>Ga0123354_10000335_pt1 | contig 43829 bp, 18 predicted proteins | sample TergutLab28metaG_2_FD_97872 | JGI IMG/M metagenome (GOLD analysis project Ga0123354, IMG submission 97872) | Labiotermes labralis P4 segment gut microbial communities from Petit-Saut dam, French Guiana - Lab288 P4 | ecosystem: Host-associated > Arthropoda: Insects > Digestive system > Gut ... | reverse complement strand
GCCTCTAGACCTGCATGCTTTTCTGTAGGGGTGTGCTCCCTTAGCTGACTGGGCCCAGTTTTAAGGCGCTGGACTTTGGCCTGCACCCTCTCCCGTCTGCTGCAGTTTTAGCTGCATTGCCCAAGGGTCACGTGGCCAAAGCCTTCGTGGACGTGGGAGTAGGATTTGCCGACAGAGCCGCCATTGTTGTTGCGGTTGGTTTTCTCAGGATTTATGGGTTTTACATATCAGCATCATAATGAAGTTAATCATTAAGTGTTTTTAAACTTTAACTTTAACAAGGAGCAGGGTATGCTGCCTGAGGATGATCTTATGATCGAAACATGTAGGAGTATTTTAATGTAAAAGTTTCAGAATTTTAAGTAATATATGTGTGGATTAGTTGGTGTGTTAATTAAATGAGTCCTTCTATCTATTTTGTGCGCAGTATTGCTTATGTGAGTTGAAGTCATGCCTACTTAATTTCTCTTCTCTGTCTTCAATCACTCATAAGTGCACATAACTCTGAACATTAAATATGCATTCCTAAGAGGAATGACAGTACTTCAGTGGCATATTCTCTATTTTTAACAGAGGAGGCTCATCGCTGTGTAGTGGTGTTGTTGCAGCAATGTACCTGTTATGTGTAATCCAGAGGTTTAACATTTTAAGACTTTTTATCTTCTGTGATGGAAATGTGGGCAAATAGTGCCTGAAATACTTGTTGGATGTATATACGTTCGTTGTTAATAAACTCCCTAGTGATAGCACCTTGGTGCTGAAACATGTAGAACTTGGCACCAGATATAAAGTGTGTTTTGTAGTATATTTTATTATATTTTAATTAGTGCATTTTGTTGGCTTTTTAAAAAAATATACAATATAAGAAAATGAACGGTATTAATAACATAATGAAATTCAGAGTGATGTAATTTTAAATTTTTGTAACTCCTTTTGTTTCACTTCCTTTTAAAATTCACTAAAAATGATCAATTTGAAGTTAATGCCATTCATTTTTGTTATTTATAAATCCTAATTTTCTGTTTGGCAAATATAATCATTTTCAGGCCCTATTAGTAGTATTGAATTAACCCTTTGAATGCCGAGTTAAACCCCATCTGCTGGCATTATTAGGAGTTCACCTTATTCCTCACATTAGCAGGAAAAGGGTTAAAAAAATACACATGATTCATGGTTAGTGGGGAATTATCATAAGTCAGGAGCATCTGTGTTGTAAATGAAGGTGTCCAGATTTCTTTAAATACTTTTATTTTAATAACCATATTTTACACTCTTACGTTCTTAAAACACGTACATGCAAACCAGAATAAAAATACTTTTATTGAAGGAAAATTATAATAATTGACAGAATGAAATGGGCTATTAAATAAGATGAGAATACTGGTTTGTAATTATATTATAAATATTATTTAACTAGTTTCTTAGAAGTACCCCAAGCCACATCATAACTTTGGGCCATGGAATGAATTCAATGAGCTCTCCATATACTTACGTTACAATTACTGTTTTATGCATGTGAACTTGGGACTTGATTAGGAATTTAAGAGTACAGATTCAAGCTTCTTAACAATGTAACAATGATGATGGTGATAATGATGATGATGACAATAACAACAACAAGATCTTAAAACCTGATTAAAACTAAATTAGAATCAACAGTTTACAGTATGAATTAACATATCAAGCTCTCCCATTATGGTGATGCAATGCACAAATGAAGATTAAGGTCTTGTGAGGAGTGCTGTATAATCTTGTAGATTGGTACCAATGCTTTGGAGGAACCTGCTACCTCCATCTTCAGAATCTTCCACACTCTGTACCATCACAACCCAGAAGACTGTTTCTCAGTTCTCAACACCATCAGAACTTCAAATCTCACAAGGCACATGTGTTCATCAGAATCAGCTGCATCTCTATAGGGTTGCTGCACAACTTTGACATTTGGTTTACTACACTGCCATGCTCAGTATTTTATTAAATAACTACCAAGGGGATGAAAAGTGAAGAACCATAGGAATTTCAAAATGCTTGTTGGGGGTGATACAGAAAAGAATATTTATACAGATATTCTATTGATTCCATTTGTTAGAATTTCTAAACTTAAGCACATACATCAGATTTTGTGAAGATTGATCTTATATCTGTACATCATAATGGTCTGCATTTGGGTTACCCTCAGATCCACTTGTTCTCATTAGAATTTTCATTACTTTGTCCATCATGTGAAATGGAAAATATCAGTTGTGACATATTGCTATTTCTTCCTTAATTTCACCGGGTAGGCCATATGAACGCCCAGTCATTTATTCACAGATTCTCATCACAGATGTGTTTGATCTCAGAGGATTCTGTCTGGGATTTATGGTAGATAGAGTGGCAGTGGGACAGGCTGTTCTCTGGCTTCTTCAGTCCTGACCTCTGAATTATCTTTCCACCAGTGCTCAATATTTATCGGTCTTTCATTCAGGGCTGGTACAAAAGGCCCATTAGCAGCCTTAGTATTCAAGGACTCAGTGTCACGCTACCCCAAGGATAAAACAACCTCATCAATTCATACATCATAGCTTTTGTACTACCATTTTAGCAGCTTCATCAAGAGTTTGGAACATCAATATTACAGCATAAATCAATAATTAAATAATACTTTATGTTACATCAGTTCATATAATAAATTACAGGGTACAATTCAAAGATGTGTTATATTCTGAGCCCTGTTGGAAAGGTATAAGAATGTTTTTGTACCTCACATGTCATTTACCATTGTGGTCTTATCAGATGTAATTCTGTTTGGTTTAGTAGACGGGTACAATAATTTTGGAGAAAGCTACTGCCTCTGTTGTCGAAGTAGTCTACCATGATATGTCTAAAGTGCTGTACTATATTTGTATGTATATGCCAAAAGCCATGGCATCACATTCCATATTACTGTAATTACAGTACTGTATCTGAACATAAGATGACTCCCACTCCTCTCCCCTCAGAATCTGCAGTTTTTCAGGAAAATACTTATACAGAATGTGTGTAACTATGCGTGATAAAAGGTGACATCCTAATTTTTGAGATGATGAGTTAAGAAAATATCCTGGTCTTATATGTGTTACAATATGTTCACTGCCATGAGCTGTATGTATTTTTATTTATGCCTTCTTTGATCTGTTGAGTGGGTATTTAATTGACATGCTGCTATGCACCTCCCTCGAAGTGAAGAAAGTACACAGAAAGGCCATCTCGTGCCATCTGTGACTGACAATTGACAATATAATGCCAAAGACAATTGGAAAGTTACAGGCAATGTGTTTGAGGTGTTATTTCCAAGTGCAGATTGTTACACCTGTCACAAGTCTTTCCCAACATATCCACACAGTGCATTGATGACATTCAGTAGGTCAAACTATAAAGCACAAAAGCCTGGGATGGCTGCTAAATAATGAATTTAAAAGATCCTGAAAGTAGTGGTCATAGGCTGAATTCCAGTAATACCTTGGCATTTGCACGAAGGAACTTGAGAGGACTGCGAAAAACCTCAGCCAGTCTCTAGAATGAGACTTAACCACGGCCTTCCTCAGTATGCAACAGTGGGGCTACACACTCTGCCATGACTTCTGTAGGAGTTGCTCCTCAACAATTCATCATATACCTAACAACAACCTCTGAGCATATTTTGTCTGAAACACATTGTTCCCACATCAAATGTCATAACCATGCCATTCATTTGTATGTATGTCTTGACTGTGCTGTGAGTAACAAAAACATAATTTTTATATTGCAGGTCCAGTGATGAATGGTTTGGTTGATATTTGCATTTACATTTTGGTCAAGGATATCCTTTCTTATGGTAAATAACAGTCTTGTAAAGGATCCATTCTGTAAGTGAAATATTTATGATGGAACTATTAAACTATGTGTGTCTGGTTTAATTTCTTCCCTGTGCTCCAATTCTACATTCAGTATTTGATTTCTGTAATATTAACTGCTGTGAAAGGGGAACATGTATGTATACAGTGTCACACTTAGGGTAACCACATCTGTAGCAAGCATGCAACTGCAGTAACTGTGCCCATATGGAAAGGTACTTAACCTGTGCTGAGCAAATGCCCATTTATCAAACACTATGTTTGCAGTGCATTTTAGATGAGTACATATCCTTATCACTGTATCAGAATGTCACCAAGAACTTGTGGCCAGTGTGCAGAAACACATTTTAAGTCTTGAAAATGGACTTGTAAGACCTGATGTTGTAGTGGTGTTGGGTGAGATGTGTCCCAGCTTAGTAGCACAGAGTTACGGCTGGTCAGTCATGGCAGGGCAGTTCAAAACTTTCTTGTGTGATGCCTTTATCCACAGTTTGTTTAATAGTCTGTTTCACCAGTTAATAATTATTAGCCTGATAATTAGTTTATCAGTGTATTATTGATTTTTTTTGTGCAGCTAGTTTTCAGGAAGAATAGGTGAATACAAAAAACGACATTGTCATCCCTTCACAGTTGATAATGATATATTTATGCCCCTTCTACTCTGCTTCCTCTCTTTCTTTTTTCTGGCAAATAATTATGCAGGCATCTGCCACCAGTTCTTGGTTTGTCTTCACCACTAGATATGATGTTTACTGCTATATGTATGCTCTGCAGCAGAGCTTGGTTCAACAGTGTACTTTGGTTCATCCACAGGTTGATTGCACACATTACCCTATTTACATCGAAAAGTTTATTTCCAGTTAAAAGCTGATACTGAATACATAAATTTAGTTGTTGATCTCTTTGTATTTCAGGTATCTTACATTGTGCCTTTTGTACAGTGTGATAGTAAATACCACTTTTATAATTATCGTCCCTCCAAAGCTAGGGGTTTTGTTTCACATTAATGCTCCCAACATTTCATTGATAATAATTTATCTAACTAGCTATATATTTAACCATGTCCTCCGTCACCCCTTACCCTTGTTGCCCCCATTGTCATGCATTGTCAGGATGCCTTTTGCACCCTCAAAATGCGCATTTTGACTTTGTGTAACCCCATCTCCAATTCTGCCGTGCAGTCCCACCCCAAAACCCCAACAATGAGATACTAATGCACAGCAGAAATTGCTTGTATTAGGTTCTTGTCCCATGCATTTTGCAACACCCTTATGTCACTATGAATAAGGGAGCTTCAGATTGTCTCTTTCTGTTCACACAACCACTGAATATTTTCAACTCTACATGTAATTAGAATTTCAGTAGTTGTACTTCATTTACTTAATTTTTATAACATTATCACAGGTTCCTACAAACACTAAATCCTGATGAAGTCATTAACAACAGTCTGTAACTATGTAGAATTAAATTTATACTACCATCAGGATAGTTTACAGAAATAAGTTACATACTAAATTATTAGCCTAAACCCAATCAACTTTTGGGAACTTTCCCCACATAATTTCTCCCTGTTCTATGTAGCTAATCAAAGTCTTTGAAACCATGAGATGTCCCATGTTTAAAAATCCAATACCTTTTACGTTAACTGTGTTCTCTTTATTGTGCAAACTATGAACATCAGCTGCCTTTAATAGTATGACGACATGTTTTGATACGTATCGCACAATGTCGGTACCCTCATTGCTTCCACAACTTGATCATCATAGTATTCCATGTGCCCTTCAGTTCACCATTACAGTATTTCCACTGAAGAGTGTTAAAAGTGTTAAAGGCAGCTGATAATTTAGAAGTGACTTGCTGTTTTCTGTATTGTCTTGTCATGGTTCTCTTCTAAGAACTAGGATTAGTTGTTAGTGCTGAAAGTTTAATGTGTAGAATGAGCCTGTTTGCTGCTATCTCTCAGCTAAAACAAAGATTTAAAATTAGTAATTTCTGACTAGATCCTGCCAACCATTTTAATATTTATGATATCAAAGTTTGTTTTGTATTGTGTGTTTTGATTACCTTTTGTTACCCATCTATGGTTTCAAGACACCAGCAACTAACCCATTGCCTTTTCATTGCCAACCGTCATTAATATCATGATGGTGGTAGTAATTACTTAGCTGATTGGTAGATAATTTATACTGACAAACATTGCACATCGATATTGCTGAATTCTTGATTTTGAAGCTCAGGATCGCACTTGCAGCAGCATGTTGGCAAAGTTTGAATTGGTGAATTTGAAGTGTCGTTTGTCATAGAATTTGAGGAGTGCTGGACTGTAGGGGTGATGTTCCTTGAGATGGAGGTAATGTACCTCTGGCTCATTGGTTGTGTGCCCACATTCTTCACACACGTACACCTGTGAGGCAGAAGTTTTGAAATGTCATAATTAAGTATTCAATTCATTTTTACCTGAATTGAATACTCAGCATCATTTTTGGGACTCAGGTTTAAAAAATTAAGCATATTTGCATATTTCAAACTATTTCTGACCAATTTTATGGGACATTGTTGAATTTTCTGTACTGCAGTTCAAGGTTTGACTGTGCCAGGAACTTGTGTTGACATTAACATTTGGATTTCTATGCTGTATCAGTGGTCAAGGAATGCTTTTATTTGTTGATATATACTAAAGAATCATCCAAAATTTATGAAAATGTCTGTAATCTTACTGCACCAGCAGGAACCTGCTGCTATTTAATGTAACTGCATGGACGTACAGAGTACCACTGAAAGAAGTCTTCAGTGGTTTAAGTTCATTGTGTCTTGATGTACTCAAATGGGTTTATTTTAATGTCATTTAAATGCTACATTTCAATGAAGTTGAGGACTGAACAGTCTTTTGCATTGAATGTGAAAAGGGCTATGCAACTCCATGGGCCATTGCCCAGTGGTATGTTGATAAACAGATGAAATGGGTGTTCCTCAAAAAAGGTTTTGGCACGGGCCTTAAACTTGCATTGATTTTGGTTTTAAATTACTAATATGGTGGATAAATAAGGTAAAGTTGAGTCTAAAAATGTCTCACCTTCGTCCGACGTTCCTTATATGCATACTGATGCTGGACTCCATGTACTTTAAGGCAGTGGGACTCAAGTGAGCATCGCTGTGTAAACGATTTTTCACACAAATTGCATTTGTATGGCCGCACACCTGAAATTACAGTTCCTGTTAATTTTTTTAATGTTCTTACAGCGTTACCATTATTATTGTGTAATTGAGGTGCTGTCAGCAGTTGCTGTTCCATTGTTATGTGTGTTGGAACATAGTTGTGAATATGGCAGCAGTAAATGTCACCAGAAAACATGTCTGAATTATTGGTATTGAAAATAGTTTAATTTCATGGTAAGTGTGTATAGCAGATCACAGAATTGCTTTATTGGGTGTTCAAAGTGGATCAGATACTGCTTTATTGAGGTTAGACACTTGAAAGAATTTTGTTTTTGTAGGCAAAAAGTGTGCAACAAGATTGTTCTGCCAGAATACTTGCAAGAATTTGCATTTTTATTATATTAACGTTATGAATGATGAAGTTGCCCATCTTCTAGGATGTCATGTTAGATAGTCTAGTAGAAATAAACTGACGTTTCAGAGTCATATGCTGCCTCTACCTTTAGATTTAAAGAGTGTCTCCTGTTCTAAAGATGGAGGCAGTACATTCCTCTAAAATGTCCATTAATTTTTATCAGAATATGTGTCACATTCCAGAAGATGGATATCTTTATAGTCACTACAGTGCAATCTGTTTGGAAACATAAAACACACAGTGTGAATAGCTTAGTTACAGTCATAATGGTGCCATGGGCTAGTCGTAGGGTATTGTCAGCCTGGATCCAAGCTTTAAGGCTGGCTTTTCCCCACTTCGCTCTTTAGCGACTTGGGGAGAACCTTTGTGGATATCAGACAATCATGATGTACAATAAAACACTTGTTCTGGAAGAATTACAGACGTGACACTTATATCATACTGACCTGTGTGTGTGCGAGTATGCCGCTTGAGGTCAAATGTGTCATTGAATCCCTTGCCACAGAAAGTGCAGATGTAGCGTTTGACATCACTGTGACATTTCATGTGTCGATTCAGTAGACGCTGGAGGGTGAAAGGTTTGGAACATATTTTGCAGGCCAGTTGGCCTGAATCTTCAGAACATGCACTTGCAGGCTTAGTGTCCGATTCTGCAGTCCCATTGCTATTGCTGCTTCCACGGGAAATTGACTCATGCTGGCTTGCAAGTGGGTTTTTCACTCCGTGTCCTCCGTTGACCAATTCCAGTGCTATATCTGACGGCCAACCAAGCTGCCAACATAACAGTAATTTCTTTCTGTAAGTGATGGGACATGAAATCAAATAATTATATTAAGAATTCCTGTGCTTTTGTTTATTTTGAATAGCTGAAGATTAGTGGCAATTTAGAAGGGCAATTTGCAGGTTGTGGTCTGCAGTAGATACTACATACAGAGGAACCTCCTTTTACTCTTCCCCAGTTAATGTTTTACCTCACTTAAGGTTCAGTTTTATTTATTGCAAATGTTGAATTTCTTCCATTTAAGATTGTCATCAGTTTAATGTTCAAGTCTTCAGTTGTCAAAAGAAATCTTAAGTGGGGTTTCATTGTAATAGGTCCACCCTAACTGATCCTTTGAGTCTATTCACAGATATGTAAACTGGCAACAGTTATATTGACAACTTAACACACTTCTTTTACAGGTCAGGTAGTTTATTTATGTGTGCATGAAACAAACTTTTTTATTATGGGTTATTTAAAGCAACTCAGGTTTTATACCTTCAAATGTTTACATGATTAATGAATGAGGGAATATGAAGTATCTGGAAGAAAGGGGATGTCACTTCAGTTCAACAGTCCATAGTTTTCTCGCATTTCAGTTTGAGTTTCAGTTTCCTACATTTCGAATTTTCCTCAGTTTAGTGTGCAAATTTCTGCTCCCAAAAAAGAAGTGTGAAAGGGGATTTTGCTGTACATTTTTTTTAGTCTTTCACATTTGAAATTACGAAAGCAACTTTCCTGTCATGGAAACTTGTCATGCAGTGAGACAGTAATAACTGACATGAAAATGGTGGGTCATGTTCCTATGTTAGACAGTATTGTTGTGGTATATGCTTCAAGACAGGGAAAATCAGTTAGATTTGGAGGCTCACTTTAAGACATGTTTCCTGGACAGGACAAACTAGATTATAGTGGCACACCATTTAATGCCTCCCATCCCCGTCCCATTAAGTCTTTGTTCAGTATTGTGATTGCAAGTAATTTCCCACACTTCAATATTTCAGATCTTCTGCTGTCCAACAAAATCTTAAGTTAGGCTACTCATTACATTTGATCGTGTTCTTTCTTTCACGTCTGTTCCAAAAAATTAAATAAAAATGTGTACTAAAATTACATAAATGTTTAATTAAGTAACTTGTTATTCTTACTATTTTTGCATATTTTGGAATTTTAAAATGCATGATAATGTAACTATATTTTAATTGCCATGTTCCTATTAAGAGATACAGAGATTACAGAGGAACTGACAAAGAGTGACAACAATCTGATGTTAATATTTATTTAAGATTTGTTTAAACCTCTATCCTTCAAACAAAATTTATTGCTTCCAAAAATACATCTACTAAGGAAATATCCATCTATTCATCTTTATAGGAGCCATATGAATGAATGCCAGTTTTCAATAAGGAGTGTTGCAATCGATTGTTTGATAAATAATTCCAAATTTTATAAAAATTACAAGTTGTTTCAAGTTTTTGGAAGAATTTACACTAGGTGTTAATTTGAAGATTAGTAGCAAAAATATACACTTACTATAATGTGCAGGTGTGAGTCTTGGTGAGTAAGACATGAAGATAAACATGTATGTGTATAGAATAATGTACAGATGAAAAGGATTAGCATTCAGTTTAAATTGTGGCCTGTAAGTCTGCTTGAACTGCATTATCTCATAATGGAAGAAATGTATATTGGGAAGGAAAGGTCCATCTATGCCTGCTGTTAACCACAACTGTCAGTACTGTATTTTCTAACATGATGCAGACATATGACTAATCTCCCTCCAGGAGACTTCTATAACTCTAAAAAAGGTAAAGCTATCCCTCTACAGACCTTTAGGGCTCCAGGAGTTTGAGGCTTCCAGAATTTCTAGACAGTTGGCACATGAAGGTGACAAGGTTGCCAGGCCCTTCATACCGGTGGTCTTTACCCCACTAGCAGAGATCAATAGTACTCATTTCTGTTAAGATTCTATGTCGACCCCAGGGCCCTAGTGTGGCCAGAAGGATTAAGGCAATGAAAAATCCCAATGACTTGATTGGGAACCAATCTGCAATGTTTTTTCTGGCACAGTGACTTCCCTAACTACTGGTCATTTTATTTTGGCCCAGTTTTCTCTTGTCCAGAGACTAGCATGATGGATCACAACCCTTATTCAGAAGCTAATAACTCAGGAAATTCCTGGCATTTTATGGAACTCAAAAGGTTCAGTACCATGCTCACAAGAACCCACCATGTGTCCTTAACCTGAGCCAGATTAATCCAGTCAATGTACTGACATACCATATCTTCAAGATTTATTTTAATATTATTCCCACCTACATCTAGGTCTTCCAAGTGATCCCTTTCCTGTCCCGTACATGCCACAAGCTGCATCCAACTTGTCCTCCTCAATTTGGTTACCCTTATGACATAGAGGCATTATTTTATCTGACAACTGTCAGTTTTCACTTTCTGCTGGCTTTTTAGTCATATTAATATAGCCCATCCAACCAGCTGCCTGCATGTGTGGTACATAGTGATGGGAAGTGAGAAGTGGTAGTTGTCAGATCAAAGAAGAACCCTGTATGTGGCAAGTATGAATTGTGAAGCTTCTCGATACACAACTAACTCCTGACTACTGTTACTTCCCCTCTCTTTTTCTGACAAGCCCACTGCCTATGATCTTCCCTTAGCATGCATGTGCTTGTGAAATATTTTTCATCTGAAGTTACCTTATCCACTGCACTTACTCGACACAGAATTTGTGTGGTTGGGTGACAGCGTCTTACAATAATATAAGATATTCATATATGTACGCATTAAATTGAGGTGATGTGCCACAACTCAGTGACCTGACCACTGCAGCCTGCTGGTCAGACAATAAAAGTGGTGGGCAAAAGAATTGTGGGCATAAAATGTACACAACCTAAAACAGACTTGGCATAAATTAAAACTGGACATAGAGTTTGGGTTCTATCTAACACCTTTCTGTCCTTCTGAATCTGTGAGCAATACTTTTATTTTGTGCTGAATACAAGCACCCAACAAGCAGATGTCATAGAGATCACCATGTTTTAGACTGTGTTTCAGGCTACACTGCTTCCTATCCTGGCTTGTTATATGTATAGTTAATCAATGTGAGAATGTAAAATCTCGCTGAAGACCCCATTGCTTCCACACAATAATGTGTTAGAATGACACTATTTCTTCCTCCATACACAAAATTCCCCAGAGAACAGCTATACAAGTTGAGGGGTTGTGGTTTCAGTATTTACATGCATTCATCTGCCATGGACGCTGTGCTGTCTAGATACTGCCATCACTGCTCAATAAATTACATAAAGAGACAACATTTTCCATCGATGTATGTAACTACATGGTACACCAAGGTAACCACAGTCTTAATATTTCAGCTTCATGGGGTTAATCTGGTCCATCTCTGCTCTCAGGCGCACCAGGATACTATCGGGTGTTAACTATAGTTGTGTCCTGTACAAGTTGACTGTTGCTCACCCTCTGTCGCAGAATGTTGATTCGGACCTGTAGTGGATTCATGGCGGCAACATCTGTCGCTGCAGAAGTTGCTGCTGAATCTCTGTGCCCATTAACACTGGCTGGGGGTGACAGAGAGCCTGATGTCCCATCCAGGCTGCAGCTGGGAGATGGGAGTGACATAGTTGGTGAATCCAAATCGGCAAAATTCAAATCAGGAGACAGAAGGCCTCGTTCTTGTTGCTGTTGTTGTTGCTGTTGTTGTTGTTGTTGTTGTTGCTGTTGCTGCTGCTGCTGTTGCTGTTGCTGCTGCATGTGCATTTGGACTTGCACCTGTTTGTGTAACAAGACAAATTTTTGTACGGCCATTGGCTGTGTTTCTCAAGCTGGAGTACTGGTACTCCTATGCATACTAAAGCAGCTTGCCCAGGTTAACATGAGTCTGCATTTTCATCATTCTGAATAAAAACTGTTGTGTGTTGGTGTAGAACCAATTTACATATGATATAACAGTTTTAAATTGTGAACAATGTATAAAAATTTGAGTAAAGTAAATAATGAGTGTATAGTCTCATCTACAAAGTTAAGTTAAACAGATACTATTAAATCATTCCTAAACCATAAAAAAATCTTAAACTACCTCTTTTAACGCATTCTAAAATTTAACCCTGATACACAGACCCTTAAAAAAGAAACGGAAGTAGATTCCAAAACATGCATATGAAGTATGAGAGAAGTAATGAGGGAAAAATAAGAAGGGGCAGAAGATTGATATTTTCTGAGATGTAACGCTGGCTAGCAGAATACACAGCATCCTACTGCAGAAGACAGCTGTGGTTAATATTCGCTGCTGTGATAACCTTAATGTTGCAAGAAGGTAAAACTAGATTTAAAATTAATAGACAGGAAGATGAGACTACATATTTAGAAGGTAAGAGACCACATTGGCTTTGCCAAGCAAAGAGAATGGATGCAATAAGAATAATGAGAAGAGAATTTGATGTTAACTGTGAAAGGGAAGATCCAGGGCAAGATGTTATAGCCAGGTTACTAGAAGACATGAAGACAGGAAAGAGGTTGCAGGAAATGACAAAAGAAGAACACTGTATGAGGACAGGAGAGACTGGAGATTTTACCATCCACTGATCACTTTAAATTAGAAGCAACACTAGAAGGTGATGGAGCATCTAGCACAGCAGGCCATTGCATCAAGAAGATATTGCCATTCTTCCTGAGATGTTAACATAAATGTAACCCAAGAAGTTACCTGTTGGTCCTAACATGTGAGTGTTCTTAGCAATATTGGGAGTTATTGTTGTCCTATTATATTCTTTTGTACTTGGTCCTTTTGGAAAAATGGCTGATGAATAATACAGACTGATCAAAGTGGCAGTCTTAAGAGCAGAGGATAAAATTATGAAGTAGCTAGTATTTATTAATTTTTACAGTGCAGTGAATAAGTTTTTTTCCCAAGTCCAAATTATGGTGTGGGGGATTGTCTGTCCTGTCAGTTGTTCAGCAGTTTTTGTAAGTTCCTCAAGGTAATGCTGGTGTAGCATCCTAACCCCTCTACTTCCTTACACTTCTGCGGGCTTGTCAGTCTTCAGTGCAAGTCATCATTCTATCACCTGCGCAGTAAGTAAACGATGATTAGAATGGTAGGATTTGAGTTCCTCTCACAGTATTTAAAAAAAAAAGAAAAAGTAAAGCAAACGTTGTACAGGCCTGAACAGGCCCAGGGGGTTCCAGGAGGTTGAGGCTGTCGGAATTCAAAACATTCAGCTCATGAAGGCGGTAAGATTTTCTGCCCTATGCACCAGCCACCAATACTCCCCAGGAAATATTCCTGGCTTTCATTTCTGTTAGAGGCTGAGTTGACCTCAGGGCCATAGTCGGGTTGGAAGGATTATGTGAAAAAAAAATTCCAATGATACCTTTGGGAATCGAACCTGCAACCCTCCACCTTGTAGCACAACACCTCAACCAACTGCATCACCGCATGCCCCCATTTTTACAGTGGTGAACATTAATTTTATGTTATGTGTATATGACACTTTATAATCTGGTAGTCTGGTAGCAGACCGCATGATGTCATAACATGTGTGGAAATAAACAGAAGAGAAAATTATTGCCATATCTTGTTGTATGGTTACCACACCCGTTTTGTCCTACAGTCAAATTTTGGTTTAGTGGCAGGTGCATTGTGCAAGTCAGTAGCCATATAGTCTAAAGTGTGTACCATTTCTGTTCTTTGAACACTGGGATCATTTTGTCAATTCCCCCTCAGGGTATGGAAGTTTGTGCCTCTGTTCTCTGTCTTGTGTTCTCCCATGTAGACAGATGTCTGGTGTGAAGTCACTGTCCCACTCAATGGGTGTTACAATATGTCTATAAATAAGTTATTATAACTTGGAAAATTGGAGGCCCAGGGCCACATTAGCCTGTAATTCCAGGGGTGGAGGGAGAGAAGGAAAGAGGAATATGATAGATAAGACAGATGGGTATACTTTACTCTTTTGCCTCCAGCAAGTGTTGCATGAACAACTCCTTTCACATTCCTGTAATTTGATTCAGAAATATAACTTTGCTGTCACCAAAGCAAAGAGTAGAGAGAAAATGGTGACACATAACATGTTTGTGAAACTTGTAAACAATATCTGACGCCGAATTTGTAGTGTATTTTTGATTTGTTTGCACCAAATTTCTCATGTGTTGCTCCATTGATTCAAATACAAATCTGCACTGCCATGACACTATCTAATATTTTGCCAAAAAGAGAATACCTCAACATATTTGCATCTTTGTCAAATATCTAGCTACAACACAAAATCAGGACTGAATTTAGTGGCATAACATCCCTCCCACATTGTAACTTCTTACATCTGTCATGTTGTTATTGATCACAGGCAACTGAAAAGCCTCTTATGGCTTGACATTTATGCAAAAATTGGTCGTTTGTTTCAAGAAGTGAGATGTGGTAAGACAGTTCACACAGGTGATGACATTAACCTAATTTCTTTTCTTACAAAAGGGTCAGTGGCTGAAAACTTTTTACTGAGATAATAAGACAGGGAGGACAAAACACAGTTGTCTTCTGCAACACTATGTGGAGTCAAGGAGAGGAATGACATATTTTCCACTATGCATCTGCCTAGCAACTACTTCCTGTCATTGTGCCTTTCCCCCAGACATCAGACCCTTCTGGATCTGTCTTATGGATAAAGTTGAGAGGAGTTTCAAGTGTTTTTGGAGGGGAGGATATATAAACACATATGCCATTAGTGATATTCCATCCTAAAGGACACACTGCTATTTCCAGCAGAGGTTCTTAGGCTTCAGCAATGATGAAGAACCTGTTACTTTAAGCACAATCCCTTGTATAGTTACAAGGCAACTGAATCACAGCCCAGTGATGCATTCTGTATGTAGGAGTAGCTCAACAAACAATAGCTGGATGTAGTGCAAGTCTTAAATATAACTTTTCGTCGGGTTGGTTGGTTCATTCATTGTAGAGGGCTTCTGTGCATAAATTTATCTTAGCAAGCAGATTAAGATGGGTGCTTCATACTCACCTCTAGCTGTTGCATTGGTTGATCCTGGCTGCTTCCAGATGAAGAGATGTGCAAAGCCAACTCAGGCCGTTCCTTGGGAAGATTGTGGAAGCTGCTGGTGCCATTGCCAGAGTCAGCAACATTATTGCCGTTATTCAGGAACATGGTGTTCTTTGTAAAGTGTGTTGGTGCTGCAAAGTTTCTTGATGTGTCTTTGTAGCTGCTTCTCTGTGTGAGACCGAGCGCATTGTGTTCAGGAAATGGATCTACCGCAGGCTCGATAGGACCTGGTATAGATGAGTTGATGTTGCCTGCAGTCTCTGGTAGCAGGTCTGAACCATCTGGAGACCCTGTTGACATGCGCTGAAGAAATAACTCCTCTGAAAGGCTCTCAAACAGAGCATTCTGATCTGCAGGACTGGAGAATGTCAACGTAGCTGTGAACTGCAGTGGGTCCACAACAACACCTGATGCAATGTCAATAAGCATAGGGTCTTCAAACTGGTTGTAGCCATTGGTTGAGTCAAGGAGTGCATCATCTTCATCGTCCTTGACTGTGATGAGCCCATATGAGGCCCCGACATTTTGAAGTAACGAATATTGCTTTGCGTTTGCTGTTCCATTACCGACATAACCTGTCCCACCTCCATCTTGTCCCTGTCCAGTATCACAATCCATTGGAAGCATCATGACACCATAATTGCTGCTTCCACCACTTACACTGTTTGTGTATTGCTGTCCACTGTTAAATCCCCCACCACCTGTATTACCTCCCAATCCCCCACCCTTTAATGATTCGTAGAATGGTGGCAGGGCTCTTGATGACGGGCTGTGTGGACCATAATGTCCTCCTCCGCGCCCTCCTCTACCACCTCCACCACCCCCAGGATTCATCGACCCACCCCCACCACCCATCAGGCCCCCACCACCACCCGACAGACCACCCCCACCACCATAAGAGCCTTGCGACATTGATCCGGAGCTGTGGTGCGAGCTGCCGCCTCCTTGACCCCCACCGCCTCCACTGCAACCACGGACGTGTCCTGCGGCCACGGACCGTGGCTGTACACTGCTCCCTATTCGCGCCAGTGGCGGCATGGTGCCTCGCTTCAGTTGATGCAGGCTCTTCACTGTAACAGTGAGCCGTCGTTGCGGTTCCTCAGGACGTTTCTTCGGGACGTGGTAGTCTATGGGCACTTCCTGCTCTGGCTCCTGTATTGGCTTCGGGGAGTCAGGGGGTGGTGGCTTCGGTGTGCGCTGTATCACTGACACCTGCTGACATCGGGGTGGTGCAGGTGGCGGCGGGGGTGGCGGAGGCGGTGGAGGAGGAGGTGGAGGGGGAGGAGGGGACCCTGGCGATGCCGGAGATTCCGAAGTTGCGGGAGCATACTCCTTCCTTTCGGCCCGAGTTGGTATATGACCCCTATAAGGTACATCGCCGCTCAAGATGGAAGGGAAGAACCGTAGAGTAGGTTTTGGGATGAATCGGGGGCTTGCCGGTGATGACGATCGCGTGGTGCTGCTCTCTGGTGTAGGTGAGCGCCCCAATAAAATTACACTGCTGCTATCGGACGTCTGCTTCGTACGTTCTGAAACCAAGAACAGCCAGTCTGTAGCATATTGGCACTGAATTTTGTGTTATATGATAATATTTGCACCGAGTTACCTTATAACGAACTGCAACACTAATTTACATTGTAGAAGGACAGGCAAGCAAATTCACACAGGAATGTAAAGCTGTGACCGACGGCTGGGCAATACTAGCCTGCCAAACTGCAGGGTATCATCTCTATCGTATTCCTAATCATGACGGCTGCTACGGTATATCCCGGCGGATGCGGGCCACTGTGCTTAAAATCTACCCTGTTGAGGGACACGATAAAAGGAACGTTCTGTTCCTTGTTGTGTTGATACGTTACTGTAAGCTTCTGCGGTTGGTTAAAGTGCTTAAAGCCGGCTCAGCAACCGGCAGCGGTTTGCGAATTCCTGGCTGAAAATGACATTACAGAGTATGTTATGGGACACTTGTAGCCCGTCTGTGTTCATATTATTGCACTTCATTTTGGAAGCATTCAAAAGTCGATCCCATATACCAATGGCTATGAACCGGGAGTCTGTGGACTTCATAAAAGTGATAAATAACTTAATTTAGATTAAGGTCCTAAAGAGGTGTGGTAGTTTAGATGAACTAGACGGACTAGAAGTAAGTCAGCTCAGTTCTTATATTGAGGATCTTCGGTTCAAAAACTCTTGATTTAGCGGTTTATCTTCCGCTGTCTGTCCCGTCTTCGACCATTACGCTACGGCATAAAACGCAATATTTACAGTATGTAAACCAAGAGAGGGAAGTACGCTGTCAGTTGCTGATATAACTTCGGTGGTAGATGAGCGACAAGTGAAATCGGAGCGTTGTGGAATGATAAAGGCAAGGGACGATCGAAGTACCAGGAGAAGAACCTGTCCCAAGTCAGTTTTTCTATCACAAATCTCACTTGGACTGGCGTAGGATCGAACTCGGGCCTTCACAATGACAGACTGGTGACTAAAGCGCGTTGTCGGTAACTGTGTCGCTATGTGGCACCTTAGTTGCACATTAGCCCTCACACTCTGTCCATAACCAATGGCACCGAATGGTATATACAGCAACGAGCTTCGTTCCGTACGTGCTACATTTTCCGGCAGTTCCATCCTTCAGGTTTTGATTTTGCAGAGTACAAATTAAGATGTTTCTCTCTGAGCACAATTTTCAACCGTCTTCTCCAACCTACTTCCCTCAGCGCCCCCTTCCCACACATCTGCAGTCTGTTTTCGTTCCCGCATTGTGCCAGACCATATTTCACACACATACGAAACGTGAAGTGGAAGTCCCCATTATCATCCTTGTTGTATACGCGCGCCAACTTGTGTCAGTCACTTTAGTGCACAAACTGAAAAAATTCATGCTTTCGTTACAAATGAGCCGTCTTGATGTACGAGTACTTCGAGCATCCTCTGCGAGTCTGCTTTGGCCCCCCAGTCCGACGTATATTTCACGCGACGAACGATGTAGACGGTGTCTATCGTAGCATGAAATGTCTTCATACAACATATAAGGGGGGAAAACCCCCCATTAACGTAGTTTTGAGGATCCTGTGTAATAATTAATATTTTATATAAATAGTTTTAGAGAAAGCAAGTGGAAAGTGCTGCCCGTGGCGGTAAAAATGCACCACGTATTTAAATAAACAAGAACAAGCTAAGAGAAACGACTTGTGAGCCTTATTTCTTCACCCTGATATCACCTCTTTGGATGCAAGACAGTACCTGCCGTGCGTCGTATAACATTACACACTGCCAGAGCCATCGGTAATGAAGTTTGCTGCATCTGCAGGTCTGTCGTAAAACTACATTAGAGATTACATAGACGCTTCATTATGATGTAGCGGTGTTAATTATGCAACCTTTCCCTTTTCAAATGTCAAACTGTGATAAATACCAAAAGGCAAGACCGTTTTGTTACAGCTAGCAGTAAACATGTCCCTACTAGATATATGACTTTGAAGTCAGGTTCGAGCATAATTAATTATTCAAGTCTTCTGGTATGTGACGCTTTGTCGTTGGATGAGTAATTTCTGACGTTTGGAAGGATCCTAATGTGTTTATCTGCAGAGCTGAGGACTGTCTTGGAACTGCTCACTTGAACAGGTTTGACATCTTCAGCAAGACTGCTGTGGGAATCCTAAATCTCCCTATCATAATTCATACCGTCTACTTCCCTACTGCATAGATATTTTACTCTACAAGTGTGTTAGCATTAATAATTTTTATTTATTTACTTATTTACATTGCGAAGAACGTAGACATTACTGGCACAAACACTGCGTGTATGTCAAATTTATTAACTATAACGTTGAAGTGTCGCGCCGCCGCCATGTTTTTATTACATCTTCAATTTAGCTTACTCTCGGAAGGCTGTAACCTGGTAATACCCCCTTTACGCAATATTTGAGTATGCGCCTCTCGTCTCGCATGTCCATCCCGTTCAGCTACAATGTAATTATTTGCCCACCCAGGTTTTCACGCTGTTATTGACCAATAATGACGAGCAAATTAGTAGTTTGTTTGTTCAAGCTGGTTAAGAGTTTTCACTTCAAAAACAGGCCTGACAAAGGAGTTTCTCCGTTAAACATCCAGTGCATTTTTGACGCTCTGTTGTGTCCGTGTGTGTGTGTGTGTGATTGTGTGGACATAATTTCGTAATTTTATGTAGTCCGCCTGCTTAATGCACTTGGAAAGTTTTCCGTGCTTAAAAAAAGATACAGCTGTTAACGTTTTTGGAATAGTCTTCTAGAGAAACTGACAGTAGCTCAACTAGTCAAAAATAAAAAGCACTTTATGAATAACAAGGCTATTCTGTGATGTACATCATACCTTCAACGGGCCTGTACCAAGCAATGGACAAACGAGAAACAATACGGAATTGGACCTTTCTTGGAAAGCTGGCAGTCTCTTATTTATTCAAAAATTTCCTTTGGTTATCAAAGCCCACTGTTGATCATAGCGCCGGCGGCAGCCTGGCACTGGTCCCTATCAGATTTCCCGAACGCCTTCATGCCCCAGTTCTTCAAAAGTACATATACAATTACACTCCGCGTCATTAAGTCATATATAGGGAGTAGAGGTATATCTCCAAGTATTCTTAACGTTAGCAGAGATGTAGTTGTGTGGTCAACCTCACACCATGGCCGCTTCACCCCGGGTAAGAGAGCGCCCCTTTCTCACTGAGTATTCGTAGGAACCTGGGTGAGCCCCAAATCCGTTCTGGGCGTATTGAGTAAGAGAAAAATATCGTGCCTCTGCCGGGATTCGAACCGTATATTGCTTAGACCATAGCCTCGTATTTTAAGGATGTCTTGTAATGTTATCCTTCCCTCTAAGCCGAGGTCTTCGTAGTGTTCTAAACAGAAATATCACAGTTTAGGTCAGGTTAGGTAAGGTTGTTAATGGGGGTTAGGTTGGTAATTATGGCTTACAGCAGTCACGGTGGCAAAGTGATGATATTTCGTCAATAACTGACGATAGAGGCACAGAAGTTACGCGAAACTTCTAGCTTCGACTCCGAACACGCATGGCCAGTCGTTCAAAAGTTTTGTTACTACATAACGTTTTAGTTGTACAAACAATATATGTTTAACTAGAAAATACTTACAAACGGCATTAAACGTCAATACTTATCTCTGTGAAATGATAAATCTTAAGCTTCCTCTTCATTTAAAGACTCTATAGAATCATTCACAGTGGTAATTAATGATATCTGGTATTGTTTTTAACTGTTTTACAATTGATCAAACACGCTATCTGGCTGTTACTAGTTTTACTTTTCATCTCCATATTATACCATAACCCAGGGGTGCACAAATTCCGGTCGCCCTTGCGACCAAATTTTGAACAATGGCGTCTAATATTCTGGGTCATGCGTATGGAACTTGCTACAAGCCACCCTTATGGCGCATAGAATTTTGGAGTGGTATTTAGATTTTTAGAAAATTTGTGCCCATTACATTTGTATTAGTTTGTAGATGGGGAGAGAAAGTGACGATTCGAGTCTAATGGGAAGTACCGGCATGTCACTGGGCAAATAGTTCCAGGTGTTTCGGAGGAATCGTATTGAATTCATCTTCAGGACGAAGCATTCTCGGGCTCTTCGCTCAACAGCAGAACCTGACATTCCACACGACGGGAATCTTCACCAACCCCCTGAGAGAATCTCATATCTCACATAGGACTAAAGATATTCCCTTGCATATGGCACAGTGCTGCCGAAACATGTAGTAAGTTGAAAAAATGACGCAGCGAAACTTATAGGAAAGTCAGATGACACAACATGGCGCTAAAATATACTGGATTTTATTATTTGACCTTGGCTTACGAGCGAGGTGTCATACCTTTACAGACGGAACGCTTAGATAAGGGACGATCTGACTCCGTTAAAATTACGTAGAGGCCAGTTGAAATGTGATGACACACGCGCAGAAACCAGGTTTCGTCTTTCGGCGAAACGGACGAGTCCATTTAAATCGGCGGGGACGTCAGTTCAGTCGACTACTGGCAGCCGAGTTGTGCGCATCAGCGGTAGTAATGCTGGATACAACATGTTCCGAGGTAGTGTGAAGGGTACTGGCTACCCACTCCATTCGCCACTTTTCCCTTCACTTCCCCTCCCTTGCGTCACCGTGTGCCACCACATTTCAACCTGAGTCTACTTAAAATGCTAACTAGATGCATGACTTCTGTTTTGTACAATGTTGGCTTACCACGGCGTGCAGTGCAGTCGTCCTTGTAAGCGGCGATGACATTTTCATTGTATTTTCGTTTTATTTGTACAGTTCTGTCCTGTTACGCAGGCTTGCTCTTAGTACGCACATGTGAAATAATAAATTTGCCTTCCGATGAACGGCATTTTATCCGCCTCCATTTAACTTCGCTTGCGCCACAGAAGAAACATGACACGATGATATACAGCTACAATGATGACAGTACGTAGAAGTAACGTCCGTTTCCTACAAATTCCGCAGAGGTTTTGTCCCTGTACATGGATACCAATTTCTTAGTTACTAAAGGCATTCCGCTCTTTTCATATAAGTCGACGGTTCATTAACGCGCTCACAACAGCCCGTCACTTATCCCTGTCTCGAGCCGTAACGTTACATCGACGGAATGAATTTTGATAAAAGCCGTGCCGTTGTGTTTTATTGATTAATACTGATCAGTAGGAACATCGTCAAACACAACTGTATATCATTGTAATAGAATGCATTGGTCTTTTTGGCCGAAACATGTAGCTTATTGCTAATAAGACGTTGTACAATAAAATAGGCTGTGTTAGGCGGCCTTCTTATTGATCGTTAGTGAGTAAATCCTGACACAAATTGATGGTCCTCCATGTTGGGGGTTGTACATTTCACCGGTCAATACTTCACATAAACATTACACACAATCACAGGCTTCAGAAGAAATTGCTGATAGATTTGTTACGTAGGAGGAACTAGGTAGACGACGTTAAGATGGTAGTGAGATCGGGAGGAGTCGAGAGGTTAAGCCCTGCTGTACCTGTGACAAGGAAGAAGAAGAAGAGGAAGAAGAAGTATGCTTGAAAGTTTATATTTGCAGCAAGTTTCCTGCTGTAATTTAATAATCTTGGGACATTGGGCAATTCTTGCCATCAGCTGTAAACATATGTAGAATATACTATAGTCTGTCCACAATATTTTTACTTCATGTAGGTGAACCTTTGATCTGGAAAACTAGGAGGCTTGAATTTCTGGTTTACTCTCCCCAAGAAAGAGTAGCCTTCCCCCCTAGGCGGTCCGAGAAATGATGCAGTGACCTTAAAGACCCGAGGGGTCGTTAGGCCTAACATTTCAAAAGTGGGCCTTGGTAACTTCGTACCGGCTGTTCAGTTCATTTGTTGGTTCATATTCTCAACACCGGAGACATAATGTCTTATTACGTCGGTTTACAATGGGCCGTCCTATCTTAACCGCTGTTAGGTGGTCTGTGTATAAGGGAACGGAACAATGGATATGCAGTTTGTGTGTGGAGGGCAATGGGTAATGTGAATTGATTGTACTTTAAGAACCAGGAATGGTGAGAAAAATAGGCCGAAGGTTACGTGACGGTGAACCGTGACAGAGACCGACACTGTAGAAAATACGATAATCGTATATAAGACAGCGTTTCGCTGATAATTGCGTGAAGGTGAAAACGATTGTCTTTATCAGCTGCAAATTCAGCAAGCATGAACGGAGATAGCTCAGTAATAATAGTGATTAGACTGAAGAACGAATCAGATGGACGGGTGGTGTGGAAAATGGAAGTATTACGAGTTAAGGAGGAAAAGAACGTAGTACGTACAGTAAAACGAAGGAGGACTGACTGGATTGATCACATCTTGCGTAAGAACTGCCTTCTGAGACACGTTATTGAAGGAAAGATAGAAGGGACGGGAAGGCGAGGAAGAATACGTAAGCAGCTACTGGTTGATATTAAGGAATTGAGAGGATGCTGGAAATTGAAAGAAAAAACACTAGATCGCGCTCTGTGGAGGGCTTGTTTTTGAAGAGGCTATGAACCTGTCATCAGACTACGTGATGATGATGATAATGATGATGATGATGATAATGATGATTATGATTATGACGGCGATGACGACGACGATGATGACAACTACGACGACGACTTTCTAGACAGGAGCTGGGAGTCACCCAGCCTTAGATCCAGTGGGTACTGAGAGTACTTTGTTGAGAAAAAATGACCAGGACGCGAAGCTGGCCACTCAGCTGTCATCTATCGTCGAACGCTAAAGAATGGAGCTTCATCTCCACTGAACCATACGTCTCCATGTGGCGGTGCTGAAGAATACATGAACAGCTTTAACAAGGAAGGAGACGACTGTTGTATGTCAGCGCTTCCCGGACAGTTAAAGCTAAAGGTGGACACTGTACAGTACCTAAGGCTGCACTAGATCATTCCGTGCTGAGAAACACAGCAAGTTCAGAAAAAATAGACGGATGTAGACAAAACGGAATAAAACTACTACATAGAATAACAGATGGAACATTACATTTACGGTCAGTTCTAATATCATCTTTCTATATAAGCATAGATATCTCATGTGGCATTTTCCTCCAGACCTTCTGCGCAAGACTTGGTGTGAGCTCCATAATATTAAGATGTGGAGTACATTCAGCTGGCTGAAAATAGAGTCACTGGCGCTTCCTTTTGAATGCAGTAATTAACCGTAAACGACGGAGAGTTGGCTGTCTGGGCAACTGTCGGTTTCTTCAACCGCTTGACGTTAAAGATAAACACTATGATTTTCCGCAACTTCAGCAGCTAGTGGCCGGTCTGCGTAGTGTAACAACCCAGAAGACTTGAATCTTCAGCAGCGCCTCTGTGAGAACCTCAAGTGTGTACTGCCAGCTTCGCAAGAAACATTCTAATCTGTGGAATAGGGAGTTATGTGATGAAGATGTGTCCCATACATTCATTCTTACCCTCGTCGATAAGAGTTGCAGTTTCCTATCGCTCTCAAGCATTTTGTATTCCCCCTCTGCACATAGTACGATGGCTTAGTCTTTCAGCAAGTAGCACTGACAGCGGTTTATTACTTAGCACAACACAAGTTCAATAAATCGACATTTCTGCCTCTCCGGCGTTTATTATGGAAAAAAAGGGGTGAAGGCTGTAGGACAGGGCTGACCAACACGCGGCCATCGTTCCCCAGAGTAGTTGCAGAAATACAGTTTGACAGGCAATGGGTCTACAGAACATAACATGACAACTTGATTAGCATAGAAAATGCTATAACGCGTCACTTTTAAGTCAGCAGACAGTACAACAATATTTCTTTGTGTTTTATCTAGTTGAGTAAGGCACACCACTTTGTCATTCAACTTTCCTTGAGACGTAACTTATTGTTTGTAAACAACGGCCTTATATTGAATTGCATGTACAAAATACAGAACTATAATTTTACCTGTTGTTTTGTGTGGGTGTGAAAGTTGGTCGCTCACGTTGAGGGAAAAACGTAGGCTGAGGGTGTTTGAGAGTAAGGTGTTGAGGAGAGTATTTGGGCCTAAGAGGTACGAGGTGATAGGGGAGTGGAGAAAACTACATAATGAGGAGCTTAATGATCTGTACTCCTCGCCCAATATTGTTCGGGTGATAAAATCGAGAATGAGATGGGCGGGGCATGTAGCACGTATGGGGAAGAGGAGAGGTGTTTACGGGGTTTTTGTGGGGAAAACTGTAGGAAAGATCCAGGCGAAGATGGGAGGATAATATTAAGATTGATCTTCAGGAAGTGGGTTGAGATGTGGCCTGGATCGAGCTGGCTCAGAATAGGGACAGATGGCAGGCACTTGTGAATGTGGTAATGAACCTTCGGGTTCAATAAAATGCGGGGCATTTCTTGACTAGCTGAAAACCTGTTAGTTTTTCAAGGACTCTGCTCCATGGAGTAAGTAAGTAACTATATTGAATTCAGTCCCCCACCTGCCCCTTTTGATATATGCACACACAAGTACGACCCTCAGGCGAGTAGTTGGCGAATTATCTGGCTGGCCTGTGGGTTGAAATTAGACAAACCTGCTGTATTGTATTGTAAAGGAAACCCCCTTTCTACAAACCTCTTATATTTGTGACAAAGGGTTGAAACATCAGCAGGTTCCTGTCATTGCATTGGTGCCAAACCATGTATACTACTGGACTAAAATTCCACAGTAGAAGGCTTTTCAATTTTTCAAGGGACTTAGTTGGCCAACATAACTGTAAATCATTCGCGAACAATGGATGCATTACCAGGGAGGGCTGTCTGCGTGCCCATCTTCCTTCACAGTGCCAGATTACGAAAATACACCTTCCCCTGCTAAACAAACATAGATCAGTTCTCAACTCATATTTCCTTCAGTGACCAGGAGTCGGTGTAGAAATGTAGGCTAAGAACTGGGCCGCCGAGGGATTAGGCTCAAAATTCCCATACAGCAGGAGGCGGGTCAGAGTATCAGTATAGCAACTACACTACGGAATGAACGATCCGGGGTTCGAATCCCGTCTAGATAGGCTCTGGGGTTTACCCAGCCTCATATTCATTCGATACCGGCGCTTTCTCCCGGGGGTAAAGCAGCCGGGACGTGACCATTAACTTCCATCCAGTGCCGAGGTTAGCAATTAGTGAAACTGTACCTCTAATCCCCCTGTTTGACTTTCGCGCCATGAACAGTGATAATTTTACCTTTTTACCTTTTATTCAGACACAGCAATAACGTTTGCTCAGGGTCATTTCCGGGAGGGAGTACGAGGTGGCGCATTTGGTTGAGGCACTGTGCTACAAGTCGGAAGGTCGTGGGTTCGATTCCCGATGGCGTCATTGGAATTTTCCATCCTTCCGGCCGCAATATGGCCCGGGGTTGACTCAGCGTCTAATAGAATTGAGTACCAGTAATATTTACCGGAGGGTAAATGGCTGACAACCTTACCACCTTCATGTTACGATTGTTTTGAAATCTTGGAGCCTCAACCTCCTGGAAAAATCAGGGCCTGTCCAGGCCTGTAATGGGATTGCTTTACCTTTAGCTTTTACCTTTACCATGTCCATTAGGGCTACTTCTTCAGAAGTAAACCGGCCGGGGTGGACAGCTGCTCACTCACTCCTCCACTCCCTCATATGCCCTTATGTTATGCATAATTAATACGAGGGCAGTTTCTGCTACATTGTGATGTACGTACATGATCGCTGACTGTTCACTTTGTCACACGCAAACACACGGCACCAATAGCTTGGGTGTTCCTACTTTTGTTGTTCTGACAGCCGTTTTCATGAAGAATCAAGTATTCAGAATTATTACGTCGTGTAGGTTGGGGAATAGTTGCGGGCGTTTAGGAAATGCATGCTGCCTCCTTTTTCTATATCATCACATTTCCTTTGCCGTGTAGAAATTAATACCGTAACCTTCAGGTTAATGATGGCTATTCCAGGCCATTAGGTAACGACATGGAATAAGCTGTAAGTACCTGAGATGTGAAAATATCATAATGTTTAAGAGGGAGTGGGCGAAATAAAGCAGGTGCTGAAGGAAGTCTTCATTCTCTTAAACAAGCAGCATTCTTTAACATTTATGGGTGTGTATTAGATACACACTGCTGTAGGTCGTGCTAACAAGATAAGCTGGCTTTGTAATGAACCTTCGTGTACCATAACACGCTGCGAATTTCTCCACTAGCTGAGGAACTGTTAGCTTCTCAATAACTCTGCCCGTAAAATGAATTACTTAGACTGATCCTTTTAAGCACCTTGTATTGGTACGTCAAAAAGCGGCTCGGACGATTAGAATATCGCATAAAGAAACATTATCGGCATCTGACATTAAATTGGTGAAAACTGCTCTGGTTTTATACACGATAACTATAGAGAAAGTAATAATTCGGTAATTGTTGAACTTACGTTAAACAGCCAAATCGGAAATAACGTGTAGGAAGAATGGAGAGCAGAATATAAAAACTGGTTATATCGTGGAGGCCTGGGGGAAAGAGACATTTAGGAGTACCACGGAACTGATGACTTAAAACCAAAGCATATCGCATGGCCTAATTACTGATGGCGTGCTGGTTAATGACGATGAACTTACTAGGATGCGACATCGTGTATTTTGGTACATAGGTACCAATCTATCTCAGGTGCTGACTCCATCCTGCTTCACGCTGACAATGGGGGAACAACGTTCCGCCAAATCTTTAGTACTTCGTTTACAAAATACACGGCGTCACTTCGCAGAAAGCAACATCCTTCAGGTTCACACGGACATAGCACGCACTGCGGGCCCCACAACCTCTTTGGATGCTTCAGAGGTCATATAAATCATTTGTCTCTAGCGGGAGTGTAATCACGTTAAGTCCGTAGCAAGAATTAAAATTTGAAGTCCAATAAGGCACCAAATGAGGAAGGAGGAAAAGAGTAGACTGCGGTAGTGGAGGCACTGAAGACATACCGCCGTGATCGGAATGCAACTTTGCTGACTTTATTGCTTGGCGGGTTCATCTATCTTTGCTGGCAGTTTGAGGTGAAAGAACTGATAAATCCGTCTCACTAATTGAACACCCCTGCCAATGAAGACGTACGGGGAAGTTGAGGTACGTCTCGGAGTGCCATTACATCCAACGCTAGATGTGGAGGAAAAGTCAGCTGTGCACCCTGACCTCTTTACTCCCACGATACGAAGAACACGTAGTGTTAGTTGCAAGGAAATTCTCTGTTCCTGCCTGCAGTACGACTCGGGTGAGCCAATATTCAGACAGCCCGGCTCTAAAATTAAAATTAACCAAAGAAAGTAGCATAAGCGTTACCAGGCTTATTTGTACTATGAAAATGCGTAATTACATTTCGTATTGATGTGAGAGGTTATCGTGGCGATTCATGTTGGAAATGTGATCAACTGGGATGTGACGCCGTGTAGTTCCGTAGACAGGTGCCAAGGTTTTGAAGCCTCAGTCGGTGAGGTAGATGTGACCTTTGCGTGCTACAGCCTTACCATAAAGTAAGGCCGACCGAATTAAACCCTCTCTTTACGCCATATAATTCGTTAAGGACTGGGCTGAGGGTCACACTTGTGTATACATACATCGTAAATGAAGGGGGGAGGGGCGCTGAATACAATTGAATGCCGTTATTTACAAACAAGCAGTTACGCTAAAAGTGCAGTTGAATAATAAGGTAGTACGCCTTGATAAAGTCGGTAAAACACGAATAAATATTGGTTTACTTTGTGCTGTCTTAAAACTGATCAATTATAATTTGTAAACATTTTCTGTGACACTAAAGTCGCCATATTATGTTCTGTATATCTGTTATATTATGTTTGTTAAACAGTATTATTGAAACTATTCATGTGACCGAGGGCAACAAATATTTTCCTCGAGGGCCGCACGTTGCCTACTCTTGCTATACAATACGAACGATGCACTGTGTGGACTGGTGGGTACTTGCCAACGTTTCAGACTTGCTGTTACCATCGTCCGGGGATAAGACGGACATACCGCACTTTACACACACACCAAAGTCACTAGGGTCTTCTGCGGTGTAGCAGGCTGCATTTTATATGCAGCTACCTGTGTTTCTGAAGGATTTTTCAGCAGACACTTCTTGATTAAAACCTTTTGCGCATAGACCCATTTCTGTATTTGAATCTTACTGATGCACAGTGTGGTCAGACATGTGGACCTGTCCCAGCCTATGTAGTATACAGTTAGGACTGGTTATTCACGGTAGAACAATCTAAAAACTTTTACGCTTATTGTAATCTTTTAAACCAGTTTTTTTATGATTATAGTCTGCTAACATGCACGTAATTGAATAATAGATTATTTTTAAAAAACTGTTATAGTTTCCTAGTGTAGGTCAGAGCAGTGTCACCTGTCCTGGTTGATAGGGATTGTGCAACTGCTGCCATTATACTCTCCCTGTTTAGGGGTATTTGCTTGTACAGAAATTCGACAGTAGGTCTTGGATTGTGTGGCGCTGCTGGTGATTAAAGCCTTCTTGTATATAACTTTTGTCGATTGATAAACAATTACAGTTGATTTGGAGGGCCTTGTTCTCTTGCTTCTCACTTGAACACTGTTACACCCTGAAGACGAAGGCAGATGTAGCCACTCCACACACGAAAATTTTAAGAAATCTGGTAAAGCAATCCCATTACAGACTTGGACAGGCCCTGAGGATTCCAGGAGGTTGAGGCTCCCACATTTTCAAGACAATCGGCACATGAAGGTGGTAAATTTTTCAGCCCTAAGCACCGGCCGCCTTTACCCTCCAGGAAATATTCCTGGTACTCATTTGTTAGAGGCTGAGTCGACCCCAGAACCATAGTGCGACCAGAAGGATTATGTCAATGAAAAATTCTAATGACGCCATCGGCAATCGAACCCGCGATCTTCGGGCTTGTAGCGCAGTGCCTCAACCAACTGCGCCACCACATGCCCCCGGTACTTTTTTAAGGAACCCGATTTATGTGTTCAGTCTTCCCCGTGCATGTTGTATTTGTAACATGTCGGACAGTCTGAAGTACCAGTGTCTTGTTACTCAAAATGCAAATTTTTTTTGTAAATGGTCTCTAATAGCGAAGTAACCATGGCTAATCTGAAGCTATGAATCGCCTTTTTACACCGTAAAAAAGTAGTGTGTTTTGGAATGTGACGATGTGGAAGATACAGGCGACAGTCTCCTCCGAAACGTCTTTCTTTACCAGTCACAATGCTTTGTATTGTGGAAAATTCGAACCTTCAGTTTTGGCTTGTCTCTGTGTTCCAAGGAAGTAACACGGCATCACATTACGGAAGATCGTATTGCAAAAATTAATTGCAGCGTCTATCCAGCTTTATAAGGTCTATACTTTCAGCTTCATACCACCTGTCACTGCGCTGCAAGTGTCGGTTGCCTTCACCATGATGTAACGGGAAGAAACCAAACCTGTTCCAACAGCATCGACTTGCAAGTCCGGTTTATCGGTTTCGCCACCGCTTGCTTGTGTGCATCAGATTTTGTGTGTGAAAGAGAGAGAGAGAGAGAGAGAGCGATAAAGAAGACGAATATCAACGTTGGGTGTGACGTAAGGACACGTTCGTGGAACCTCGTAAAAGACACAGTAATAGTAATTATATATTTACATATATTATGCCATGCACTGCTAAAGGCTTTGTGAAAATTTCTATCTACGCCTGGAATTTAACGGTTGTATAGTATAACCTAAAGATTTAGTGATGAGGTGTGGTCTTAAACGAGGTTTGACGCCGTGTATTTAGGGAAATTATACACACACACACACACCCACACACATACACACACACACACATACACACACCCACACCCACACAAACACACACCCACACACACATGCACACACACATGCACACACACATGCACACACACACCCACACACACACACACACACACACACACACACACACGGTGTTTGGGACGAATAAGCAGCCTCTGCGTTTAGAATAGAAGAGTTGTGAATGGTTGCATCACCTTCCTCTGTGATGTCGGTACCTGTCTGCCAAAGCACACGGCGTCACGTCCCGCGGTATCGTAAATCTTAGTACCCATATTTGCGTTGCCTTCGCGCAAGGAAGTCGTAACGAGTCATCTATCAGTCAATTCACCCTGTAATATTAACTCTTTAACGAAGCAGATGAAAATGTACCGTATCTGAAGGCATACACCGACTTGTGCATAAACGCGAATCAGTGCTGTATCGAGAAATAATTTTTTTTCTTTTTTCTGAAATTCACAAATATTACAGAAATACAAAGTTAGAATATCTGAGTATTAAAGCTGGTGATACAGCATAATTAGGGAACTGGAAAAGAAGAATTATAATATTAAGTGCCCCCAAAACTGGCAATTTTGAAATTATTGGAAAACTGACTGGGGTTTTGATTCTAGATATGGACGAACCTGGGTGAAGCTGAAGGGTCAGTCTGACGTTCTGGCCGAAGAAGTAGCCCCTACTACCCAATTATTGTAGGAGGAAGGGTGGCACTCAGAGCCGTTCTGGACGCTAAGATAAAAATTTTGACCTTTGTCGCGAGTCAAACCGCTTTTGTCTAGACCTTATCCTAGTCACATTCTGAGTTTTGGCGTGTTCACAGTTGTCACTGTAAACTTCCTTACACACACACACACACACACACACTCTCTCTCTCTCTCTCTCTCTTTCTCTCTTCTCTTCCGTTACTAATAAAAAGTCCTGAAAGAACACGCTGTTTTCCCATATGCGTACTGTAAATATTTTATTAGCCGTGGAAAGCTGATTTGTCATTTTATAATAAGGCTGATGTTCTTAGAATACATAGCAGGAGCGCCCACTCCAGGCCAGGTGTGTGGCTCGCACGCATTTTCTGGACTATTATTTCCAGCTCTGCCTGTGGATCAGAGGAACTTACCCGCACAGGTATCTGGATTGCTGTAGTACCCACAAATTTTGTCTGCTGTAACTCTTGAGCAAGCGCATCACCTATCTGATCAAGACCTGTTTCGCTCTGTGTTTAATTCCGAAACGTCCCACGTAAAGTATGCGTTGGACAACAGAAAATAGGCGATATAATACTGATACATTAACATCTGATTTATAATATGAATCCAGAAGTACGATTTGCGTTAGTTCCACACTGACAATGTTGAGGCGCGTTGATTTATAGGTTTATTAGATTAAAACAATTTCATTACAGGCCTGGACAGGCCCTGAGGTTTCCAGGAGGTTGAGGCTCCAAGATTTTAAGACAATCGGAACATGAAGGTAGTAAGGTTGTCAGCCTTACGCACCGGCCGCCTTTACCCCCAGGAAATATTTCTGGTTCTCATTTCTGTTAGAGGGTGAGTCAACCCCAGGGCCATAGTGCGGCCGGAAGGATTATGTCAGTGAAAATTTCCAATGAAACCAGCGGGAATCGTACCCGCGACCTTCCGGCTTGTAGCACAGTGCCTCAATCAACTGCGCTACCGGGTGCCGATATGTTTATTACTTGAGCCAAATATACGTAATGTGACACTATTTTACATATGACTTTGCGCCTGCTAACACCAGGTTTCTTGCAGTACGCATTCAATTCAACCTTAATGACTAGAAACAATCATCACTTATCTACTTGCGATAATGTGCCAGTAGTTCAAAGCCTGCATTTCTCCTCCTGATTGTTTTGTGTGGTGTTCCCCCTTGCCTCTGACCTAGAATGTAAGTAGTGTGCCTAAGCTGCGGCGACTATTTGATCCTAAAAAGAGGTAGTAGCAGAAGATTTGACAAAATTGCATGATGAGGAACGTCATAATTTGTAATCTTCACCAACATTATTAAGGTTATCGAACAAGGGAATGAGTTCCACCGGTCATGCACCGCGTATGGTGAATCGAAGTGCTTACATATTTGACAGAAAAACAGATAGATCTTAACTCACACCTGTATTTTAGATAATATGTTGCATTATCCAGAATGCGCTACATGTTTCAACTTTTTTCATTTAGCCATCACCAGACACAGATAAAAAATAAGATAAAACAAGTTCAAAACGTGTAGCACGTTTTGAATAATACAATATTCAATTCCATTAATGTATTAATTAATCCTGTGGTTTGTCTTATGACAGGTTCACCACAGATTCTTCCAAATCGAGTTTTCCACACAGTGCACCCTATGGCTTTCTCTTTCAATATCCAGTACTCCACCTTTCATTAAGATCAAGTAGCTGCTTACATCTTATTCCTCGCCTTCCAATCAACTTCCCTCTATCTTTCCTTCAATAACGTGTTTTACAAGGCAGCTCATACGAAGATGTGACCAATCCAGTTAGCCTTCCTTCTTCTTTTGTTTGTTGGATATTCCTCCCTCCTTGACTCTTTGTAACTCTTCTTCATTTCTCTCATGATCGGTTCAACTGATCTCCTCCATCCTTTTCCAACATAACATTTCAAAACTTTCCAGGTATTTGATCCACTTTCCGAAGTAATAACAGATATTGCCTGAAAATATAGTTGTGATGAACGGTGCATCTCTTTGTCTAAACATGAATCACAACAGGATATCCACTGTTCGGAAATACTGTGAGCAAAGGGCCACTTGGAAAATGGCAGCGTAGATGATATTGGAGCTGAAATACCATAAGAGGGTGTAGACTGAATCTATCTGGCTCCAGATATTAAACATGGCGGACGCCTGTGAGCACGGTAATGAACCTTGGATTCCGCGTATAACGTCGTACTGGCTCAGTGACTCTCGGTTTTCAAGGGGACCACAGGCTATGCAGTTAGTGTGATCACGTGGCCTGGCATGTATCCCTGGCAAATATCCTTCGTCACCAATTTCAGCTTCTGCAGTTATTTTCGGTCAGTGACCAGATACCTACGTAACATCTGCGCAGTGTTTCTGGCCATATGTTGTGTTGCGCATATCAAGTGGCTACATGCACGGTTAATAACCGCGATACAACTACCTATACCTGTATAGTGATCGCTAGACCGTTCCTGGGTTAACACTTTAAGGACAAGTGGTTACTTTGACAGGTTTAACACAAAAAAAATCCACGTTCTGACCACACAATGTATTTATGTGTTTTGTGTGGATCTGAGAACAAACACCGATTATTTCTCTATACATCATTAATTGATTGGCTTTTATAACAGAGACGGGGTGTGTTTACTGCGCGGTACGGACTGAATTTACGTGTAAGGTATATTAACCCTTCGAACTTCAGTCGTCACTATATGTACCGCCAGTTTAACATTCAACAATTCTACGTTCTGCCCACACAGTGTATTTATGTGTTTTGTGTGATCTCAGAACAAACAGCGAATATTTCCCTATACAGCATTAACTGACTGGTTTTTATAACCGAGACGGGTGTTTACTGCGCGGTACAAGCTGGTTATTTATAATTACGGTTTATTTACGTCTATGAATTAAAGCCTTGCCAGGACTCAGGCCGTTAGTTGCCGGCCTGTCATAGCGGAGGTCTGGGTTCAATCCCATCCCAATCTGTGTGAGATTTGTGGTGGAAAAATAGCACTGGTATAGGTTTTCCTCGTAGTACTTCGGTTTTTCCATATATGAATCATTCCACCTGTCTCTGTACTCATCTTCACCTGCATGTTGCTGTTACAAGAAGAAACGGGTGATGCCTGGTAATCTTCCAAAAAGCACTGCTCTTTCAGAAATCGAAGAGCATTGGATAGAAAAGGGCTTTCCAATTGTTTCGCATAATGCCAAGTTAAATAATGCATGTAGCAGTATCTCTACTTTCTTATACGTCTTCATGGCTTGGTTCTTAATCACATGGCGAACTTCATCTTTCCCTTCGTGATTCACGGCAGTGTTACTGATTATTCTGTTTCGTGTTTCTCCTCAGTATCCTTACTCGCATGCAGTAGACTATCTTCACGCAGGCCGTGACCGCTTCCTTACAAATCCTTACAATGTCAACTATTTTTGTCTTGTAATGCGACTGTTGAGTCCATTGGATGCAATTAATGTGTAGATGTACCTCCTTTAGCTCCATCGGGAATAGGTTTAACAAGTTTTATATTTTGTCCGATGAAGGAAGCAGGGCCAGCTGTCGAAACTTCATATCCCCCATACAATAAATTCTGAAATAATTACGACCTGGAACCTGAAAACTTCATGATGCCTTTGAGATTGGCCCTCCCGCAGCTCGTTTCAGATATTCGTGCTAGTCACCGGAGATCGGCAGTAACGACTTGTATGGATTTCCTCAGATTCTCCAAACAAATGCCTTGATCGTCATTGGTAGCAGCGACAGCAGAGTATAAGCCATTTTCTGGCTTATTCCGTCTTCATGGTTGTCGGTCTATCCGTCTTTTACTTGGTGTCTACTCTGCATTTGCTTTGGAATTCTTCATACATTAACCTACAAATGGGCTTATCGTTCATTCTAAATGAATGTTACGTTCTCTTGCAAGTATAAATTACAACAACCATTTAAATTGCTCGAATTTATTTTTATTGCTTCTTCGTTTATTTTATGGTCATGTAATTTGTACCCTACAACTGGCCTCAAAATTTTCTTCACAATTCCAAATCTGAAACTCGTCTCGGACCATTGTTACCGCTTCTGTCTTGTATAAGTTCAGTATTGTTACTTACTTTTGTTTAAAAAATTAGTGTGAAATTGTTCTCATGTATACTGAAACCTTTGCGTCTTATCATAAAGTAAGAGTAAAGGTAAACCAAGAACAGGCCACAAAGGCCCAAAGCGGCAGTAGAGGTCTAGATTTACTCTTTCCTTAACCTCGGCGCTAGATGGGTTTGGGTGGTCAATGCCACGCCCCGGCCGCTTTACCCCCGGGAAAGACCCGGTACCCATTGTATAGGAGTTTGGGTGGGCCCCAGGACTGGTCTGGACAGGTGCGGAAAGTCTTACCCACACCGGGCTTCGATCCCCGGACCGTCCAGCCAGTAGCGAGACGCTATATCGTCTGAGCTATCCCGGCCCATTATTGTTTATATGAAGCACACTACTTCCCAAGTACTTAACATTTCCTTCCACATCCATTCTAATTCATTATTTCCTAATCACCCTGTCACGCGCCATATATCTGAATTCCTAACAGCTTCATTAAATGCGCCATAAACGAAAGTTACTATATAAACCGTGGCGACACGGGTTTGTATCGGCTGAACCTGTCTGAATATATACTTTGTATGTACAATGCACACGCGTGGTCTATTATTGTTTTGGTGTTGGATGAAACTCTTCCTGTAAGGATTTATTTGCTGCCTTTAAGAAGTCTCGACGTGAAGTGAAAAGGTGAAAGTTGTTCTTATGCATTACTTGAAGGCATATGGAAGGAATAGAAGATAAGATCTACAGTCATTCTTAACCTTGAAACTTGGAAGTGGCCAGATTCATGTCTCGGCCGCTTTATCCCCTGGGAAAAAAATCCCAGGTAACTTTTGTATAGGAGGCTGGATGGGTCCCTAGACTCGTTCTGGACAATTTGGAGAAGAGAAAATCCCCCCTCCCCCCGGTCGGAATCGAACCACGTTTTCTCGGTCGTCCAGTCCGAAGTGACTGAGCTCTCCCGGAATTTCAAGAACATTACTTGTTTGACATTCAACAGGCCTTTACAATTGAAGACACAAGAAGATAATAATGCATAAGAAATTATCGCCGTCTGTTCTAAGAATTATACGAAATGCATGTTGTGGTAAAATTCAGAGCTTTTAATGTTAATGTAAATGTATATTTAACATTGTGAATGTTTGATATCTACAAACTATGACTTATTTTAATAGTATTTATTAGTGTATACAACATTTCCTTTCATTAGTCTTCGTTTCCGCGGGCCTGGTATGCCAATTAATGACGTGTTTGTGTCTTGAACGTGCATTAAAGTCTCCAGGCTCTAGTGCCATTCCATTCCGTTTTTCTAGACTTAGACCTAGGAAATTTACAGAAACTAAGTTCTTTTCAGTGTCTTACGCGTGCGTTGAAGTCTTCAGACGTAAGACGACAAGCTGTTAACTGCGCACTGAGACGCAGACAAGGTGTAGAAATGCCTTTTATCGTGTTCGTGTCTTACACATGCGTTGAAGTCTTCCCGCTTTAATGCCGTCTCGAGATGTCATTCTAAACGAAGATAGGGACTTGATGTTTGTGTGACCGTGCATCTCTGGTACAATAATATAAACAACCAACTAGATGCAACAAAAACAATTTATTAGTAATTTAAATCATCTCAACATGTTTCGGGCGATAATTTCGTACATCATCAGGAACACTAGACTGTGTTTACAGCTTATGGTATAATGCACCGAAGAAGCTTCTTCGTTGCATTATACCACAAGCTGTAAACACAGTCTAGTGCTCCTGAGGATGGGCGAAATTATCGTCCGAAACATGTTGAGCTGATTGAAATTACTAATAAATTGTTATTATTGATCTAGAAGATAGGGACGTCAAAGAGAACTAAACCCCTTACAAGCATATGTGCCTGCCTATTTTGTTGTACTTGTTATTAAAATATCGTGTTGATTGTAACTGCACAAGACGGTTCAGTGTTAACATCCGTTTCTCGAACCCTGCTTTGAGGATGACATGTAAAGGATTGACAAACTTCAGGACACTCTTAATATTAATCACGTCATAAACATTTTTTGTAACCCATAAGCTATGGTGCATTAGATGCGAAAATGAAACTAGTGTCTGTGGTAAATTTCTCTGTAATTTTAAACCAGTTGGAAACAGTTGTGGTGATTGTGCGAAGGCCTAAGGCAAATTGGAGATATTCTTGTTGTTTCACGCATTCTTACTCTCGGCTGTAGATGGATTCACGTCCCTTGAATTCATTCATACCAAGCTACCCGACTGCAAGCTGCAGTAACCTAGAAAACATGACAATTTCTCTCAACGTTAGAACCAAAAATATATAAATAAAGCACATTACAAAATCGTAAATTTTCTTGTTGAATCGTAGGTCATGTGTTGGCTGAACTTGAATAACAGTGTTTACACCTGTCTCCTCTACTCTGTCGGTTAGACAGAAAGGCAGATTTAAGCAGAGTACCGTAAAGAGCGAGAGTGCTGCCATCTGACTGAGGCATCACTAAGCATATACATGGCAAGACCGAACCGGTTGGCTAAGTTTTTGTGTGTGTCTTCGAAGCGTTACGCATGGAATGACACCTGCTGGTTTAATGTCCTATACAGGTACTGCTTCTTTCGAATTCATGAAACTGGGATATGTTAGTTACATTGCTAGCGCCTGAAACATCTGTGGACATTGGTGTACAATTGTTTTACGCATTTAAACTGTTATGTCCTGCCAGTTCTCTTGTGTCTAGTAATCAGAATCATGTGTGTAAATAGTGAGGCAAGTATTGTTTTCTTGCCTTCAGACCAAGACATCTAAAATTCTTAGGTGTCCACATGTTCATGTTCTTCTTGCTCATTTACCAGGGTCATGCAATATCTACTTTTATTAGTTGATTCAGAACTTACCAGTACATAGCATTGCGTTGTTTATGAATTTCATCTAAGTGCCCTGCAACTCTCTCTGTTGCCAGTCATTAATTCTCTACAATTTACAATTTTGGGCGCATTCGCAAAATTGCGAAAAGCAACTATTAGCTTCGTGGTGCCTGTCTGTCTGTTCGTCCGTCCGCATGGAACAACTTGACCCCCACTGGACGGATTTTCATGAAATTTGATATTTGAAAATTTTTCGAAAATCTGTCGAGATAATTCAGATTTCATTAAAATCTGACAAGAATAACGGGTACTTTACATGAGGGCCAATACACATTTTTAATCACATCTGTCTCATTTCTTCCTAGAATGAGAAATGTTTCAGACAAAAGTTGTAAAGAAAATCAAAACACACTTTTTGATTCCAGTAATTTTTTTTTTCGAAAATCATACCGTTTATGAGTAATGTGGTAAAATATTGTGGAGTGGCGCAGTCCACAGATGAAAATATGGCACATGTGGTTTGCATGCTTGATACATAAGACTAGAAATACAAATACACACACTAAAGTTGTCTAATACTCATTGTTTGTCCACTGCAACAATGGTTGCACGGATGCGCGTCACTGTTAAGTTGCACGTACATTGCCTGTCTTTTTACAGTTCTACACAACTTTCGGGTATGTGAGATGGCAGTTCACAGACCGTGTCGAATGTGCGTAGTGAAATTTTCCCCGTTAATTCTAAGAAACATACAACAACGCATAAATTCAGAATTGTGTAAGCTAAAGCAGTTGGTACATGTAACCTTAATGATTTAAAGGGTTAAGGGTCAAAGGGTCGCAGCTACGTTGCAAGCTGGGTTCGTGGGTTGACTTTCGCCCATAACCGGAATGTTAACCCAGTTTTAGATCTGGCAATTTTAGAAGCTCTACCTTTGCCTTTAAATCCCATCTAACGACTGTCCAAACAGCATTCGGTATTACATTAATGCTGACTACGTGTGAGTATTGTGGGCTGGGATAGAGTACTCGGTATAGTGGCTACGGGCCGTACGTCCCGGAGACCCTGGTGGAGACGAGAGATACTTACTTCTCCGTACCCGTCCAGACATGCCGTGGGGCCCATCCAGCTTCTTCTACAATGGGTACTGGAGCTCTTTCCCGGGGTACAGCAGCCGGGAATTGACTTTGAACACCCACCCCTATCTAGCACCGAGGTTAAGAAGTGGTATCGGTATACCTCTACTCCCCCTCTGTCACTGCATGGCACGTTACAGGAGACCTTTACCTTGACAAATAACTATTGATAATATCGAAACATTTATCTCTGTAGCGTACTATTTATAGTACGGTGTATCGGAAGGCACTTAGCGCTTCGTTGTATTACTCTGCGTTGTTTTTAATCTGACATTCTAATTAGTCAGAATTAATAAAGAGTACGGAATGATGATCAGTGAGTGTAGCAATAGGGCTGTAATTTGCTTAGCGCCAATCAACGACCCTTCATATACGTCAGGCAGTATGAATGGGACCTTGAGACATTCAAAAGTAACAAGTTGCAGTCTCTGCAAAGTAAACTTGATCTGACGGCTGTAATCTGCAAAACGTACTTTATAGCCATGTCCAATGGAAATACTGATCGTGGCAAAATTATTTTACACACACATTTGCAAATATTATTACTTTTTTAGAATTCATTACTATCAAGATGCCTGTCTTCTCGTGTATGACGCCGGTACAGTTGCTACTTACAAACTTTACGTGTTAAAGTTCTGACTCCATCTTCATAGTCATAAAGTCTCTTCTACCCAGAAGATAGAGTCTCCACAACCCACCGAAACATACGTGAATAGGTACTGGACTACACGGCATTACACGCTAGAAGGCAAATGTTTAGGTAGTGTCTTGTGTACTTTGAATATCGCATTAGTTGTCCCATGTATTTTAGGGTGACCTTATACCGAGGATACTTGTTTATATTGTGACTATATCAGTTTTGTGTATCTTGTACTGTGGTTCTAGGAAGTGTGTCATCCCTGTTGTGTGTGTGAAAATTGGAAAGGTTATGTAGTAAAACACAACTATGTCAATTAAGTTTATTTAATGGCTATACTAGACATATATGTTTCGGCCTTTACTGGCCATCTTCAGGTTGTCTTCCAGAGAACTTAACTTAAGGTCCTACTATATACATAGAGCGCGCACGTGGTGCAGAGATCTCTACATACAGGCCTTATTGCGTAATTCACGCCTCTTCATAATACCCGTGGATCAGAACCTTCAAACTTGACACTAGCCACTAGCACTATCATGCCTCTAGTCAGAGCATACCACCACATATAGACATTACATTACGCAATAAGGCCCTATGTGGAGATCTGTGCACCACGTGTGCGCTCAATGTATATAGTAGGACCTTAAGTTAAGTTCTCTGGAAGACAACCTGAAGATGACCAATAAAGGCCGAAACATGTAGTTGTCTAGTATAGCTATTAAATACACCTTAGTTGACATAGTTGTGTTTGACTGCATACCCTTTCCAATTTTTGTACTGTGGTTGTTTCAACTTGTTTTGTAGTATGTGTGTGTGTGTGTGTGTGTGGGGGGGGGGGTTGTGGGTGTTTCGGTAATATGTGTACTTGTATGTACTGTATTTTGCATTGTGTGTACTGTGTTTTTTATTGTTTCTTTTACGTATATTTATTATTTGTTTTGTCTGTGCTAGTGTAAGGACTGCTGCCACCGAGTGAACACTCAACTGCAGTAAATAATAATAATAATAATAATTTATTGCAGTGTTTTCACAAGACAAGCTTTTCCCTGTTCTTAATTAACATCATATAATCGTGTATGGAAGGTGGGGGGGGGGGAGTGGAGAATTACATCTGCGCTTTTTTTATCTGGACATTAAGGTTGGTGTGAGGTCACGTGAAGGCTGGAAATATTCCGCGAAGACTATTGTTTAGGAGCCTGTATCAATGTGGTGGCGATGGACCACGTGTCTGCCAGTGGTGGAAATTTGACCCCGATTTTCCAGCCTGTTAGTCACTATATTTACTGATATACCAGTATATGGTGTAATGTTATGCGCTGGAGGTACGAGAAATTCCTACAAAATTTTAGTCACATAAATTGAATGGAGGGGTAAAGCAGGGTAAAGTAAGCCATGGGCAGGCCTTGGTTTTCAAGAGTTTAAGGTTCTCGGATTTCATGACAATCGTCACATGAAAGTGGTAAGGTTATCGGCCCTACGCGCAGGCCGCCTTTACCCACAGGAAATATTGCTGGTACTCATTTCTGTTAGAGGCTGAGTAGAACCCAGGGCCATCGTGCTGCCTAAAGGCTTATGCCAATGAAAAATTCCAATGACACTATGGGAAATCGAACCCGCGAACTTCCGGCTTGTAGCTCAGTGCCTCATCCATCTGTGCCACCGCGTGGAGTGGAGGGGTACCACTTTGGATATATATTTTGGATGTGGGTTAACTTCAAATTGTCAGTTGAAGATCCGGAAGTGACTTTAAACGCCACTGTCTTTATCTTGCACGTGACACCGTGTAGTTTCTTTCTTTCTTTTGACGCATCAGCCCCCAGTGGGCCAGGGCCTCCTCATTCACGACGGTTCTAGATCACACACAACGACGGACCACAGTCGATAGGACTCCTCTGGACAAGTGATCAGCTCGTCCCAGAGACCTCTACCTGACCAACACACAACACCCACAAAAAACATCCGTGCCTCCGGTGGGATTCGAACCCACAGTCTCAGCAGACCTGCGGCCGCAGACCTACGCCTTAGACCGCGCGGCCACTGGGACCGTGTTTGTTTGTTTGTTTTTGGCGCGACAGCCCCCAGTGGGACTGGGCCTCATTATCGAGGTTTCTAGATCACACACAACGACGGACCACAGTCGATAGGACTCCTCTGGACGAGTGATCAGCACGTCACAGAAACCTCTACCTGACAACACGCACAATAATCACAACAGACAAACGTCCATGTCCCGGTGGGATTCGAACCCACAATCTCAACAGGCCAGCGGCCACAGACCTACGCCTTAGACCGCGCGGCCACTGGGACCGTGTAGTTTACTATTTACAAACATCAGCAGGGAACCTACTGCATCTAATTACAGATTAATGAAGATGACTGAAGGACCATCATCTGAATCGTTGGTAAATACGAGATATATACAGACTTGTCAAAAATATGGTCTTTTTCTATGAAATCCGAAAGTTTATTTCATGTTTACAGTTCCTCCCCACCTCCCCCCACTCCACATGCCCTGTCCCGTCCACACTTCCACATACTTTTAGCATAGTATACGACAACGAGGACTACAATATGAAAAATGCGAAACTTCAGAGTATCGCCTAGACTATATTCGCTCGCTTCTGAGTCTCATAAAATACCTTCGCCACTCAAATCAGTGTAGTAAAGTTAATGTGGTTACAATTTTCTACTTGATTCGCTTCAGACAACCCTGATCCAGGATTTCCTTTCATCTTTTTACTTAAGAGCTGTTTCTTTTTTCTTTTGTTTTTTTTGTTTTTTTTGTCCAAGTAGCGGTAGAGTTACACCCGCACTCTTCCCCCCTTCCCCGGAGGCTGTTCCGCTCCGTTGCCAATGGTTACCCAACAGCCAAAGCATTATAAAACAACGTCTCAGTTGAAAATCAAGTTCGGATTCTCTCTCTCCTCTCCTCCCCCCATGTTACTATCCATTAAGACACCCAGGAATTTGTAAGTTGTGCAGCAAGACAGGTATAAGCATCCGCCATCTTGGCGACGCAGGTAGCTCTCAAGGTGACCTCACTGTATGTCTCTCTCGCACCGTTCCATGTCTTCTGTTTGTGTATGGAAACCACTGAACTCTGGAAGGCTGGAAAGTTGTATAGAATTTCTTAGCAAAGGGATTCGGATGAAGTAAATTTTGGAGGCGATGCAAGTGTTGAGACGTTTTTACGTGCCGAAGTTTATGATAGGAACACATCTGGAGGCTAACAGTCTCCTGTTCAGTGGCCACAAAACCCCCCCCCCCCCTCCGGAGTTAAAGAACCGGAGCGCGAAGCTGGCCACTCAGGCCACTCACGTTCTGAGGATAAGAATTCGTCGGCCTATATTTCCACTCCCCACACATGTCTTAATTGCGTAATGGCTAATTAAGAAGAGGGACAACATTACCTTTCATGTTGGGGGGGTCGTGATGTACTCTACGACTCTATCAAGTCTCATGGCTGTAGCCTCTGTAGCAGCATAACTGGTAACTGAAGAATTGGGCGGGAATTGGAAGTGGCACCCAACTAATTTCGGTTTTGTTCCGGCATATTCATGGACAGTTTGAGTACAGCGACTCGCTACGGGCTGGACGGTCCGGGGATCGAATCCCGGTGGGGGGGTCGGGATTTTCCGCACTCTTCCAGGCCGGTTCGGAGGCCCATCCAGCCTCCTATACAACGGGTAGCAGGGCTTTCCCGGGGGTAAAACGGCCGGGGCGGGGCGTTGACCCCCCCCCCCCTCTAGCACCGGGGTTAAAAAAAGAGGTGGGCTATTCCTCTCCCCCCCCCCCCCCCTCTGGGCGTTCGTGGCTTGTTCTAGGGTGAACTT
>Ga0123354_10000332_pt1 | contig 43926 bp, 26 predicted proteins | sample TergutLab28metaG_2_FD_97872 | JGI IMG/M metagenome (GOLD analysis project Ga0123354, IMG submission 97872) | Labiotermes labralis P4 segment gut microbial communities from Petit-Saut dam, French Guiana - Lab288 P4 | ecosystem: Host-associated > Arthropoda: Insects > Digestive system > Gut ... | reverse complement strand
CTCAATTGACCTCACGAGGCTGAGTGGACCCCGTTCCAGACCCACTACTACTCAGAAAATCTGGTAGCGCCGGGGATCGAACCCGGGACCTCTGTATCTGTAGCCAGAAACTCTGACCACTAAGTTTAAAAATAGTTCGAAGAGAGATTTTGCATGTTCATTGCACACTCATAACACTGTGGCACACTTTTAAAAATTTACTTTGCTTTGCCATCAAAAAATTTCAAAGGTTAAGAGGCTTTTGGGCCACTTCGTATACACGTAGCTTCGACAGTAGGAGGGTTGGCCAATGATAAATTGGAAATAATCGGCCATGACCTAATCGAATTTGTCTGGACAGCATCATCTATTCCGCTTATTAGCAAAAAGTTAACTGTTGTAAATAATTTTGACAGCTGTCTAACAAAATGAATTGAGCAGAATTATTCTTCAGAAAAAAACATTCAGTCCACTTGCCAAACAATTCCCCTTCTTTTATGAAATCCTGATGTTTGTTACTGTATTCAAAAGAGCACTTTACTGGCCAAAGTCCGAGGCTGCACATAATATGGTAGACTTGGCGTTTGGACTAAGCTCTTCCCCCACGCAGACCCCAACTGGACGAAAACCCACTGTCGGTTGCTCGCAACTGCTTACTCAGTGTATTTGAAGATAATGGAAACTTTACGTTTGTTACCAAATTCGGATAAAGTAAAGGACGAATAGTAGACACATAGAAATACATTTCGCGTAAAGTTTCATATCATTTATGCTACAGCATAAGTAGGCCTACTCAAGGTACGCTTGTTGTAACGTTAGTAACTTAACGTTGTAATGCTGATATAAACAAAAGAGACCTCTAAAGACCAAGAGTAAATTTAACAATTTTCAGCAGTTTCAATACCAATGTTTGTAATAAACTAGGACCGTGAATTAATCAACAAACTAAGATAAAACTTGCATAAAATTAATCACTTTCTTTACGTTTCAGAATTTAGATCATTTCCAAAGTTTCCACACATACCACCAGTCACTAAGGCTTTACACCCACATCACACTGACTGTTACATTTAAAATATGGTATTAAAATATTTCCGAGTTTAATACTATAATCGAGACATTACCTAATATTCAAGAAAGTATAAATTTCAGAATTATAATTTTGTATGTTTGGCAAAAGCAGAAAAATTTCTCACGATGCAACGCAAACCATAACGCTTTTACATTTCAATCGGTTTCCGCCATCCTGTTTATCTCATTAATTTCCTTGATTTTTTGTATTTCCATTCTCTGGGGTAAAGTTATGTTCATCACCTGCCACACGTGTACATTTTTAGTAGTAAGCTTCCAGAGCTTCTGATAATAAACCTGAAAACATACGCGTTGTAATATTTTCCTATCTATGGCGTGTTTTTGGTTGTTGAGTCTGTATTCACATACAGGGAGATGAACACATGAGCACAATAATACGCCACTGAGTTCCATAAAGGCATTTAATTTCTTCAATAGCTGAGCCACCATTAACATGTCAGGATGGGCACAGCGCCATAGACACAACCGCCAACCAACCAACAAAACTAAGGGCGATGAATGACGCGCAGAGCAATTTGACGTTCCTTCGTGTGATTGACCATTCCTTCTGCACAAAAATAATTGCTGCAGTTATAACGATAGCGGCGTTGTAATTATGCTAGCGGGTTATCGGTCTTGGCTGAGGACCTTGACCTGGTCAAACTAAGGACTTCTTCTACACATTGCTTTATGACTGCGTGGGGGGCGGATGGAGGGTATTTCTGTCGAATGGCTACCTGCGGTTTGAACCCAGAGTGGCTTGGTCGCGTAGTCTGCAGGTCTTTGCGACCTGGGTGGAAGTCACATCGGCTGGGGGGCCTTCGTGATGGGGGGATGTGGGCCATGTCCCGTTTTTTAATACACGTTGGAATTTTCCTTAAAACTGAGGAAAACTAAGGAAAATCTCAGTCACGGTAGCCCAAAATTGCAACGCACATTTCACTGCGTCGACTTGACTGTCTTTTAATGGGCATCCTCAACTGGCCTGCAGTTTTCAGTCGTTTTCTGCTAAGACTTCGGACGAATTTGATCAGCAACAGCCTTCCTGGCTGCTGTATTAGGGGTTCTCCGGGTCAGGTAGCTTCACTCGAAATTCTGATTTCGCTAGTGTCAACTCTATTTCCGTTGTTACACCGCAGAAGTTTTGTCTGTAATTGAGTTTTCAATACGCAAGACAGAGGGACAAAAAAAATTCACGAAAAAACAGCAGAACTCGTGTATTCTGAGTTCTTGGACTTAACACTTGTTACTACAATAACTGTATACAGTACTAGAGATCCGTACGTGCACGTTTTCCTACAGATAACTATAGTCTTCCTAAGAGGACACGCGTTTTGAAAATAAGCTCTTCAATATCCTAGTAAATAATTTTACGCTGTTATGCATAAACATTGTAATGCTGTAAAATATCTGATTCAGAAATAGAGCTTAGCTCATATACACAAGAATGTTCCTTGAAGAAGCCCGTGGGAATTGCTGGTTACAAGAAATGTGGCGTTATAGGAAAGGTTTTGTAGAGAAATGTTAGTTATCTTACCACCACGCCCCATGATGCTAATTTCAAATTACTTTTGCCCCCGCAAGCACAATCGCTGTGGATATAAATACGGCCCACATCTAAACAACGCAAGAAGGCATTTGGATTTGTATAAATAGACATGCCACTGAACTAACGTCATGCTTATTTTTTGTCTGTAATTCACGCGAGTGTAAGGAAAACTCGTTGCTTCATTCTGAAGTATATGTATATGACACTGAAGACAAATGGATACTTTTTGCGTTAAAAACAGAAAAGCTCGATGATTATCATACAATTCGTTTCCAAGACCATATTGTTTGTTTCAAATGGTTGTTCATACAGAGGAAATACATAGACTGAAGGCGTTCAAGAACTGGGAGCTCAAGGGAATGCTTGAATCTAAGAAGAGTGAGGGAGTCTCATAAGTGAGATAACTTCGTAATGAGGACCTTCGTAATTCGAACTCTTCGCACCACATTAATAAGATAATAGAATAAAGGAAAGTGAGTTGGGCATGTTATGTAACACATATTGGTGCGATCAGAAATTGGACCAGAAATTCATATAGCATTTGGCTTTAAACATGACAGGCGTAGGTTTAGACGGGAGTGCAATAATAAAACGATTCTTTAGTGAAGCAAGGTGGGATGCTGTAAACTATATACATTTGGCTCAGTATATTTACTAGCTGCGGACTATTACGTACACCAATAATGAACTTCGGAATTCATAAAGTGCAGAGAATCTCTCGAATGACTGAGTGATTTCTAAATAAGGACACTTCTCCGTGGAGTTAATTGTAGTTATATGTAAATTACTGGAGAACTATTTTTAGCCTACTGCTAATTAGTGATAAAACTATACGCTGTATCTCCTTCCATTTTATTATGATTTCTTGTAAAGAAAAACAAATTAAATAGAACGTTACACATAAATTAGATATATGTTTCATAATATGTAAGATATAATGTTTTAAACCCATGATTAACGCATGAAAAAATCGATAATTTTACGGGTGAGCGTCTTGTAAAGTAATTTTCTGATACGAAAAAAAATATATTCGTGTAAAGAAAAACCAACTTGATGTACAGCTTATTCTTAGGATATTTCGTCAACCTCTACATGTATCGGGCGTATCCAGGCCTATCATCAGGAGGTACAGTACAACCGTACGTATACAAGAGTTGGTACTTATTCTTTCTCGATGAATGTCTGTTGTCCTGGTTGGACAACCAGGACAACAGACGGTTTTACCTCCTGATGATGGGCCTGGATACGCCCTAAACATGTAGAGGTTGACGAAATATCCTAAGAATAAGTCGTGCATCAAGTTGATTTTTCTTTACACGATTATATCCAGATGCACGGTCAAAAAAACACACACACACACACACACACACACATATATATATATATATATATATATATATATATATATATATATATATATATATATTCATTCGACAGACATACTTCAATACAAAATGTAGTCTAAAACGAGGTACAAATTTTTGGAGACGCGATGTTCATGCAGAAGGACAATAATGTATATCTTAATTTTTCACTTTATGCGAAGAATTAAAGAATTAGCTGCTTACATGTGATAACAAAGAAAATTTTAAGGCAACAGCTGATGGAATTATTTGTTTCAGGTTGATCCTCCGGACGACTGTGAAGATTGAGAAGGGCTCTGAGATTTACATCACATACACTCACACCCTGAACCCCACTCTCTTAAGACGAGATCACCTCCAGCAGTGTAAGTTCTTTGACTGCGTATGTGCCAGGTGTGCTGACCCCACGGAACTCGGCACTAACATGAGTTCAATGAAGTGCAACAAATGTGATTCCGGTTTCATCATGTCTTCAAACCCATTAAGTGAGTACACTTCATCCGCGACTCGAAGACAACCCTTGCTTGATAGATATAAAGAGCCTAAAAATGTTGGTACGTGATAGATTAGCATACGGTGAGTACATTTTGCAAATATAGGTGAATGTTAGTTTCGAATTTTTTATCGTATGTATTAATTGCGCTGTATGAGACAAGATTCTGTACGTTTTGTAGCTGGAAGCCTTGCCAAAATCAAATAAAGTTTAACGTAAATGTTAGATTAAATTTGGATGATGATTACATTTTACAAAAATTATTACCGAGATTAAGTGTACGTAGAGCGTAACATAACCCCCCCTCCCCTTCCGCATATATCCACGTCATGGTGCCTACCCTCAGGGACAAAGTTACTTCATAGCAATGAGCATTAATTATTCATAAAATATTTGGACAGAAATCGTAGTCCTCAATGACATAAGTAATATTCGATGGAAAAATGTTAATTTTGTTTAGTAATCTACATTTTTTTTTTTTGTTGAGAAAACATAATTGTGTTTCTTATGAAGGCGGCTATGAAGATTCACTACTGTCAGAGGGGTGAGAATGTGAAGTTACATATATAGGTGCCAACGTTTCGGAGTATGGACCGCCTCAGTTTTAAAGGTAGAAGAATATAAAAACTTACACGGCGTCACATACTGGCAGGCGGCAGTCTTCGAGATAAGTCTCATTTATAAGTATCATAACTAGAATATGCTCCTACATGCATAAAATTCGCCTTTTTGTAATAGCTTGTTTCATGTATTCTGCTGGCATTGGTATGACAGGCATAAGACGGATAGACTTAAGAGGGGGCGCTGATAAGTCCTTAGCCCGACCTACTTCCCAGTGTCGTAGGACGGAATCGATAGTGTCGTTGAAAAGAGGGATCTGTTCGTGTGCCGAATTGCAAGTCTTTTCTTGTTATAGAGGCTGAAAGTAAGCATGACAGGCGACGCGGGCAATTTCAAAAACATGGAGACGCGACCTGTCATCAAGATTTTTTTTCCTGCAAGGCAAAGCGCCGAAGGAAATTCACGCCATTCTGACAGAAACATCAGGGGAACATGCACCATTGTGTGCCACCGTCAAAAACTGGGTGGCCGCGTTAAGTTCACCAAGGCGGTCTCGTTCTTGCACGACAATGCCCCGGCTCACCGGGCACTGCAACCCAGAAGAGACTGGCCTACCTGGGCTTCCTATGTCTTGATCACCCACCCTATTCTCCGGATCTGGCCCCGTCGGACTACCATCTGTTCTCTGGACTGAAAAAAAAAAACAATTGAAAGGTCGCCATTTTTCGTCCGATGCGGAGGTCATTGCTGCCGCGGAGACCTGGTTGGACGGACAGCCTTCTGAATTTTGTTTGAGTGACTTGCAAAAGGTAGAGCAGCGGGCTAAGAAGTGTATTGCGTTTCGTGGGGAGTGTGTTGAATAAATCGCGAGTTTGGTCGCTGGAGCTTGTTTCCTTCCTGGTCGGGCTAAGGACTTATCAGCATCCCCTCGTACAAAGATGTTAGGGATTGAACAGTGCTAGTCTCACCATGGTGGTGAGATTTTTCTGATCATAACGCACATTATTTCCAGTAATGTTTCCGTCTCTGCAGGACAAACTCTTTATGGAGGTACAGTGATTTGTACACTTGCAACGTATTCAGGAATCAACCACTTCACGTTTATTTGTAACAAAGTATCTACACAGCATAAAAATACGTAAATGTTTCCAAATAGTCTTATATGACGTCTTACAGCTCAGCCACATGACTGACGCTATACTGCAGATGGTTAGCGCTCCATGTTCTGAGGATTCTGAATTGGAGTCTCTGTTTGGTTTGTTCTTGGCTTACATCAGCCTTTACGCGCAATATATTGAAAAATACTTCAAAGTAAGTCACCAACATTTCCTTTCATATTAATCTCTGTTAATCATTCAGTCACAACATATTTTGGGGTTTACCCCTTGTACTTGCAAAACCGACATTAAATAGACTATTGACCAGTAAATTAATTCAATCTGTTAGACTCCACGCAACCAAACAAATTAATAAACCGAGAACGAAAATATAATTTGAGTCTGTATGACACCATAAGACCTCAGAAATTGAGAAAACAGCATTCATAATCAAGGCTCAAGCAATAATTTCATACAATTTGAGATACGTGAATTCTGAAGTTAAAACAGCGTCTCTAAATAACGTTAGATCCTGCCAGCAGAGCATGAGTAATTTATCTCTGACGGTGCAACGTTTTTATTCCAGACTCTCTCGCACAGTGGAAGTGCACTCACTGCGAATTTTGCACACCAGGAATTGCGGTGAAGAGAGTCTTCTCCGTTATCCAGAGTGACCTGGACCAGGTGAATTACGCGGAAACGGGTGCAGAGGCAATGGAAAAACGCGAAGCCCTATGTCGAAAGTACAGGTCCATTCTGCACCCTAAGCACGCCTTTCTGATGAATCTGCGGTGTTCGCTGTCTCAACTGTACGGTCATGCCCGGGGTTACAGCTTGGAGGACCTACCAGACATTCTTCTCGAAAGGAAGATCGAAATCTGCAAGGACGTCCTGTCAGTTGCAGACATAATTGAACCTGGACTCTCAAGATTAAGAGGTCAGCCTTGCTGCAGTCACCCACCGCCAGCACCTTGGTTAAGAACTTTATGAAATGGAAGGGTTTGTGTGAAGTTCTATGTGGCAATTTGTGTTACAACTGCTTGCACAAATCCTACATATGGCTAAAGTTACATATGTTTAGCCAAAAGTTACATTGTTTGCAAACAAATCGCAAGTAAATGATGTGGTTAACATATTTTGCACTCAGCTCATAATTATTCGCTTTGATTCTAGATTACCAAAAAAAAAAAATGGGTCAATAGAGTTATTTATCGATCTAAATGCCATTTACTACCATATACGTTGGTTGGGGGATCTGGGAAATGAAGGGAAAATATGGGCAGGTATAAGGTGTCACGCGCAACAACAGGTTTTGGAGATGGACTCGTATGATCTTAAGTTTATTCGCTATACTGGCAGCACCAGAACTGCAGTTGCTGTGAAGGATATTCAGTTGACCACAGACTTTGAACTGACGAAGGATCAGTAGGAAATAATTCAGCCAGGAACTGGTATTCTTTCCTTCTTATCTCACTGAAGTATTGATTGAATTGTAGATGGGAGGATAATATTAAGATAATCTTTAAGAATTATGGTGTGAGGGTTTTAATTGGATAACCCTGGCTCTTACGAGCACGGTAGTGTAACTCTGAGTTCTATGAAAGAAGAGGAAATTTTGTACTTGGTAAACGACTGTGACCTCAAGAATGGCTCGGCCCCATACATTCAGAATATGTACCTTAAATCGTACTACATCTTAGCTCTGAACTTTCTAAGTGTATTTAGCCTCAGGAATATACACATAACAGTTCGCTCGGAAATCAAGGATATGGCCGAATTCAATTTCTCGAGACCATAAATGTTCATATTAAGAATATGTATGAAATGCGAGATACTGAAGAAAGGTAGGCGTATGGACATAAGAGTGCATATTACGGCATGCTGTGTCTTGTTAAGCTAAACAAATGGCAGTAATGTTTTGTGTTCTTTATGCCAGCAGAAAATAACAATCGGTCTATAGTTGATAACAACTCTAGCTTCATATTTGTGACTAAACTATTTCCAGATCTGGGCCCGAAGTTTATGATTTTGTCCATCGCTGACAGTTCTAGATTATATTGACTTTAAATATATCACATTTATTTCTTTGAACATAAAGGTTCGTTCTCTGTTCGCGCACTGTAATTTGACTGTACTTAAGGTATATAGCAGAAATCCCGTTACAGGCCTGGAGTGACCCAGAGGGTTTAAGGAAGTTAAGGTTCCCAGATTACATGATAACGGCATAGGATGGTGGTAAGGTTATCAGACTTACGCACCGGCCGCCTTTACCCCCAGAAAATGCTCCCGGTACTCATTTCTGTTAGAGGCTGAGTCGATTCCAGGGCCATAGTGCGATCTGAAGGATTATGTCAATGAAAAATTCCAGTGACACCATCTGAAATCGAACCAGCGACCTTCCGACTTGTAGCACAGCACGTACTTAATGTAGGCATAATATAAATGACTGTAACTTCTGAGGTAGAGTTAACAGCCTTGGAGGTTCTCTATAAATTGTTCCTGCTAGAAAACAGGAAGGTTTATTAAATGAGTTCACAAGAACCCACGACGCAGCCGATAAAGATTATTCATCACTGCGAAATGGTACGCGTGGACACTTAAAAAATTCATACCTTTAAATTCTAACCACATAGACTGTTATTTCCTTCTTTGTTAACCACAAAGAACTTGACAACTTTCATTACAATTTTGTAATTTCAGGGTTGACTCTGTACGAACTTCATGCACCAGCCATGTTGTTCGCCCGCAACCAATGGAGGTACAAAGAGATTGATGACAAGAGATTGAGAGTGAGACTGGAAGAAGTAGAGAAATATCTCAAGGAAGCTGTGCACATATTGAAATTTGAACATCCATCCTCTCCAGAAGGAATGATCGCAGCGATCGGTGAGAAATCTCTGCATCAGCTTCGTGAATCCATTGAATCTCTTCCGAAGTCATAAACAAGTTTGTCGGCGTAATGTGAAAACTTTCACTGAAGTGCGGTGTTTATACGCACTGCTTATGTTTCTGTGCACCTTTCACTAAACACAAGCCACTAAAACTAGTTGTTCACACTTCTAAAAATGACCTACATCGGAAAGACACGAAGAGAAGCCGAATGTGTCCTACGGTGTGAGTCTTTACAGTCAGAAAAAAATACATAAATTCGAAATTTGTTTTTTTTTTGCCCTATGAGCGTATTTGTGTTTCGTGTGATTTTCGGAACAAACAGAATTCATTACCCTGCGTGCAGCATCAACAGTGCGGTATTTTAAAGGAAACTCTGAGTGTTTACTGTGAAGTATGAACTCGATGTTTCAATATTTGTTCCATGAAATTCAATTCTACAATCGTTAAACAAATTTAGGGAACTTTTATGAACCAGCACAAATATACTTGTAGAGTTACGTGAGCTTCGTGCTGTGGTCTCTTCATAAAAGATAAAATATGCGTAATACAAATTAGTATAGACTCACTGTACTCAATGAAATGTAAGATGTTTAAAACAAAATAGACATATATTTAATACATGAAACATTCTGTATTAAGTACATGTATAGTTTGTTTTAATGCTCTATCGCCATTGCTTTTCAACTTTGCTTTAGAGTGCGCCTTTAGGAGGGTTCAGGTAAACCAGGATGGCTTGAAATTAAATGGTGCACATCAGCTTCTGGTTTATGCCGATGATGTTAATATGTTGGGAGGAAGCGTACGTACTGTAAAGGAAAACGCAGCAGCTTTGATAGTGGCTAGTAAGGAGATTGGACTAGAAGTAATGCGGATAAAACTAAGTAAAACTAAGTAAGTAACTGATTGTAACGCGTAATGATGATGAGATCTCAGCATCACCTCGCAATATAGGCGTATGTATGATAACCTTTGAGCAAAACTGTAATAACCTGAAGATGGCCACTATTGGTCGAAACATGTAGTTATTTTTTGCTATTAAATACCATCATAAATCCATACTACCATAGTTGTGGTTTCATGACTGATATTTACCTCGCCATAAGTAAATGGTCATGTCTCGAGATCAGAATGCAGGACAAAGTCACAGTATGAAAAATGATAATAGTTCCTTTGAAAGGGTGGAAGAGTTAAAATATATGGGAACAAGTGTAACAAATCAAAATTCTATTCAGGAAGAAATTAAGAGCAGAATGATGTCAGGGAATGCTTGCTATCATTCGGAGCAGAATTTTTTGTCTTCCAGTTTACTATCCAAAAATGTAAAGATTAAGATAAACAGAACTATAAATTTGCCATTTGTTTTATATGGGTGTGAAACTTGATCGCTGACATTGCTGGAGGAACGTAGGCAGAGGGTGTTTGAGAATAGGGTGTTGAGGAGAATATTTGGGCCTAAGAGGGAAGAGGTAAAACGGGAGTGGAGGAAACTACATAATGAGGAACTTAATGATCTGTGCTGCTCACCCAACATTTTGCGAGTGATAAAATCAACAAGAATGAGATGGGTGGGTCATGTGGCCCGTATGAGTGAGGGAAGAGGCGTGTACAGGGTTTTGGTGGGGGAAAGCTGAGGGAACTCTTGGGGAGACCCAGGCGCAGATGGGAGGATAATATTAAGATGGATCTTCAGGAAGTGGGATGTGGGGGTATGGAATGGGTCGATGTGGCTCAGGATAGGGACAAGTGGCGGGCACTTGTGAATGCGGTAATGAACTTCGGGTTCCATAAAATGCGGGGAATTTCTTGACTAGCTGCAAACCGGTTAGCTTCTCAAGAAGAGATCTGTTCCATGCTGTAAGTAGGTAAGTAAGTAACATTCTTTGTATAAAGGAAACAAAGCTGTAAACATCGATTACAAATCTTACATTGCAAGAGAGTTTTAAGACAGGATGTTATTGTTTATATTACGTATCAAAACTAAAGTGTAACTTAAAGTTTAGAGAAACATCTCTGAAATAAAGTTTCACAGTAAAAATATTAAAATGGTGTGTTTTGTTTTCGCAGCTTAGCTTCTTGTAGTAATTATCATTTACGTTTCAAATTACGAATAATGTTTAATACTGAGGCTTGATTCCGAATATAGTTGTCTGCACTTTATCTTTTGCGTTACTTTATCGTCAGGCGCCAAATAGTAGGTACTTAATTTATAAATATGAATGTATTTTTACATTCTCACGGTGTGGTAAAGCTACTTCTTCGTGGATTTGCGGTCTTTAGTAAGCCCATTCTCGCTTATGGATAACACACAAATGAGTATGGAGCACTGGTGAAACGATAACTAACAGAGGGAAATACTGAAGTACTTAGAGAAAACCTGCCTCCCTGTCCCATCATCCACCACAAACCCCCACATGGGATGCTCTGGGACTGAATCTGGGACTCGGCGATGAGAAACTGACGTCTTAACTCCTGACCTCTTGAAACGACCTCTAGGATACTAATAGAATTATTTCAAATCACAGTTGCTTTATCCACGTGCGTGCTTAGTGAAAATGCAATGAGTCTCCAGCCGTCAAGGTTTTCCTTTTTTACTGAGTACGTGCATACTGCGTGCTCTACACACAATCTCATGTATCAAGCATAGCGGCCACTCTGTTTTGAAGATCTTTGACCTGTCTGTCTCAAAACATACGCATGAAGTGCGACGTACATGTGTCGCCGTCCGATGGAGTCCTTCTGCTTCCGCAACTACGGCACTTATTCTAACTTCCCCTTCCATCTCTTTGGATGGATTGGCAAGGTCACGTGTCTACTTTAGCATTACGGGAGCATGAGAACATCTCAGGTGCCATTAAATATTAGTTTATGTATTGATATCGCCTGTCTTTCGGCTTTTTTTTTTAATTTTTACAATATAATAAACCTCAGTCCCTGACCTTGCTCAATTCCAATCTCGCAGATAACTCTCATTCCATTAAAATTGTAGTCCCCTCTGCACTTCTACCGCCCTCACTCTCTAGGGCGACACCTCCAGCACTCTATAGTGACTGGTCTGACGACGAAAGGGTTTTACTTTCCTTTGGATATTCAATTTAAAATTCTCAGAAGTTAACCTTATATTTCAGTGAGAAAGAAACGCCCACAACATAACCGAAAGTCGCAAATTTGTTTATCGAAATACAACCATAATTTTTGTCAACACGAATGCCAGACTGAATTTCCAAACATCTGGTCCTTGCAATTAGCTTTGAAGCTGTCACTTCTGGAGGGACATGGGTAAAAGCGAGAGGGCTGAGGGACAGAATTTCTTTGTCACAGTGGATGGTTTGGCAGAGACCTCTATTGTTCGGCTACAAGTGTCACTAATACGCCCTGCGAGTTCGTCGTGCCCCAGCAGGCGCAGCTGGACGGACGGAAAATACTGATTCGATTTTCCTCAGGGACGGAGATTTTTCAGTGCATCACCGTGTTAAGACCGGCTCTGGAGCCTACCCAGTATGGTGCGCAATGAGTGCCAAGGGGCTCATCCACAACGGGTAACATGGTCGGCGATTTCAAGGCAACAGCTCACTCCCATCTATTACCGAATGGTGTAAAATTGGGTTCTTTAGGACTACAAATAATATAATATAATATAATATAATATAATATAATGCATAGCACGTACTATAAAACAAAAGCGCCATTCAGTCTACTTCATAGAAATAAATCCGTATGATTCCACTTATTTTGGGCGTGGGCTTTCTACTTGTATGATACATCTAGACGTGGCAAAGTGGTAGCAGCAGTGACGTCACCGGTAGCTCCTGCCGGCTTATTCAGCAACTATTCTACCACTCAATCGATAGACAACAGCCACTTTTCCTGACCTACCTGCCTAAGTGTTTCAAAAAGGTGTTCACCGTTAGAAAGCTACAAATTAACTCCCACACTTCAGTCTTTTCACACTGTGGAAAACACGTTCAGCGCTCTTGTGTGGTATGAATTTGGGTTACAGTCATAAGCACTTTCTTGACGTATTTATTTATGCTAGTTTAATTCTATGTGAAAGCGTGCCTTGTGTAGAGGCCACATTTATCACTTTTACTTCTTCTGTTCATTTATCTTAAGCAAATATGGATAGTGGCTCAATATCACAGATCACTGAAGATTAATTTTACTGAAATATGATGGCGGTATAGTACTGAAAAGTTCATGTCATTCTGAAGAGCGTACATTTTCCTTCTTTTAGTAAACAGCACAAGACCTTAAATGCCGATGTAAGCCTAAACATAGCAATTCAGTAATCAGATCACTTACACTAAAATAGATCATATATCTGGGAATAGCAAAGTACAGCCCATGGGAAGTACTGGACCTCTGCCAATGCACGAATACAGCAGTGGTTCTTGAGCTCTTCTCACACACGGATGAGATTTCGAGGATTGATGCCCTATTTGTATTATATTCTCCATTACAAATATTATCCAACATTTAAGACTATTACCATCTCGCCTAAATATGCAATATAACAATTACGACACGGTATAAAAGCAATATTCAAATGGATGAGACGTCACAGTTGCCTATATTGGCATTCGGAACTGTACAAATTATCCTTTCCCAGAGCACGGGCAATTTATCGCATAGAAGGCCTGCTGTATATCAGCCAGTAGTTTAGAGCACCCCAAGATTCTTCTATGAAATAAGGTCAAGTTAAACTGCAGGAAAAAGACGGGGTCTAAATTCTCGAGGAGTAAATAGTTGCTATATGCTAAATCATCCGCAAAAGCTGCTGTGACCAGGGACAGGATAAAATGGACACAGCAGCACGTGCAATACTTCGTCAATTACATCCGTTTTACAGAGATTTGGATTTTGTAATAACATTTCACACCCGAGTTCATGAAGGAATTTGTAGGTTAAAATTTGAAAACATGCTGAAGGAGGGATTTTTTTCACTCACTCGAAGAAAATGCTGTTGTAGAACCGTCAAACGGATCACTTTCGCTTCTTTCTACCTGCGGTAAAACTCGTCATCATACTCATCGATATCACGTAACTCATGAAACCCCACAAAAAAGGCAGTGTCGTAACAAATGAATGCGAGGTAATCATAACGCGCTACAATGGGATTATTTCAAGCCACATTAAGTAGCTCTTGGGGTTCCATAAGAATTCGTGACGTTATGGGTTCCTAATTACACTGTGCAGTTTTATATAGACAGTTCCTGTCACTAAATAAAATAGGAGCAGTGTATGACAGACCAGCAGACCGGGATTTGATTCTGGAAGGAAAAGTTGAAATATTTGTTTCACCACTACCTCCAGATCAGTTGTGGGGATCAGAATAACGGCGGGTGTTTTGATTGGAGCCATCTGGTTGTGTTATTCAGTATTCATAAAGTATTTTATTTAGTAAAAAACACATCAATATATAGTCGATAAACATCGTTTTGGCTACATGTTTCGGTTTATCAATCCATCTTCAGGCCATTATTTACTATATGAAGGCACATTCAATCTGTGCGTACATTATGGGATCCTATATTGTTTACACTAATAAATGCTAAAATCATACCAATTTTTTTTTATTTTAAATCTATTGACAGAATGAACTTTTAAAACCACATGTGAGAATTCTTATCAGTGATTAGGTACTTTTGTAGTAAAGCTTATGTCAACTTACATATCTCGAATTGATCCAGAACTCATGTAAAGTGGACGTTCAAATGAGGTTGTGTTTGAACATTGACATAAGTTTTACTATGAAAGTACCTACGCACTGATAAGAATTCTAACATATGGTTTTCCCTCAAAAGTACAGTCTGTCAATAGATATTATGATTTTTGAAAACTGTTTCGATTTTAGCTTTTATTGGTGTAAACAATATGTGATCCCATAATATACGTACACATTGAACGTAACTTCATATAATAAATAATGGCTTGAAGATGGTTTGATAAACAGAAACATGTAGCCAAAACTACGTATTATTGATTGTATTGATTTTGAGTTTTTGACTGAATAAAAATACTTTATGAATGGTGGGTGTTTTAGTGGAATAAAGCGGCAGGAGCATGCATCTGGCTTTTCACCTCTATCCACCGTCACAGTCCATGTAGTGGCGGTTAGGCATAGAAGCGATGTGCATTAAAATATTATTGAATTTTCATCTGCTGGCTGAGATGTCTACGCCGTAATCACAATAAAAAAACGCCTCAAATTCCACAATAAAAATTCAAATCAACAGCATGAAGGAGTTTTCTCTTCCGATTTCCTCTTATAAGAACACAACACTAATTCGTATCCTACGAAAGGGCCCCATATGTAAAAGAAATGAACCGTAATCACACCTGAATTTTTATAAAAGATATATAAACGTGTGTCACAAGCGAACTTCATCGCCAGTGACGAAAATATATCTTGCACTGTTTCATGTGCCAACAAGTTACCCCTACAGATAGGCAATATAAGCCCCAAGCTAAAATTAAAGCACACGTTTCGATTAAAATAGCATCCATCAGGCCTGAACTGGGCATGTCGGCACAAGGGGCCAAAGAAACTTGATTGTCTGGCACACAAGAGAAAAGGAGGGAGATTTTATGATGGCTCGCGGTACAGGAAGTACGAGCAACTTGCTAAATTAAACAGTCTCGTCTCGTGTGATGCCTGTTGTGATGATAATATTGTTTGTGTGTTGTTTAGATGGGGTTTCATAACTGGCAGCTCTAGTGTGTGTTGCGCATAAAGATTATTGCGCCATCTGTCGTAACTTGCAAGTCTATATTGTGGTCGATACAAAACGAAGACGCTAGTTATCCGCAGCAAGATACGGTAACTGTGTAAAGGAACAAGAACTGTTCTGAGAGGTAAATACGCAAATAACTCAGTGTTACATTTCAGGTTTTTGAGACAATCCGCGTTAATTTTGCCGGTGTTTTCTTTTGGATTGTAACGCCATGTAGCAAAAAAAGTGTTCAGTTAGACATACTGCCTCCTTCTTTAGGGTAGAAATGATGCTCAACATTGAAAGACAGTGTCTATAGTAACCGTTAGGTGGGGTTTACATATTGTTTACTCTTAGCATTCATCTGTAATTATAAATGTCACATAAGGTTACGTAGTATTCGCACAAGATTTCGTATCGCTTGTATCTGAATGGAATACTGCAGTTTCAGAATCAATAGTCTTTCGTAAGGACCTTATTCTTCATGTTTCGTAATTCATGTTTCAACATGAACGATACTTGATGATAGTTTCAAACGCTGTCCGAAATACTTGAGAGTGATTTACGCAAACTTATGCTAGTGTAGAGATTAAGAATTATACAAGTATTATGTTAAAAACGATGTACACATTTTGAAGCATGTATTAGATATCCAATACGTTGCGGAAATGGACCTTACTCCTATCTGCACGTTACTGCCATTATATAGACAATTTTGTGTTAGTTTATATTTAAGGGTATTGAAAATAGTTGGAATCGAAACCTGGAACTTTAGAATAAAACTGTTCAGTTCTACGAAGAAGGATATTTATACAAAACACTCCAGTGAAAGCCTCTGAACTTTTTCAAAAACATATTTGACCGCTGACTGCAGATGTAAAGTGTCACAAAACCATATAGACCCCCATGCGTGTGAGAGGGTATTTCACCACCATGAAGGGCGTGTTTTACGTCTTGATCAGTGCAAGGCTAAAGGCCACCTCTGTGGCGGTCCTGCAACCTGCTACACACGAATATTTTCTTTTTTATGTTTAAATTAAACCCCAAATATGGCAATAAGTTCAATTATAGAAAACGTAAGTTAACATTTTCAATGTTGGAAATTAATAAAACACATTCACGTTAATGGTACATTTACATGATAACCTGTAATAATCTTACATTTTAGTGGTTTACTTGATGGCTGTCAGCATGATGATTAATTGGATAGGATTTGGAAGGAAGCTATCGTGGTCTAATCAGGGCACTCCCCTAGAAATTGCGTGAATAAATTAAGAAAAACTACGAAAACCCCGAATCAGGGTAGTCAGTATCCCGGCCGAGAGCCAAAGCGGACACGTCCCCACAAAAATTTAGGGCGGTACCGCCACATAAAACTGCTCTGAATTTTTTGTTGACTTTTTCAAAAAATGCAAACTCACCCTCCAAAGACCAGGGTCTTGCGGCGACAATCGCGTGCGTAGCATGAGAAGAGTTAGATATAACTGCAAGATATTTGCTTAATAAATATGTCGTACATTGGCTTCTTGGTTTATTTTCTTTGCTGTGCTTACTATGTATGTGGTGATTTACGCCAATACGGCTACAAATACGAGGTCGTTCCGTCACAATTTATTTTTTGTACAGGCCGCAAAATCATTTTACCAAAGTAATTTATCCTTCACATTTTGCTGGTTCCGTCTATAAATATAAATGTTCAAGGCATTAAGTCAAAAGGGAAAATTCTGCAAATTGGAACACATAAATAGGCCTACTTAATAAAATTGACTTTGTTAAAACCCTCCTAAAGACTAATGATTGCTTTGCGCACTTCCACCTCTATAATGGAAAAACTCTGCGTTCTGCCAACAGAGTGTACTTACGTGTTTTATATGGTTATCAGAACAAACAGCGATTATTTACCAATACGGAAACAACTGACTAATTTTTGTAGCCAAGGAGAATTATTTATTGCGCCGTACGAACTAAAGCTTTGAACATAATTCAAATTAATCTTAATCTCTAAAATTCTGCCTATTTCTATTAATGCTTTTAATCAACAATTTTGAATTTTCACATACTTTACATGTTAGGACATTGTTTCTCACTTTCCTCTTACTTTAAAAATATAGAATACACTTTTAATAATTATTTAAAGGCGTTATTTACCGGCGCTGCCAATTGCTAAGACACTGAATCAACAATAATTAAGTGAATGAGCATGGAGCATTGGTGGAATGACAGGAGGAAACCGAAGTACTCGAAGAAAACTCTAACCCAGTGCCACTTTGTCCGTCACAAATCCCACGTGGGTTTGTCTGGTATTCAATCTACGCAACCGCGGTGAGGGTCCGGCCTAGAGTGCACAGTCTAGAGTGCCTCTCTAGACTGTGCAGTACACACACGCACCACGGGCAAATATGCTGCCATAACACCGACTACGTCCATATCAAGGGACTAGATAGAACCATTACTGTAATTTTAGCCAAGCACTGTATAAAGCTCCCTGATGATGGATCCCTTGTGATCCGAAACATGTTTGAACAATTTTAAATGTTTTTAAATATTTTATAATAATTCTAATTGTATCTACGAATTATATATTTGTGCATCTGTTGGATAATAAAGTGTTTTAATAGTTAATCCTAAATGCAAAACCCATGTAGATATTGTGAAAGTTTAAGTTCTAATGTTGTACTTTGTCAGGAATTACAGTCTGAGGACTAGACACTGGCATATACTTCTGGCAGAAATTGTAGCTGCCAAAAAAACAAAAGTATATAAAATTAATATTTTGTGTATGTTACGAGTACAAAGGTCTTCTTACTGCTTACAGTTTTAGGACGTGCTCTATCAAAAAGAAAAAGGGACTTGGGAAATTTAATGACTTTGCGGGGTTACGTGCTACAGCCTGGACTAAAATTCACTTCCCTTTTAATATCTTTCCTGGCGGGCTTGCAGGCACAGAGAAGTTTATCGATGAGAGAGGTTTTAGTAGTTACCCTCAGTCTGTCTGGGCAAATTCCTGATTAATTACACAAAACTGTGTCGTCATTTAACCAACGTCTTTACAGTTCGTGAACGCCCATAAATATTCTACAAAACAAATAAAAATTTAAAAGTCACGAAGATGCAAGTGTTCTTGTATACGACGCCGCATACATTTAGTGAGGCTTCTGCCTTCATCTTTACTCTCCCAGAAATGCAATAGGACTTGCACAGTCAATGATATTTCATTTCGCCCTCTTGGATTTTTTAGACCCTGCAGATGGAGACAGATGTTTACTCCGAAATGTCGATACACCAATCTACACGGCATCATACGCCGAAAGGCTTGAATATTCATTGAAACGACTGTAAGAAACTCAAATCTCAAACAAAATTTCATGTTCGCCCAGTGCTTTTCATATCGCGAACGATTCTGAAGTTACGTTTTAAGAAGCACTCGAAGTTTATTTTGCATGTCTTTTAAAGTTCACTTCGCTGACATTTCAGGATGAGCAGCGTGGTTCCGGGTGACCGGTGTGCGGTGTGTGAAGGCACCGTGTCGGTTTTGTGTTCTCAGTGCGGGACCGTGGGCTACTGTGGGCCAGAGCACCAGAAGAACCACTGGCCCGAGCACAAAACGCTTTGCACTCCATACTGCATTCAGCGTTCAGAAACGCTTGGCAGGTATTAAAAATGCAATTTATTTTAAATCAACTTCTGAATGCAAAGATCGATATCACGTCTTTCCCGACAGTCTTAATTGACGAAAGATGTTTTACATTACATTCAATACCGCCGTAATTTGGAATCCAACCAACAAAACAACATTTTAACACAACTCGACTAAGCCATCAGTTATCCAATAGAGGTGATTGGTATTTTGCACACAGTCCACGGCCTAAGGCTGAGAAACTGATGAGACACCAGTCACGTCTATTACTATACACCACTGTCATAATTTTTGAAACTTCAGCCATTTATCTAGCATACCTTCTAATACTCTTTTACGAGGTTCTGACGATGGTATTTCACAACTACATTCATTAACTGAACGGACTTTTCCTATCCTATGATACATTGAAAGTAATATAATTACTATAATACCCAGTTTTGGGGACAGGATCGGTCTCCGACTTCAGGTATAATGTTACATCATAATAATGCTCATACTTCTTTAACACAAATTAGACCCAAATCAGCAAACATAGCATCTTGGAGGCAGTATAAAAACGACGTAAAGGCAAAACTCAGAGTGCAAGCTGTGCTGGTTGTCGCAAACTAGCTGCAGATGTTCTTTTGTTATGGTGCAAAGGGGACTTGCTCTTCGTCTTCATCTGTTTCTCTATAAATAACTGGCAGAGCAGGTTGTAGTCTCTCTTCAGTAGCTGCCAGCCATTCATCTAGCCAAGAAACAATCGTCCCTTCTTGGAGGCGGGAGGTTCATTATCTTCTCACAAGTGCCAGTTACTACACGCCGTTCTCAGTCAGATGTATCCTGTCTACACTTCACTTTACATCTTTACATCTACTGCAATATTAATCCCTCATCGATAGTTACATTCTCAAATAATGCATTATTCCATTCGGGGTCTCCGACTAAATATTTACGCGCTTCTAAAATCTCACGTGACTATTCAGTGCCACGCCCATCCCATAATTCTTTAAACTAACACCTGGCAAAGCCTAATGTTGTGAAGCACGCGTCACATACTCGTATTACGTCATTGTTCTGGAATCCAGCCAGCATTCTATTCAATGAATATTGGGGTTCTTTCCCGGGGGGTTAAAGCGAGTGAGGAGACATTTTACCACTCACGTGCCTCCAGTCTCCATACAAGCATTCGTGGGGTGAACAGAGACTTTACCTTTGAACAAACTACATAATAGATTTCGACCCAAAGCAGCTTTTTTTGTGTGTTTTTATCCTTATGATCTTTCCAACTTTATATTCCTCTTATTTTGTAAACCACAATGTAAGGATATAATGTTCAAGTCATTATTTAGGTCCAACGTTCATGTCTTGTATACAAATAGTAATAGAGGACAAAAAAGGCTTTGTGCGTCACAAATTTTTATCTGTCATTTTTGCGACGAACACGGCCAACTTCCCTAAAATCAGCTTACTTCTTACATAAGGTAATTAGCTTCATGGACTTTATCCATTGTCTGGTGTTTTACAAGTAATAAATAAACTACTACGTTTCCGACACAGAAGCGGTCCCCATTCTTAGACTAAAATCCTGGGACCTGCTCAGTTTGAACCAATAGGCAGAGCTTCTCTCAACATCTGGGCGATCATTGTCACATAAAACGTCCCCGAAACGTAGCGCCATGTTTATTTTTTATGACCCTTAAAACACCAGACGATAGACAAGCTCGGGAAATCAATGATCTTAAATGTGGTATATCATTGTCAGAATCTTACCGAATTGTATTATTTATTCTTACATGTTATCGAAAAAGAAACGTAAAATTTGTTGTGCTGTGTAATATGTGTTGAATAACCACGAAACACATACCTCACGCTTTTGATCCATTTAACTTAGACAACATGGGATTTATCGGACGATAACGTCAACTCAGGGAGAGTGAAAGTAAGTTAAGCATAAACTATAACTGTCTTCTACGCAGGGTCGTAAGTCACTAAATTAGAAGAGCCGTTTCTTATTTGGAGCTGATATCCGAACTGCGGACTGCCGCGCTGTCTTAAGAGTAGGCTTGTCCGTGTAAACACACGTGTAGCAATCGTTGCAGTTCCAGTTGAACTCAATAGATGGTGGTATTAGAAACTATAATTAGTCAAATCAGTAACTGAAAATCGACTTATGAACGCCACTAACTGAATCGCTGTTGCGTAAACATTAGTTCAGACCATGACGATCGATATGTTGGCTGACTAGCAGGCGCCGAGGACGAATGCTAGAAGACACTGGCGTCATCCATTGCTACTATTGTCGAGAATCCCCTTACTCTGCGTTCTTTTAAACATTTTTCGAATATTGACATTTACATCCATGTCCTGTCTTATTGCAACAGCTTATGTTGGAAAAGAATATTATAGGATCGCATATAGAGAAGAACTGAAGTCATCGTTACCATCAGACATTTCATGCTTCACTCTGTAGATTTTAGACATCGGCGATTTTTAAATAAATCCTGCATAGAGAGTAACACATGTACACGCATTTCATGAATATCTGCTACTTCTTTTACGTGACGTTTCAATGTATCAGAAGATGGTCCAAACGTTTATTTACAATTTTCACAGTCGTAGCGTGCATCGTGATATTATCAAAGTTTTTTATTCACCAACTAATGCACAAGTGATTGACTTAAAAAATATTAAAATTTACATTAAAATAGCTCCGACATGTTTCGGTGCAGTCACACCATCATCAGAGAGCGTATTATTCGAACTTGCTAAAGTTACACTTGTTAAAGTAGCCAGTTATGGTACGTCGGTGTGTGATTAATTCGGTGGTGATGTGGCTGCAAGTATTAGTAGGTTCTTGATGGTTTGTGTGTGTGTGTGTGTGTGTGTGTTGCACTGTCTACTTCCGAACAGTGCAACACACACACACACACACACAAACCATAAAGAACCTACTAATATATGCAGCCACATCACCACCGAATTAATCACACACCGACGTACCATAACTGGCTACTTTAACAAGTGTAACTTTAGCAACCTCGAATAATACGCTCCCTGAGGATGGTGTTAATGTAAGTTTTAATATTGTTTAATGACAATCACTTGTGAATTAGTTGGTGAATAAAAAATTTTGATTTATTTAAAATTTGAGTAAGGTAAACATTAAAACAAATGGATGGAATGAAAAATTACAAATATCGATATAGGTATAACAGAATTATCATTCGTAAGAGGGGACTGTAAATGAATGAGAGTGAATTAAATTGACACGGTGTAAAGAAAACTGTGTTCTCGTGCACGCCAGGAAAGCCCGTAGAGAGAGTGCAGGTACTAATCAACTGTTTAACATCGCACGTAGTGGTCAGCTTCGCGCCCTCGTCGCCTTATCCCCGGAGAAAGAGCCCCGGTGTCCACTGAAAAGATAATAAGTGGGTCCCAGAGTCATTATGAGCGCTATGAAGAAAAAAAATCTCTTGCCCTTACTGGGAATTAAACTCCAGAACTTTCAGTCCGTAGCCTATAGTAAGTTCACTTGAAACCTGTAAAAATGCATTTAAAATGAATATAAAAGTTTATTTAGAGCCTTAAAAAAAGGTGTATTTAAATTAACCGAAATAAACGAAAATTTTGCTCTACAAAAAGTCTGTTGTGTCGAAATCTGATGTTGTTACTTGCGAAATGACTGGCTGTCGTTACGATTATGCTGAATTAATAGGCACTTCGCGACATTATTTTCCGACTAGCTCCTGACAAGTATTTTATTGAAAATTACTACCAAGACGGAAAATGTCCGAACAGCAAATAAAAATGTCATGTTTCACACAGATATTTGGTGGCATCACGTGACATCAAAGCAGGAGAAACAATCCTGAAGGAAAAACCCCTCGTGGTGGGCCCTCGAGTGGACTCTGCCCCAGTTTGTCTGGCTTGCTACCAACCGCTGCCCCAACACCAGCAACCCCGCTGTTCTGCATGTCTGGTGACTCCAGTCTGCGGCATTCACTGTGAGCGCAACGGCGATCACAGCAGTGTCGAGTGTAACATTCTGAAGGAAGCAGCCAAGAAGTATTCACTGACTCTGGCAGACAACAGCCAGATTATACTGCCTCTACGATGCTTACTGCAACTGCGGAATTCATCCACAGATCCCAAGTGGGTTTCGTTCTTGGAAATGGAGTCCCACGTTGACAAAAGGAGAGACACCCTCATCTGGAGGGATCACCAACTTAATGTAGTAGACGTAAGAGACAAATCTAATTCCAGGATTGTTTCCTTATTTATTTAAAGGCATTGTGTCAACTTCATAAGCTATTGATCCCTCCTATAAAGTCAAATGGCATATCGATTAAGGATGCTGTATTTAAGCAGAATGTGAGTGATCGTCCTCAATTTTACGGTGCCATTCCAGCAATTTCTAAAGGCACTGTGGAAACCTACCAAACATGGTACACCAGATGTGCAACAACACAACTATTATTTCAGGCAAGTTCGGAATAAACATTAAAATATCGAGAAACAACGATCAAAGTAGCAGATCAACGGACAAAGTTGGTAACGAAACAGAAGAAGCTGCGGAACAGTTTTAATCACTTTATCACTGTCGCCTGTTCACTTAAATGGTAGCACACTTATCTCACACACCATCATCGGAAGTTCAAACATTACAACAGATAATTCATTTTGATGAACAGGTTGCGAGATATTAAAGCTGTCCCTGTCTACGCCAGGAAGGCATGAAGGCGAAGCAGAGGTATAGCTCAACTCATTCTTAAAATACACATGAGATAGAAGTGAGCAGTTAACTTCAGAATTCGACCGTTTCACCCCCGGGAAAGAATTCCTGTAGCCACTGAATAGGAGGCTTGGTTGGCCCAGAGACGGTCTAAACTTTGTGGAGAAGAAATTTTTTTTTCCTTCTAATGGAATTAGAGCCCGGAGACGTCCAGCCTATAGCGTAGTAGGCTGAGGATGCAAGATATTACAATTTTAAACTTACTTTGCCTTTTATGAGTGATTAGTTAAGAACAAGTGTTTCAGAACATCGACATTAATGTGTTCGCTCCATGATACATCAATGGCATAGTAAACCAGGGTTTATGAGTTCGAACCTCATAGGTAACACTTCGTTTTGACGAAGAAATAACAAACAATTGACAATACTTACTATTTATTTATTTATGGTTACCAGAAAATCCAACTGGAACCTCTACGTAGCAGTTTTAATCACCCGACCTCTATGTCCAGTAAAGTATTCACCTGATTATAAAATATACATTATTAAAGAGCAGTATCATTAAGTCTGCAAAAATGATATATCATGTTCCATCTGATATTAAGGTTTTGTTATTAAAGTCAAACAGATTTTACAGTTGATTTCTATTATTATCCTTTGAAGAATTAAGACTGCCGAAAAAAAAAGAGGCTGTGGGCGAAGTAAGAGGCGTTATTTTCATTACGGAAATAGAGGCAGATTATTTACTGCTTTGAACTTTCCTATGCCGTGCCCACTCATCCTTCTAGTACAGGAAGGCTGGAGGCAAGGCAGAACTTTGTGTAAATTAACCCTTAAAATGCTTATGTGAAGAAAATGGTGAGCTCCTAATAATGTCAGCAGATGACAGATGGGATTTAACTCGGCGTTTAAAGGGTTAAAAATGGCGGTGCGATGGGAAGTGGACTGTTTGAGAATGCAGCAAAGGAAAACATTTAAATAGTTAGTGTAATTGGACTGAGTTTTGAATTTCATTGAATGTGTTTGTATGGAGTGCTGACTTATGACGTAATTTGGTAGCACTGGGAGAAATGCGTTTGGGTGGAAATTCTGAAGTTAACGTTGGGAGGGCTGTACGAAAAGCATTACATTAAACATCTCCGCCCCAAATTAGTTCTCACATCATAAAAGATTTCGTCATATGATTAATCTGCGTTGTACACACACACAAACACACATTAAATTCATATCTCACGCCGAACACCGTGTTTACATAAAACAAAATTCCGGGAATGCTGGACTAAGAAAATATCGCAGTTTATTCTGAGAATTAATGGAACACATAAACTCATTGTGTGGGCAAAACATACAGAGTTCTTTTTAATAAGATCTGGCGACTTTAAAGGGTTAAATGTCCTAAGCCGTTTTGTATTCAAATACTTGTACCAATTATCTTTCGTCCTTAACGGTCACTATATTCTTTATGTCACAAAATATTTGACTAAAAATGTTTTTAATAAAAATAAATTGCCCTTAGTAATACATTAATGCAGCAACCATTCGGTACGACTTAAATGTAAAAATTATGGGGTTCTCAAAAAATATGTAAGCCAAGAAAGGGCTGGAAAATCAAACTGTAAGATACTCGATCAAAACAAACCGTATTTTCTGAAGTAACTCAAACACAAATGTAAGAAAGTTGAGAAAAGCATCACTCATATGTAAAAATTACAACGGTATTTGTAAGTTTTCAAGTAATCTGTAGTTATTCCATTAAAATAGTTGCCCTCTGTGAGGTTCGAACTCACGACCCCTGGTTTACAAGACCAGTGCTCTGCCTCTGAGCTAAGAAGGCCACACTGCTAATTCCTTCTTATATTTACAGACTTGCGGCATTATCCTATCCACGTAAATATCTACCCTAGTAATTTCATAACTAATAGACAAGTTTCACGAAATTCTGCATAAACGCCATTTGTCTAGCGAACACCATATATGCGTACTCTTAACATTTCCTACTGTCAGTAACACAAAACGTGACGACCACGTGGAAGTGACACCAATCGCACTTAATTATTAGAGTATGACTGTAAAATTGCTCACGTAACATTTCCACAGAATTAAAACGAACGATATTTTGTTCTCTTATCCTTTAATCTAATCTCTAGAAATGGCAGTAGATTTTAAACATAAAAAAATGTTCTACAAATCACATTTACACGTGAACGTCTAGAAACATGACCACGAAGCGGCACTATGAAATAATAACCGACAAAATAAAGTAGTCAGGATCGGCGTAAGTTGCTATTAAGAATAAATATTTATAGCCAAATTACACAACTGTTATCTTCATGTTTGTACCGTGCATCAATGACGATTAAAACTCCTTTATTATCCAACAGATGCACAAATATATAGTTCGTAGATGCAATTAGAATTATTATAAAATATTTAAAATATTTAGAATTGTTGCAACATGTTTCGGATCACAAGGGATCCATTATCAGGGAGCTGTATACAGTGCCTCTCTAGACTGTGCAGTACACACAAGCACCACGGGCAAGTATGCTGCCATAACACCGATTACGCCCATATCAACGGACGAGATAGAACCATTACTGTAATAAAACCATTACTGTAATTTTAGCCAAGCATTGTATAGAGCTCCGTGATGATCCTTTGTGATCCGAAACATGTTGGAGCAGTTTTAAATATTTTAAATGTTTTATAATAATTCTAATTGTATCTACGAATTATATATTTGTGCATCTGTTGGATAATTAAGTGTTTTACATAACTGTTAATTTAAAGTACTTGTGAAACTCACCACTAAGTTTGATGTATGTGAAGAATAGCATGTATCACTATTTCTTTGTACATCTCCACGTTAGGATTGTCAACAGCTGTTTTCAGCTGAAACATACAGAATGCAGTAGAATCAGAAAACAAAATCACTGTAACCAGCTGTGTAATAGCAACCCGAACATTATAGACCAATGTCGTAGATTATTAGTGCCGAATTCTGTAGGCAGAATAATCAGATAGTAAATATGTACTAGTTGCTGCATAAAATATATCATCAAAATTACTTTGCTGGTTATTAACTAAGGTTTCGCTTTCTTTGTAACTATTGTAAAGAGTAAATAAGTGGCAATTTACGGATCCATTTTACATGGAACATTGACTTCTTTTTTAAATCTCTCTTGATCTGCGCTTCTAGCTGTTGACATGACGATCTTTTACATATAAAGTGGCCTTCAGTGAAATGTACGGTCTAATATTTGTTAGAAATTTAGAGCTTGTCATATGCATCGAACGTACAGCCATGTATAATACAGCAACTAACTACCTAAAAAATTCCTTTTTCTAAGAAAGCAGAGTCCTTAATGTTATGCAAGGCAGTAAATATAGTAACCACTAGACTTTATGAGCTTCAAGTAAAATATGGAAATGCCTGGTTAGTGTTTTGAGTGGCTTGGAGGAAATTTGAATTTTAAATGACACCGTGTGATTAAAAAATATCTAGTACTGATTCACGAACAGGGAAATAAACGGACAATATGTAGGCGTCTAGCAGTAATAAATTCGAAGGTAACTTTATCCTTGTGGAAGCCATACAGGCGTATGGGGAGTAAATTTATAGCTCCATCCATTCTTGACAACGGTACTAAATGGACGTGAATAGTCACCTTCACGCACTAATCACCTGGCTCCCGGCCAAATAACCTCCTGTACCGATTAAGTAGGCAATGTAAGCCTCAGAGTTGGTCTGGACGGTATGGGAAAGAGGTAGTTTCTTTTCCTTGCCGGGAATCGAAGAATTACTCCTCGGACTTCCAGCCCGTACCTACTGACTCTACCGCATAAGCTATCCCGGCTCTCCGTTTACAGCAATTATTATTGCAGTTCACACTTTTCATATCGACTTTCAATAACTCCGAAATAAGCTCAAACAAAGCAGTCTATTCTGAATACGACGCAGCTACTCATGAAGCTGAAGAATGCCCTTCATTTTTGTTCAGGTATAAATAATTTGGAAAATTTTATGAATTGAGTTCTTTCCAATTCTAAAATTTACTTCAGATAAACATCTTAAACACTGCAACGTCGTAACTTGCGTAAAGATAACACCCCTGGGGTTAAGCTGCAGGTATAAATAATCCTGCCTGGGCATATTTACTCCGTTTTCTTGCTGTAATGACGCCCATATCTCTTGTTATATTACAAGTAGCTTTATTTCTTGCGGAATTTTACTGCAAGTAGAATGCTGGTGTTTTAAATATGTCATATCAGAACTATTACATAAAAGAAATAACACTTTACGCTGGTCCCTCGAACAAGTGTCATTCTACGCACCCAAACACTAAGAAGTTTGCAACTGTAGCTTCTTCATTTTTTTCTGCCTCTGCCAAGTTACAAGTTTTAATAATTACCAACCGAAACAGGTCGAGTGTTTAAAGTATCTGCTTCGCTTCTGGGAGGTCCCCGGATTAAATATCGATTCGTATCCAGAATCAAATCTTTTGTGTTTTTTCTCCAGGCAAACGCCGGGATAGTACCTTAAAATGGGGCCACAGTCGCTTCCAGTCACATCCAGTGCAATTCACTAATCACCCTGTCATCCGAAGCTATATGGCCTCATCTACTTACAGGGTTTAAAATGAACCACAACCAAACAAAACATAATTAATTTAACAGCAAGAAGGAAAAATATTTTTGATCTCGAGAATAAACATCATATCTCTGTGGATTATTTGAAGTGAACGGTCTCTTCTACGGTAAACTTCACAACCCCTGGTTTAAAAGACAGATGCTCTACCGCTGAGCTAGCAAAGCTAAAAGAAATTTCTTTCTTTAAGGAAAACAGGGCACTACAGGTAATTTGACTGGTAGTTTGTAACTGATATATAAATATAATTTTCTTCTCTTGGACTGAAATTCACGACCTATGGCTTGGAATATCAGTGCTGTACTGCGGTGGGATCCTTATAGTACTTGGGGAAACGTAACACAGTTAAGCAGTTGATTTTTTTTTTAATTAGCGGAATAATACAAATTTCTTCGTGCAACTTTCAAACTAACTATACTATATTTAGAAGAGAAATGTCGTACCTAAGGATTGCAGAGGCCAATCACGTTATTAACTTCCTGAAGCCAATGCATATTTTACCATATTCTCCCGCCATTTCTTTTGTTTCCAGCTACCATGTAAATGTGCACAATCGGGAACCTGCATTGTAATAATTTCCTTTATCAAATATGTTAGCCATTCGCCAGGGGATTTCTACTGAAAAGGAGTGTCTACGTAGTGCAGAACAAGAAAGCCTACTTCAATCTGAATGGGGCATACCTAATCCAGACAATTTTTACTGAATAGGCCTTTAATAGGAAAACCAAATCAAAGAAAATGAGATGAGAGGAGTAAGTAGCACTCAAGGGACATAAGAGAAACCATAAAAAATTCAGTTGGAATATATAAATGGAACCGAGTAAATGATAAGTCTAGACGTAGATGGGAAAATATTGTTGATACGCATTTTTAACAAATAGAATATGAGGGTGTGGACTGGATTCATGTGGCTGAGGGTGCGGACATGTGATGGCCTCTTGTGCTGAATATTCTGACTCCGTACAGGCGAGTAATATCTTCAGTGGCAAGGCAATTATTACCGTCCCAAGAAGACCTCTGCTCCGTGGAGTTAATTAGGTAACTACTGTAAGATTAGGCGTTTAGACGACGGTCCGATCGTCTTCCCAAATGACGGAAAACAGCAACATTCACTGAAACGTCAGAACATTTCTACCAGACGGCATGACCTTACTTTCCATAAGACGACAACCTTCAGACTTAGCCACTGTATTAGTGGTGCAGACTCTAACAAGGTCGCTGATTTTACTGAAGTAATGGCTGTGCCACTGACACATAGCTGTTATATGCCAAATGGTTTGATTCAGGTGTTCCGGGAGAATGGTCTACTCACTTCGATGGAAGACGCAGAATTCGTGCAGAAAATTTGCGGAATTCTGGACGTGAACAGTTTCGAAGTTCGAGGTCCGCCATCAAAATTAGGAGAGACGGAGAAGTTGAGAGGAATATACCTGAGGGCCGCACTCATGGCCCACGACTGTGTCGCCAATACTCACCTGGCTGTGGGCGATGACTTTGAGATGACCATTCACGCCAGTGTGCCAATACCACTAGGGCATCCCATTTACTTCAATTACACAAGTGCTATGCAGGTATGTTATTGGTGGTTATGTGCGAATTCGAAAAAGCGAATCACGACTGCTACGTGTCCACTTGCGCATTTTTTGATCTCAATTAGCACCACTCAGATAAAGAATATTGAAGAAAACCTCACAGTCACATTTTTTTGCGGCCTAAAATAATACAGTAAGTAAAATCTTTGTGACTATGCAAGACTTCCGATCTTTAATCTTATTTTTAAGGTTTTATAATTTTTTAAAAAATGGGCGACTTTAACGTTATCTGATGTGCGAGGGTTCATGGTGGGGGCTCAGCGTTTACAGAATTTAAATATCAGCATACGTTGTTCATAGCTAATTGGTTACTCATGCTCTTGTTTCTTCTAGGGAACCTGGGATAGACAAATGCATCTACGAGAGGGCAAATATTTTGATTGCACCTGCAGAAGATGCTCTGACCCCACTGAACTCGGGACGCACATGAGCTCTCTCCGGTGCCCTCGCTGTTATGAAGGTTTCATCATATCAACAAATCCTACACGAACTGTAACTCCAAAACAAGGACCACAACACGTGAAGACTGTTTCAGCGGATAACTGCTGGGAATGTAACAAATGTAAACACCGATACCAATCGAACCTCATAAGAACGACAGTATCACTGGCGCGGTGTTTACTTAACGACGTCAGTAAGGGTGACATCCGGGCTACGGAAGGTCTTTTACGTCGATTGTTAAGAACATTTCCACCACAGCATTTTGTGATGTTAGAACTGAAACAAACCTTAGTGGCAGCATATCGTGATATGATTCTTCGAGATCCGAATCCGACAAGAAAGATATTAAATAGAAAGACTGAACTCTGTCGAGATATGCTTCCAGTGCTCCAAGTGGTTGAACCAGGAATTTCGAGGCTACGAGGTAGGGCCATTTTATCACCGTCTTTTACAATTATACTTCATGTCCGTGAGCATTTATCAGATCCTCCCTCCATGCTCATATGTCAATATTTAAAATTCCTACTTTACATTAGTACCTATGCCATTTTTATCAAAACATACTAGGAACCAGGGAAGAGGAGCTCAGGAATACAGGACAAAGTGAGTTTAATTTACTTGATATATCGGCCTATGTTTCGTTTAAAACGAGCACTAAAAACCTTCATAAATTGTGATAGCGCACCATTTCATCCCAAATAATTGTAATTTCTATATTTTAATGCCATTGGTACCATAAGCAAGTGTATTCACAGCATCACACACGCTGAATATGTCATCCTACTGTAATTTCAGCGTTACAACAAGATATTTCGCTTTCTCTTTCTCAGACTTTAAACCAAAAAGCTTTTGACAGTTCCGTCGACATAACACAGGCGCTCCCAGGATTTTTCTTTGTGTGTGTGTGTTTGTGTGGGGGGGGGGGAGTGGCTGACATTGAGGTTGTATAAAATTTATGCTTGATTTTAGAAGCCGTGTTATGAAAGTTATGTCAAAATCTCCGAGCCGACAGCAAGTTAGGTTGTTACAGGGAAAATTAAAACTGAAAAAGAAAAAATCTACATATTCGTAAGTTTTATTATTTTTTCAGTATTTCCACGTACTATTTAACAGCCGATTTCAGTGACTGGTTTAATCTAAGCGTTAATCACGTAAAACCTTTGATATCATGATGTCTACAAAATCTGTGTTTTTTAAATTACGCTTTGGGACCTGCAGCCCGGCAGTAACCCTCCCCCCCCCCCAGGTGCGACAATGCACCATACACGATTTCAATATTCTACAATGAGCTGCTGTTCACACCACATGCGTTGGCATAGAAGACGTGTTGATTCGGGCTGATGACATGGAGATGAGAAGTTCTGAAACAAGAGGATCTTGAATGGCACAATTATCACACTACGTTTCATTAAACTGGGCAGTCAATATTCACTGTTAATCACTGTAATTGTATTAGCAGATTAATAGATAAAATGCAGGCCGAGTGCATATCAGAAACACAGTTGTTTCAGAATCATAAAACACTATCAGATTAAACAGTGGACATTCCATGATTCGTAACTTTGAACACTAAAGTAATATGCTTAATTGATTGTTATATTTGTCTTGGAGAGGACCACAGCAATACGTATGTTGTTTAGAGTCTCCAAGCAACACTGTGTCATATTCTAACCTTAATTGGATATCAAGAGTAACTCTCAAAACACAGACTCAATATTTCGGGTATTTTTTAGAATTACATAAAAGTAACAATTTCTTAATGACCCTTCGCAACCGCAATGCTGTAGTCTGAGTCATTGATTAGCGGTTCCTTGCGTGTATTTAAGTATTACGCATGCATACGTGTCTCTTCAAAGTTGGCAACAATATAAATATTTGAGCACTAAAAATTCCCAGCTATAAAATAAATAGCACTGGAATGATATTTACTTCCTTGTTCCAGGAATCGCCCTATATGAACTTCAGGACCCTATTGTGGTGCTGGCGATTAGAGAGATGGAGGCCGGGGTCTTGTCTCAAGATCTGCTCAAAAGACTTAAAGAAGCAGAGGGCTACCTTCGTGAAGCGGTCACCCAGCTTCTGTACGAGCCCACGAAATCTGCCGAAGGTCGACTGGGCAAGGTCGCCATGCAGGACTTGAAAAGACTACGGTACACCATTCAGCGTGCGGAAATAATGATGGCTGAGAATGGGCGCGATCATCGAGGATTATCGTCGACAGCTACGTCAGGGATTTCTAAGAAACGAGGAGACCGAAAAATGAAGACATGAGTGTTTGGGAAATCATATATCAACTGTTTAAGACCCAATACATTGTTTAAACCTATATGAATCCGGGTTCTTCGTTGTGCTTTCTTGCTATAAGTAGCCGAGTGTAGAAGTGAACGTGTTTCGATAAGTTAATGTTCTAGAAGTTTGAACGCACTATGTATTTGAACATCGGTGCTGCTGGAGACGGAGAAGATTGCTCAGAATACCATGGACAGTAGGAAGGACGAATGCTAAGTGATCATTCAAATTAAGCCCAAGCACTCTTTGAAAACTTCAGTCATGTAAGACAACTGAAATATTTCGTACATATAATGCATAAGTCAGATTCCATACAGAAAGACTTGGTGTTAGGACTGACAGGCGGCAGCTGTGGCCGTCCAATTTTCACCACAACGCTAAGCTGACCGAGAATGAGCCGTTTAGCATGACCTTCTCTCTGGGAGCTTTACGTTTTAAAAGCACAGAGAAACGACTGGAGGATACCGAAAAATTTATTAAAACAGTAGCATAAGAGACACTCGAATATGTTTAATAACAGTTCCACGCTTAATTTGATTATGTACTGCACTGAAACATCTTATCATTACCCCGTCTTTATTAATAGCACAGTCTGTCAGGTAACAGCATGGCGCGCACGAAGACCCACAAGCGGACCCAGCTTGGCCCAACTTCAGAACTACTTGCCTTGTCAGCTCATGAAACAGATGTGCTCTATATTTATTGCTTGGCCGAAAGTTGTAGAATGTATCTTTGTTTGCAGTGGATCAGAGTAACAGTACGGTCACTAACTGTTAGCTAAGTGTAGGCCGAATCCCTCTTCGCGACCACTACTGTCAGAAGACGTGTGAACACCCTTCAGGTCAGAAACCCCAACGACGGCACTAAACCTCGATCCAATGCGCCAATATATTTTATACAGACCAGCATCCGTTTCGTTCGTAATTCTAATAAATTCGTAAGTACTTCATCCAAACCTAAATTTACCTGTCTACCCGCCAAGCAAACCTCTGATCTGGTCTCGAACCAAGGATCATCGGTAACACAGTAGAAGAAGAGGAAGACAGGGCACAAAATGGCCAAAACAAATACGACGAACGTTGACGATGAACTGGCTTGACATTTTTACTGCCACGCAGAACAGAGCGCAATGGAGGTACCTGATGTACTGGAAAACAGGAAATGTCAGAAGGAATAAGGGATCGCAAGCCCTAGCCCTTGTTGCTAAGAAGATCCAACACAATCACCAAAGGTCGCTTGCGACCTGAAGGAACTAATACCAGCACTACTACTACTACTACTAATAATAATTACTACTACTACTACTACTAGCACCACCACCACTATACTTCTAATTGAGATTCCGGTTTTAGGGGATGTGACCCATGAAAACGAACGTACTACGTTCCTTCGAAACGGCGGAATTCACTCACCCGACAACTCGGCGTCACAGCCCGGAACACCCCAATCCTCAGTTTCACCGCGGTAAAAAACCCAGAATTTGCCTCATTACTGGTTTCCCAACTCCGTCTGTATGTGCTGTACGTTCGGAATATTTCTGAAAATATTCAAGTGTTTCGGTACCAATTATATAAAAAAATTTTTCTGTGGTGCAACAGCCCTACTATATAATACTACTATAAGACAAGAAATGAAATTCGTTATGGCATGCTCATTCACATCGCTTCGTAGTTTATACCTTGGGAACAGCCAATATTCTGGAAATTGTTGCTCCTTATGCTGAATTATATTTAGGCCCCCCAAAAAACTGCTATCACATTCTGAGTAACCAGAAAAATATGGTATGTAAATGGTTGTCGACACCGTTAGTCACTCATGTCCTTCAGTAGTGTTTACATAAAAAGTGACATAAATTACGTACATTACAGATATTTCCAATCACAGTTGCCACATATGAAAGAAGGAAATTTGAAATCAAATGTGACTATTAGGTAAATTTCCCATTGTAGACCTGCATTCGTATAAATTTTCTTTCAAGTTCCTATTGTTATTGTAAACAAGGGCAAGTATCTAACCTTCCTTTGACGAAGTTCAGACTTTTCACAGACTGCTTAAAATTTGCTGTAAAACTGCGAAATGTAGTGCTTTATATTGTTTGAAAAATAAAAGAATTGTGTCATAATTCGGCAAAGATTATTTAGAGAAAAATAAGAATAAATATACTTCATATGCTTATGTATACAATTTAAATATTATAAAAATCTATGTACCTGTAACAGATTGGATGATAATATTAAAGTGGATCTTAAAGAAATAACATGGGGAAGGGAGTGGGTTAACTAATCTGGCTTAGAATAGAAACTGGTGACTGACCCTTGCAAACGCGGTAACGAAACGTTGGGTCTCATACAATGCAGTAAATTTTTTGACTAGTTGGAGAACTATTAGCTCCTGAAGAAAGGCACTGCCATAGAGTTAACTGTTTAGCTGGTTAGTGGTTATTGTAACTGAAATCGAAACACAGAGGGAACTTATTCATATGTCTTAAATATGTGTGTATGTATGTATGTATGAGACATCTAGTATAGTTCATACAGATAAATATTCATTTAAAGTTATTTGGAGTTCAAATTGTCCTACAAAGAAACGAGGCGTAACTATCAGCACCACATTTTAATTTACACTAATGGAAATTCTGCCACCAAGAAAGCCTGATAGGGTCAAGGACTGGAGGTGAATTACCTAATTACTTCACCATATGATGTACTTACATATTTGCATACTTTCGCTTTTGTACTATGATCTTAAAGCACCGATAAAAAATCGGATCTTATGGTTATGATGGGCTACCTTTAATTATATATCTGTCCATATGAGGGTTTATTTTCATTCGAAGGCCACTATATTGCAAATTCTGGCCACGCCTCACCGACAGTGACGGAAATGTAATCGAATTCCGAGCTCACAATAGCCATGGGACACGTGGCGAAAGAACTTCGGGCCAATTCCTTGCTCAGTAGAGCATTACAGAAGTTCTGTCACCGGCAGACGGCATGCGAGAACTCTCATCTTACATGTGAGTACTTACCTTCTTTCATAAACAAGCAAACAAATTGCACATGCGAAAGTAAACTGGACAAAATATGTGTGTACATTTTCTCACGTCCATTGCACGTACCAAGAGATCACATCTCGATGCCAGACAGATATTGTTGAGGTGTGTGTAATATATCACATAGCACATTTACGATTTCGCCCTCTACAAGACAGTAACACTTAGGCAAAGTTATTGGAACGTTTATTTCAGTACATTTGTAGTTATTAGATCGATCTAAGCGTACTTTATTATCGGGTTTAGGCAATTATACATACACTCGTAAGGCACATGTGTAGGAGCAAAAGACTTGTGTACCAAGCACTCAGAATATGTTATCAACGATTCAAAAATATATAAACATAAGGGAAAACAAGTTTCTCCGATAAAAGGTACTGAAGAAGAACATCTCCATTAAGCTCGCTAAAACACGATACTTCGGTTACCGGTACACTACTCGCGACTAAGTTTAAGAAAGTAAAGATTACGCAATACACTCATACTGCTTGGAAGAAACCATAAATCTTCAGAGGCACTATCCTTTGTTCTGTATTGATAACAAAATTCATTATTCCATTTTTTGTTAAATGTTCTATCCTGAAAATGACTCCAAAATCTTGTAATTCTTAACAGTACTAAATGATTGTAAGATTTCGATATGATTCTCTTCAAGGGCTAAGCTAAACTAATTATTAACACTTAAAAACTGAGTCCTTGCAGCTACGGGAATACATGAACCCCACTTCTACTATTACGATCATTCGGGTAATTGTGTGGGTGAAAACAATAACTATTTGTTCCGAGAATGAAAATAAACGCTAAATACATAATAAAGGAAGAATTATGATCATTACATTACATGGTTCAAATCAAACGTGCTGCATTTTGCAAACGGATGAAACCATAACCAGTTTTAAAGTTAACCGTAACTGAAAAAATTTCAGATTTGGTCAGATATGAGCTCGCTGTGTGTCACAGAGTCTTGATGTGGGTCTTTTTAACGACGTCTGTTTTCAACACTGGGTGGTTCTGAACTAGAAATTTGAAAAGGATATGGAAGGAAGCAGTTTTGGTCTATTGGGAGGTAGTAGGCCTACAACTACGCACATGGAGAAACTTCGTAAAACAACGGAGAATGTAAGATGATTTCTTTGCCAAGAATCGAATCTGGGACTTCCCGAATACGAAACGCTTGACTACGATCCCGGTATCTGTTCAGAAGGCGTTCCAGGACAACCCGCATTGTCTAAAAACACGCCGAAGCATTAATGGGTCGAGAGTCTGACTCTAAAGAAGAGAGAAAAAAAAGATATATCTCCCAGCCATACTATTTGAAAGCAACAGTTCGGGGTTTTTCGTGCTGTTGACGCAAAGTGCACAAAACAAGCGCATGATGGTATTTAGTGTATGTCGCCATTCGCTGAATTTAAATAAACATTGGTTTCGAGCTCTCACATTAATGTTAGTAAGATGCAGTAATGAACAAATCTGCAATCTTCTGGTATACTACGCGTAGTCGCAATTCCTTAACGACTTTTCGGGACAACCCATTGGTTCCATCTTCAAGGGTCCAGAAATCCAAGAAGAAAGCAAAGAAAGTAATGAACAGTTTGAAACGAGAACTGTTGAAATATGAAGTAAATTTTCAGACGTTTGGTGAACGCCGTGAACATTACCGGCATATAGGCCCAGGTGGTTATAATGTGGGGCTCAGCTTTGCGGCCTTGGAAGCTCGGGAAAAGGTATTGGAACCGCAGAGCGCGGTTCACAACTTCAGCTCTAATCCGTGTTTTGGTATCCCTGACTAGGTGGTACGAATGGTTATCATGGCGCTGTAGTGGTAGGCAGCTGATAACCTTTTTTGCAGTAAGTATGATATAGAGCGATATTTTGACCATTTTATGCACCATTTTTGCGCGATTGAAGGTGCATGAATACTTTATTATATTTGAAAGATATGTGCCATAATTCTGAAAAAAAAAAAAATATATATACACGGAACTTTGATTGAAATATCCGAAATAACGCTCGTTTGTGGTGTTTGCTTATCCAATGGAAACATGAAAATATAAGTTAAAGTAATGAAGAGAATTCGTACTAATATTACTCTGAAAAGTAAAGTTATCCTTGTCCACGCATGTAAGTGGATGAAAGGTCTGCATAACGTCTGCACTAGATGGAGGTTGTGAACTTCACGCCCCGGACGCTTTATTCCGGGAAAGAACACCGGTACTCATAGAATAGGAGGCGGGGTGGATCCGAGAGACGGCCTGGACGTTTTGGAGAATACAAATAAAAATCTCTTGTCCGTAACGGGTTTGGAACCTCTGATCGTGCACGAACATTATGGTTTAAAAAAGAAACGAGATGATGGTACTTTTATAATTCCTAATGCCTTGGCTGTGGAGATGAATGAAAGTGAACTGAAATATTTATTTTCCGATTGTCACTTGGTTTCCAGTTTTAAGCATTTTTATATAATTAAATACTGAAACATTTGTGGTGCGTTTCAGCGTAAATAATGGCAGATACACCGTTCGTTATTGCTGGGGCTGTCCTGATTTTGGGGATTAGTCTTCACTTTTCCTTGCACAAATTGGAAGAAGGCCATGTTGGTGTGTATTACAGGGTTAGTATGTTTGTGAACAGTTTTTACCTTCATACTTAAAACAATACTGTCATTTCTTTGAATAATTTTTTTGTCTTGGTGTAACAAGGTAATCTTTAATTTTGTTTTGTCACAGGGTGGAGCATTATTAAACAATACAAGTCAGCCAGGATACCATATGATGATTCCATTTATCACAACATATAGATCAGTACAAGTAAGTTAAGAAATCGTCAAATACTGGATCGTCTTTACGAAAGACACAGACTAGCTCCAGAAAAAACAGTCTTTGAGAAGCTGATAGTCACTCACTGGGTCAAACAAGTTCCATTTTTTGTGAAGCCCATATTATGGATTGTCAGCTTTTAAGGGCAAGATTAATTGTACAGTCCAGTTCTTACCAACCACAAATTTTACGTAGACCCATTACATTTAACCACAGAACTGTAAAATGAATTCACTGGAGTTTACTTTCTTTTCATTAATAATTTAGGTCACACTTCAAACAGATGAAGTGAAAAATGTGCCTTGTGGAACAAGTGGAGGAGTCATGATTTACTTTGACCGCATTGAAGTTGTGAATATTCTTAGTGCAAGTAGTGGTAAGTATTTGCAACAAATTGGAACATTAATTAATTGATATGTGCATACTGAAATGTTATTTGCTTTGATATGTTGTCTTGTTATGGAGTTAACTGATTTTAAATTTAGTTGTTGGCATGTCCACAAAAATGTGCTCACTAGCTTTACCATGCCTGTCTCTTCAGCCATTGTTCCACATATAACAACTTGAGTATTACTGAATGGATTTTAATGAAATTTAATATTGCAGAACTTTATTAAAATTGGTCAGCACATTCTAATATAGATTAAAATCAGACAACAATAATGGACCTTCTGTTGCCAGCATCTTCAATGTAGAAACATGTCATATCCCACAAAATCATAATGAGTATGAGTTACATACTTTCTTTTTGGCACATGATGTTCACCCACGAACTGTGTAGGTTATATGAAATTAATTGTAGGTAGCTGCAGATTTTATTTAAAATCAATTATTGTTTTTAAGGACTTATATTCATAACAAATTTTTATCTAATGACTGTCAATACATCTGATACAGGATTAAGTTGAAGTTCATTTTCTGTTGCAGTGTATGATATTGTTAAGAACTATACTGCAGATTATGACAAAACCTTAATCTTCAACAAAGTTCATCATGAGCTTAACCAGTTTTGCAGTGTTCACAATTTGCAAGAGGTAAACTAACAGTTTTGTTGCAACTTATATTCTCCATAAACATTAAGTTGAGGCACATGGGTAAATATAGAGCCCTTGCATTTGAAATACAGTGTTTGGTTTCTTATGGATCCAGTGATATATGAGCTCCATAGACAAACTTGCTACTGAAAATTTGTCTTCCTGAAGAAGAATTAAGAAAAGTGTTGTTCTTTACCCATGCCTGTATGTGTATGCTGTCACATATTTTGATTGTCATTTTTTTCTGACTCTCTTTATAAGTGATACAGTCCATTCATTGAACACACACACACACACACACACACATATATATATATAGTAGTTTAATGTTGCCAGTACACAACAAGTGATAACAGTTGACACATTGAACATATATATGTATTTATTAATTTACTGTTTTGACTACATAAGAAAGGTGATAAATAATTTTCAGAATATTCATTGTGATGCTTATTTAAATTTAAAAGCATATTAGAAAGCAGCTGTGCAGCTCCCACACACATTTTGTTATTTGATCAGCTATCTGTGAGGAGACCATCAAACCCTTAAGTAGATTTGCTTTTGTAAATTTTTGGGATATCTACTGTAGCAGATCTCATATAATGTATTTTTCTGTTTGTAAGTTTTAACATGTTTCTTTTGTATATTTTTGACAAAATTATTTGCTTATTGCAGGTTTACATAGATTTGTTTGATCAAATTGATGAAAACCTCAAAACAGCACTGCAACGGGATTTGAATGAAATGGCACCTGGGCTGTATATTCAGGCTGTTAGGGTCACCAAACCAAAGATTCCTGAAACCATAAGGAAGAATTATGAATTGATGTGAGTTCTAAAAGTTTCTATTTAATATTATAGACTTAGTCCTCCACAGTATAACTTTAGTAGCAAACATGATTGGAATACTGTTTGATTATCCAGTTTGACAAATTCCTTGAACAGGTCTGTTAGCAGTTAACATTTAAGTGTAAAAGAGTGTCCTGTTTTATTGAACACAAAGGATGCAAGTCTTTTCTTTAGAAATAGTTTCTCAACTGATCAACAAATTCTTACTTTTTGTATGGTCTAAAGGTTTATACTCATATTTAGAAGAGTCTGCCAATAGTCTCTACGTTCAGCCAGTTGAGTCTATGTAATGACTACAGACCTTATTATTTCACCACCACATGGTGTTTCAGGTGGGTATCAGTGTTTTGGAGGACCATGCTATCTCCCTGTTCAAGATTAAAGATGACTGAAGTGATTAATTTCAGGATGTTTGTGGGTTATGTAGGCAGGTTGCAAGGAAGGTAGCCATTCAGAATGATGGGAAGGTGAGTTAGCTGTATTTACGTACCACTTCCCATGGTTCTGATTGGTCACCTTGCGTGCAACCTGCCAGAAGAGGAAAGGATTCTGTTCCCAATTGTGTGGACGTTATGTTTACAGGGAAGCTGAGAAAACAAAGTTGTTAATTTCGACGCAACATCAGAAGGTGGTTGAGAAAGATGCAGAGACAGAACGTAAGAAAGCAGTTATAGAGGCAGAGAAGGAAGCACTGGTAGCGAAGATTCAATTTGATCAGAAGATTATGGAGAAGGAATCATTGCAAAGGATGTCACAAATTGAAGGTAAGTTCATATATTATTTAGTTCTAGTTAATAACTGTAAAGGGGAGGTTGGGATAGTGTAGTTAGTATAGTGACTTAACTGTAGGCTGGACAGTCTGGGGTACATACCCCATGAGGCAGAATTTTTGTACCTGTATGGACTGGCCCCAGTGACCTTCTAGCCTCATGTACATTGTATGCCAGGTCTCTTTCCCAGGGGTAAAGTGGCTGGGAAGTGGTGTTGACCACACACCCCTATCTAGCACCGAAGTTAAAGAGAGATTAAAACTCTGCCCATATGCCCCCTCTGTACCTCCATTGTATGTTATAGGGTGACCTTTACTTCTTTAGTAATTGTAAAATATTCACATAAAGTTTCTATATTATATAATCATGACCTTGCATCTTGCCGTATCCACTGTGGAATCTGATATTTTGTGCGTGGGTATTCAGATTCATGTGTGGCAATGTTGGCATATGCTTTAGAATAGGTCTTGACCACTTCTTTCCGTACCCCTCCCACTTCATCATCATCAAACTTACCAGACCTATGCAATTCAGAATGTACCATTAAATGACCAGCACCAGAGCCTTCTACAGTTTTTGTCTTTGCCATTCCATCATCTGAGTCATTGTCTTTTTAAAGATTTAATTTGTAATAATTCAATTTGTGCATAATTTTTGCCTTTTATTGAAGTTACTCTTTTAGTTCATAACCTTGTTCTGTACGTATACGTGCCAGTTTGACATGAATAATTTTTGTTTCACAGATGAGATCCATTTGGCAAGGCAGAAGAGTCATTCGGATGCTGATTTCTATCAGACTCAAAAACAAGCTGAAGCCAACCATTTGCTTCTGACTAAAGAATATTTAGAATTAAAGAAATATGAAGCTATATCTAAGAACAATAAGATTTACTATGGAACTGAGATCCCAACCATGTTCATAAGTGGAGGTTGCAATGGTGGTACAGACAGAGTCACTGACACTATTTTGGAATCTGTTGCTCAAGCCAAGAAGTTGGAACAACAGTAAGGTGTTCACAGAATTCTGTCATGTGACAGCATATTGAATTATTTCTCGATGACTCCATTATGGACTTCATGTTGCTATGAAAATTTTGGTGTGGTGATGTGTGATTTGTACTGAAATGCTGCAGTTGCAAGTGGGATAAACCCTTTCTGTCTTCAAGTGAAGCCCTTGTCTGGAAAACAGTCTTAAAATATTCTAATGAAAACCTCAGGGAAGTTTCTTGTATGTTCTACTGTAGCATGCAGGTGTGTTTGTTAAGGATTTGACTGTACCTTGGTCATTGATTAAACAAGGGATGTTTTTCCCAAGCTTGTATTAACACCCATACTGACAGTGTGTTTATTTTCCCTTTCATAAGACAATATTTTTAAGAAAACTGAGTTGCACTGGGTGTACCTCCTGGCATTTACAGAGGCTGTTCATGAAGGATCTGTAATTCAACATGTGTCACATTACTGATGTTCTGCTGCTGGCTCATGGAACTGTGTAATCCTACTAAATACTGAGTTGCGACATGCTGCGTACCTCTAATTATATGTATCAATGACCCCACATGGAGAAGAAGACATCATAGCTGTTGAGGTGGGAAAATGACAGCTAAGAAACTTTCTAACAGAAATGACTTCAGTGTTAAGTTCTTTATCAAAATTAAATGGCATGGAGAGTTGACTTGCAGATGATGTAATAAGGTACAGTATATGCTCATTTGCAAATTGTTTTATAGTTTGTTATTTTAGTGAACATACAACCATTGCCATAGTAGTCATAAGAAAAAAGAATGCCAAACTGAGAGTCATTAAAAATATACATTTATACTTTTTGTGTAAATGACATACTTTGTCAGTTTAGCGGGTCAAATACAGTAAATATGTACCACAAGTCATCACATCTTCAATTAGTTTGATGTTTTCCTGGGACTTGAAGATTAGTTTAAATGATAATAACATGGTTCTTTTCAATGCTTCTGTTGCCACATGGTGCAAGTATGTAAAAAAGTAAAAGGTAAGAGGCTGGTTCAAACAAAGCTACACATCAAGTAATGTATCACTCATGTGGGAAATTAATATCTTAGCAGTTGTTGGAGCTTAATTCAGAATCTAGTTGTATTTTGTTGCAAAGATCATGATGTGCAGTACTGATATGATTCAAATTATGTAGATATAAAAACTGTAAACATAAAGAGCAGAACAGCTATGATTTATTAACCTTTTGGTGAAAAATACGGACATTTAAATTGTACTGTATGTAAAATGTGAATATTTTATGAACAAAAAATACCAGTATGAAATACATAGCACTCTGGGGGAGTGCGGACTTGGTAACGCGTCAGAAAATCAAAAAAATCTTAGGGTACTTCTTT
>Ga0123354_10000330_pt1 | contig 43958 bp, 39 predicted proteins | sample TergutLab28metaG_2_FD_97872 | JGI IMG/M metagenome (GOLD analysis project Ga0123354, IMG submission 97872) | Labiotermes labralis P4 segment gut microbial communities from Petit-Saut dam, French Guiana - Lab288 P4 | ecosystem: Host-associated > Arthropoda: Insects > Digestive system > Gut ... | reverse complement strand
TTGTCTCAAAAATTATCCAACGCTCATCTTTGGTCAAGTTAACACTGTACTTTTTATTCATAACTAAGCACGTGTTAACATATACAATCAACACTTATTTATAATGCGGTCAAAGCAATATGTAGTTTATTACAGCATAATAACAAACATATCGGGCAGTAGTTCGTTTCATAGGTTTGTTTAGCTTTTGAACACACATGATCTATCACAACTAAGTATTGATGTTGATTTGATTTAATGCTAAGTACACGAACAAGGTGTTCAGCAGTTAGACAGCCCGGGTAAACACTGTATCTTTAAGCGCTTATAGGCTACTTCTTTTTTTTAAAGTAAATCGACAAACTTATGCTCACAATTGTCACAGACACTATGGTGACTATTAGTATCGTTGTTAGGGGAGGTTGTGGTTCTTTATCGCTTGGGGAGAACGTTGGGACAGGGGTTGGTTTTTCATTGCGACCGGGGGCGCCAGCACTGACTATATGATTTATCAAAGGATTAGAATCGAAAAAGAGAAGACGACCAGCGTGAGGGCCAGTGTCGTAGGATGTGTCCCAAATGCCTGTGTCACCTATTTCTTTGGCATCAGGATACAACGCTTCGTAGTTGCTCCAATAATTCCTATCAAGCTCAAGCTGACCATATATTTGAATATCTATCTTGCTATTGATGAAATTATTTTCAGTCACAACATTTGGCATAGCCCAATCTATGAATATTGCAGATGGAAAGCAGTCGATGAAAACGTTATGTTTAATCACATTTCCGATATACTCTATAGAAACTCCATTTCTGATGTCTAGTCCGCCTCCCTCAAAGGTGTTGTTGATAAAACTGTTATTATTTGAGGAAGCAAAAATATGGCCTCTATCACAAAAATATACAGGGACGGACCCTTAGAATTTCTGTTTAAATCTACTCCGTTTCCTTTTCCTTTAATTGTATATCCGGCGCCATCAATGGTAATATTGTCTTTTTCAACTACTATGATACCAAAAATGTCTCCTGTAAAAGTATAAACATCGCCTTGCCGCTCAATCCGATCTGTGCCCACAATCTGTCCCTCAGAGGTGATGGTTATAGTGGAACCTGCTTGAGCGTTTATCAACCCAACAAACTGACTTGCAAGCACTGTTGAACAAAGTAAAGTGGAAATTAGCAAAAATATGCCTGCTTTCTTAAGGGGTTCAAATTGCTGCTTAACTCGATTGAAATTCAATGAACAGTGATAAAAAATGGTTAGTTCTGAGTTATGGAGCCGCATTTTTTACCCTTGCTTCAATTGGTTATTTGTGTGCTGTCTTATGTTTTTTTCGCAAGCAGTTGTTTGGTTGCGTAAGCTTTAACCTGGTGGATATTTGTCTAATTAGGGATGATTTGGTGATTTGGAGGTTTTTTCGGGTGTATTATATATTGGGATTTTTGTGTATTTTTCACGGTTTTGGGTGTTGGGGTCGGGGTGGATTTGAGTGTTTAATGTGTAAAATTGTTATATATGCGCTAACGGTAGTGTAGTATGTAATGTCAATAACACTATGCATCAAGACAGGAAGAGCAAATAAAAAATGAGATGCCCCTACTGCAACTCGGAAAATTCAAAAACCCTCGAAACACGGGACTCTGCAGAGAACACCACCCGCAGACGTAAAGAATGCACCACCTGTGGTAAACGCTATACCACCTACGAATATCTCGAAACCGTCGAAATCATGGTTCGTAAAAAAAACGGTGAATTACAGCGCTTTGATGTTAACAAAATAATTCGAGGACTCCAAAAAGCCTTCGAAAAACGCCCCGTCACCATGGTACAGATAAACGAGTTAGCAGATCACGTCCGCCAGGACTTAATGCTAAAAGGCGCTCAGGAAGTCGCATCAGAGGAAATCGGCGACTTGATTATGCAGTACATAAAAAAAGTCGACCGGATTGCCTACATCCGGTTTGCTTCGGTTTACAAACAATTTGAAGAGCCTGAAGATTTCAGGCGAGTAATTTCGGAAGTGAAGAAAAAATGAAATTCGTATTAAAACGTGACAGTAAATTAGAACCATTCGATCAAGAACGCATCACCCAAGCCATCTATAAAGCTGTAAAAGCAGTAGGCGGCAAAGATAAAGAACAAGCTAAAAGAATCAGCGACGAAGTCGTAGCTGAACTCAACCGAACCTATGGGGATGATGGCGTCCCAACCGTTGAGGAAGTCCAAGATCTCGTCGAAAAGCGCCTCATCGAAAACGGACACGCCTCCACCGCAAAAGCCTACATCCTCTACCGCAAACAACACAACGACATGCGCGAACTAGCCGCGCTACTAAGCTCCTCAGACTTGGTAGATCAATACCTCGAAGTTGAGGACTGGCGCGTCAAAGAAAACAGCAACATGAGCTACTCACTCCAAGGCCTAAACAACTACCTCTCCTCAGCCGTCATAGCCAAATACTGGATCGCACGCATCTACCCCGAAAACATCGCCGCATCTCACTTCTCAGGAGACATCCACATCCACGACCTAGGCGTCCTAGGACCCTACTGCGTTGGATGGGACATAAACGATCTGTTGCTCTCAGGCTTTGGCGGAGTGCATGGCAAAATCGAGAGCAAACCCGCCAAACACTTCCGCACCGCACTAGGACAAATCGTCAACTTTTTCTACACCCTCCAAGGAGAAGCCGCAGGCGCACAAGCATTTAGCAACTTTGACACCTACCTAGCACCCTTCATACGATACGACAACCTAACCCAAAAAGACGTCGATCAGGCACTCCAAGAATTCTTCTTCAACATGAACGTCCCCACCCGAGTCGGCTTCCAAGCACCCTTCACCAACCTCACCCTAGACCTAACCGTACCCGACTTTATGAAAAACGAAGCCGTCATCTACAACGGCAAAGTCACAACCGACACCTACGGAGACTTTTCCAAAGAACTAGAAATGCTAAACCTATCCTTTGCAGAAGGCATGAAACAAGGCGACGCAAAAGGCAGAGTCTTCACCTTCCCCATCCCCACCTACAACATCACCAAAGACTTCGACTGGGACTCACCCACCTCACAAGCCATCTTTGAAGTCACAGCCAAATACGGCGTCCCCAACTTTAGCAACTTTGTAAACAGCGACATGAACCCCGAAGATGTCAGAAGCATGTGCTGCCGGCTCCGCATCGACAACCGAGAACTCCGCAAACGCGGCGGAGGCTTCTTTGGAGCCAACCCACTAACAGGAAGCATCGGTGTAGTCACCCTAAACATCCCCCGCATAGGCTACCTCTCCAAAAACGAAGACGAATTCTTCGAAAAACTAGACACCCTCATGGAAACCGCCAAAGCCAGCCTTGAACTCAAACGCAAAGTCCTCGAAGCCTTCACCGACAACGGCCTCTACCCCTACTCCAAACGCTACCTCCGACACGTCAAAGCAGGATTTGACAAATACTGGAAAAACCACTTCTCAACAATCGGCATAGTAGGCATAAACGAAGCCCTCATAAACCTCCTAGGACAAAACATCGCCTCAAAAGACGGCCAAGCATTTGCAGTTAAAATCCTAAACTACATGCGCAAACAAATAGCAGACTATCAAGAAGAAACAGGCAACATCTACAACCTCGAAGCCACCCCCGCAGAAGGCACCGCCTACCGCCTAGCCCGCCTCGACAGAAAACGCTACCGAGACATCATATTTGCCAACCAAAAACACATAATTGCAGAACACGCCGAACCCTTCTACACCAACTCCTCACAACTACCCGTAGACTTTGCAGGTGATCTCTTTGAAGCCCTCGAACATCAAGAGACACTCCAAACACTCTACACAGGCGGCACAAACTTCCACATCTTCATAGGAGAACGCCTACCCACCTGGAAATCTGCAGCCGAATTAGTTAAAAAAGTCAGCTGGAATACAAAACTACCCTACTTCACCCTAACGCCAACCTTTAGCATCTGCCCAAGTCACGGCTATACCACAGGTGAACACAAAACCTGTCTGGTCTGTGGAGCAAAAAATGAAGTTTATAGCCGCGTTGTAGGATATCTTCGCCCAGTTGACCAATGGAATGATGGGAAACAAGCTGAATTTGCCATACGCAAAACCTTTGACAGATCAACAGTGGTGGCATCAGCCCCCCTAACAGTTTAGGTGAGCAACTCAGTGAAGTTTAGCGGATTACAAAAAACCAGCTTGCTGGATTATCCCGATAAGGTAGCATCAGTACTGTTCACACCGGGGTGCAACCTGCGTTGCCCCTTTTGCCACAACCACAAAATTGCCCTCGATCCTCAACCACCGTTTCTCCAAGAAGGCGCAGCACTCTCAATACTTGAGAGCCGTAAAAAACATGTCGACGCAGTTGTTATAAGCGGAGGCGAACCCTGCATGCACCGAGAACTCCCCAAGTTCCTTGCCAAACTCAAAGAACACGGATTCTCAGTCAAGCTAGATACCAATGGCTTTTTCCCCGACGTACTCGAGGAATGTCTGGGACATGTGGATTATGTGGCAATGGATGTGAAAACCTGCCAAGAAAAGTATCATCTGCTGGGTGCCTCTGACACAAAGAACCTGATGCACTCAATGGAGATACTCAAGAGGGGCAAGGTTCCCTACGAGTTTCGCACAACCGCCATACCCGAGCTCCTAACAGAACAAGATGCACAGGCAATCGGGGAAATGATAAAAGGCACTAAAATTTATGCACTTCAACAGTTTATCGCCGAAGATACTCTTGATAAACGCTACCAAACACTCAAACCCTATGTACCCGAAAAAATCGAGGAAATCGCCAAAATAATCGCACCCTACACAGAAAAAATCATCCTAAGAATCTAACTCTTTTTCGTCTATTTTTACACTCTACAACCCAACTAAGAATACCTCTTAATCAGCACATCTATGGTTAGGTGGCAATAGCTTTTTTAGGTCTTATTAATCCTATTTTTGCAGTGTAGCGTATGGAAGAAGCAACTATTTGGGTTCCTGCCGATGGTGACACCTTTGTCACCCAAGATGGGTTTATCATGAACACGTTTGGCTATGAGCATCCAAGCGATAGAGTCTTTGCATTTCTCAAATACATCCCCGCTAAATACAAAGATCTCTTCAATGTTGAGATGTTGCAACGCACATGGAAATTTGGTTCAAATCCGCTGACCAGTCAGTTATTTCGTGCAGAGAAGCTCTACACCGCTAAAAATTATCAAACCTTTATAGGTGCGTTTCGAGGAAATTTCGCAAACTATTTGTTTTTTGATCAAACGCGAGGTAAAGAACTCATAACATCACCCTTAGATAGAATCGAGCAGGTATTTGTACCCAAAGATCGTTTGGTCTGGTTGCAGAACCTCAAAAACCCGGATAGTCTCCAAGCACATGCCATAAAACTCATTGATCTGGTTCATAAAGAATCAGGTGTGCCCTACTCGGATTTAGGTATCCATGGCTCCATCGCCTTGGATATGCATGCGCCGGAAAGTGACATTGATTTTGTGGTTTATGGTTCAGAGAATTTCCGCCAAGTTGAACAAACACTACAAACACTTGTTAATCACGGTACCTTATCCTACATTGCGGGCAATCGTATTGAAGCAGCGCGTCGATTTGTTGGTAAGCATGATGGTAAAATCTGGATGTACAATGCTACCAAAAAAGCAGAGGAAATTAAGAGTAAATACGGCGACTATACCTACACAGCATTAGCACCGGTACGGTTCACCGCAACTGTTTGTGATGATACAGAAACAATGTATCGCCCAGCAGTCTACAAAATCACACAGTACAAACCTCAAGATGTCCAATCAGAAGTGGACCTAGATAAAATTCCCCTCCAAGTCACCGCCAACATTGGCTGCTATAGAAACGTCGCTCGAACCGGACAGCAAATCAAAGTTGCAGGTACCCTTGAGAAAGTCCAATCCAACCGTGACGGTACAGTTTTCTATCAAGTTGTTGTGGGCACAGCTACCTCAGAAGAAGAATACATATGGCCGATCTAAACCTGCGTGATCGCGACGCCATCCAAACCGAGGAAGGCATCATTTTCCGCGTATTTGGATACAACCACCCCCAAACCAGCTATATCTGCGATGCGGAATATGCCAACTCGAAAATCTTTAACTCAACAGATCCCAGAGCACCGCGGGAGGGCAAAAATGAGCTGTTTTATAAATTCTACAACGACGAAGGCCTAAAACTTATCACCAAAAAGTATCCCCAGTACCTAGTTAATCAGGAAATGCTTGGTCTTAAAATCGTCGGGGTTCCAGAGAAACTCATTGGAAAAGTACGCCAACCCCAACCTCGACTACAAGAACTGCTAAAAAAAGGCCCCACCGATCAGCTATTGTCGGCAATGGAGCGCGTACTAGATATTGTCTCAAACAAATCCGGAGTTTCTAAGATGAGCTTTGGCGTGTTTGGTTCAATGCTACATGATTTCCATCATCCAAAATATTCTGATATTGACTTTACAATTTATGGCAAAGCACAAAACCAAAAAATTGTACAGACAATGGCCCAACTCTACGCAGATCCCAGCTCAGGACTTAGCAATGAATTTACATCAGAAGAGGTCATGTCAGGTAAACGATGGTTATTTAGAGACTTTACGATCCCAGACTTTGTTTGGCACCAACGTCGCAAGATGATTTATGGTTTCTACGATGACAGAGCCCATAGCGGCAGAATTATCAAAGCAGAATTTGAACCGGTGAAAGCTTGGGAGGAAATCAGAAACGAATACGACCCCGATACAAAGATCACTCAAAGAGGCTGGGTTAGACTCAAAGCCCGCGTGACAGCTGATAATGATGCACCCTTTATTCCATCGGTTTATGGCATTGAACCCTTAGAGGTTCTAAGTGGACCCAAAGAAGCCATAGAGGCTATTCGTATATTTAGTTACATGGAAGAGTTCCGCCAACAAGTACAGCGTGACGAAACAATCATAGTGGAAGGCAATCTTGAGAAGGTAGCATCTTTAAAGGGCAACTATTTGCAGGTTACACTAACTTATTGTTCCCGCTACTATGAACAGGTACTAAGAGCCCTGCATAGTTAACGCAAAAGTATCATGTAGTCTTGGGGTTTATTTCCTAAAATCAAGCGGTAATGTTCTTTGCCGCTTTTTTTATTAATTACACGCTCAATTTTTCCCTGAGCCTCAATTTTCTCACCTATCTCAGCTTGCATACAGAATCGACCACGGAAAGAAACCACTTCCTCGATCGGTGTCATCTGAGAACACTCAAGAACTTGGACACTGTCAAGTTTGTAGGTACAGGGGGTGTAGAGGGCGTCTTGGGCATCAGTGATGGTAGAATAAATTTTACTGTATCCGCTGTTTTGGTAGCAGATATCACCGTATTGTTGGGAGGTTTCGTTTGGCTCTTTTATAAAACGGATAAAGTAGTCGACGCCTTGATACATACCTTGAAAGGCCTTACGGGACTCCACAACTGAGAAATCACTAAAACTCATATGGGTGTCTTTGGAACGAAAGTCATAGAGGGTTTGGAGCTCAGTTGTTGTGTATGGTTTAAAACCTGAGCTGGGTGTTTTTTGGAGTTGTTGGAGTGTGAGGTAGGCTTTTTGGCTGTTTTCTGTGCCATAAACGATGGGGTCGATATCAGAGGCTGGGGTGGTTAGGGCAGCCATTATCGAACCAGAGATACCTATACTACTCCAGGGGATATTGGCATTATTTTTTAATTCCTCAGCCAAGTTTAGGGCTTTTTCTTCAAGATCCGAGAGGTTTTTTGCATTTCGTAGTTCGGTTAGTTTTTCTGTGGGTTGGTAGTGCTCAATGATGTGGTTGAGGGAGACTTCACAGAGGGTTTCCCCAAAAACGCTATCAAAAACGATGAGGTCAGGATGGTTTTGTTTTAGGTAGTTGAATCGCTCATCTAGGCTGTAGACTTTGCCGTAGAGTTGGTCTTTACCTTTTCTTGTGCCCTGTGTGAAGGGTATGAATCGGGGGAATGCTATGATTTTGTCTGGGGGGTGCGTTGTACCCTTTACGTCGAAAACTACGCCGCTTTGGGTTTTGATTAAGTCGCCTTCACGGGGCCTCATGATGTATCCTTGCTGTGCTAAAGTTTTGGATACTTTAATAAAGCTTCTTTGGCGTCCTTCTCTGAGTGCAACAAATGAGCGACCTCCTCCGCCTCCAAAAAGCGCAGCACATCGCCAAATGTCTTCAACTTGCGATGATGCTTGAAGTCAGTGTGCAAAAACCCGGTAACGTCAGTTTCACTGCCAGCTTTGAGAAAACCCGGGTGGAACATTTTTTGGCATCAGCGGTTGCGGCTGGACCGAGTTTGCAAGAAGCGGCTTCTCGGGGAGCTATGGTTGCTGAGGGACAACTAAACCTTGAAAGGCTGGGTATAGGTGAGTTAATCAAGACTTGTTCAGAAGATGTTACAATGTGGCAACGAGGTGGAAACACTATTTTGGGTACGGTGATGCTGTTTGTGCCGCTTGCAACCGCCGCGGGTATGACACCAACAAAGCAGAGGTTTTGTTTTGATTTTTCGGTTCTGCGGCGAAATCTTGATTTGGTGGTTAGGGCGTCATCGGCGTGGGATGCGGTTCATCTCTATGAAGCAATCGATATTGCATGTCCCAGCGGGTTAGGCGGCGCACCGGATCTGGATGTTACCCAAACAGATTCCAAAAAACGGCTCATAGAAGAGAATGTGGGTTTGTTTGAGGTGTTTAAACTCGCCGCCGCCTATGATGATATCTGCTATGAATGGGTCAACAATTACCCCATAACTTTTGATTTAGCCTATCCCTATCTAACAGAACAACTCAGAAACAAACCACTCAACACCGCAGTTGTTCATACCTTCCTAAAAATTCTCGCTGAACGTCCAGATACATTTGTTGCTCGCAAAATGGGTAAACCCAAAGCTCAAGAAATCTCCAAAGATGCCCAAACCAGCCTAGAAATAGGCGGCTTAGAAACCCCCGAGGGTAGAGAAAGCCTCGCAGAATTTGATAAAAAACTCCGCAACAGTGGAAATACCTGTAACCCGGGCACCACTGCAGATTTAACGGCTACAACTTTGGCGCTCTGTGTTCTTAACGGATACAGACCGTAACCAACAGACCGTAACTATAGCTATAGCCCCCATAATTATCAATATTACAAAAATTAGCGAAATAGGTGTCAAAGGGGATTGAACAGATGGTGGAGAAACCCCGGGAGGTTGATCTATTGGTAGAGAAACCTCTAAGGCATAAACACCATCTCCACCACCCACATACAAAACCCCATCACAAACAACAGGCGAACCAACACCACCCCCAACACCCCATGAAGAGTAATCCCAAGAAATAGGCGACGAAACAGGGTAAGTCCATAGTTCAAAGCCGTTGGCAGCATTTAGGGCATAGAGATTACCATCAGAGGAGCCAACATATAAAACATCACTATAAAGTGCCGGTGCCGACAACCGCCCCGCACCAATGGTGGAGTTCCAAAGTTTTGTCCCATCAGATGCATTTAACGCATAAACCTCACCCGTATTTGAACCCATATAAATTAACCCATCTCTAAGAATAGGCGCTGAGGGAGCAGAAGGATCTATAAGAAATGATGACGAGGAAATATAATGGCGCGGCAGACGAGAAGCGTAGGTGTAGCTCCAAATTTTTTGGCCGCTGTCAGCCTCAAGAGCATACGCATTACCATCCCCCGCACAAAAATAAAGCACTCCATCACCAAACACAAAAGACGACACACAAGACTCCCTATCTATATTCTTAGATCCTACTGTATAAGTCCAAATTTCACGGTCACCTCGAATGTCTTGGGCATCTAAAGCAAAAACTTTGTTAGATGACCCCGCATAAACAACATCACCAACAACCAATGGTGATGGAGCAACATCAGCAACACCATAGATCCAAAGAATATCGCCTGTAAAACTATCTAGAGCATAAAAGCTATGTTCATAACCGATATATAAAGTACCATTTGCAACAACTGGAGGTGCCATGACCTTATTGGTTGTTCCAGGGCTTACAATTGTTTCCCAAATTATGGCACCGCTCTTTGCGTCTAGAGCATACATTTCCCTATATCCATTTAGGAAAATTTTGTTGTCATAAACTATTGGGAACTTTGAGGCACCCGTATGCGGTAAATGGCCCTCCTTATAAGTCGACCATATTTTTGGTCCGCTGGCAGCGTTTAATGCATAGACATAACCCTCATCAGAGGCAAAATAAAGAATCCCCTGAACAATAATCGGAGAAGTATAAACCATACCCGCCCTTGTATCATATGTTCCGACTCTGCTGTCTGTTGTGTAGTTCCAGAGAGGTGTTGGAGTATTTGTTTCATCAGATGAGCCAATGGCGGGCAGTGTTGAAATTGCTGTGGGGGTTGTGGCTGTGGTAAGGGCAGCAAATGAGGTGTTAAAAACGATAACTGTTATGATTATGGCAGTCAAATATATGAGGCAAGACTTCGAGTGTATCCTTAGCTGTGCATTTGTGGTGGATTGCCAATTTTTGAAACTATAATATGCACACATATTCTGCTCTGCTTCAGCAATTATTTGATCTGATATAAATATCAGTTATCCTACGCACCAGCCAAATCGTTTCACATCTGCTGGTGCAATGCCTTCTTGGCGCATTAAATCTCTAAGGCATACTGGATCGGTTTCTAGGTAGTCGCCTGTACATGCATAGGCTCTGCCTCGGCATCCTCCACAACTCTCGCGGTATTCACAGCCGCCGCAGTTTCCTTTTAGGGTGTGTCGTTGCCGCAGGGTGTTTAAAATTGGGGCGTTGCGCCAGATTTGGGTTAGGCTTTGTTCGCGGATGTTGCCGGCTTTTATTGGTAGAAATGTACAGGGGTAGATGTCCCCGTTTGGTCGGAGGCTGAAGTACATGTTGCCTGCGTGGCATCCTATGCCGTTGTGTATCCAGAATTCTTTAATGAGGAGGGTTTTGGCTTTGGTTCCGTGGTTACGGTGCATCTCTGCGGCGATTTCAGGGTAGAGGGGCGTGCCTCCTGACATGGTGAAGGTCATTTCGGTGTCTTCTTGGCGGCTCTGCAACCAACGGATGAGGTTGACGCGTTGTTCCATGGTCATGGCGTTATCCATCACGTCTTTGCCTCTGCCTACAGGCACAAGGTCATAAACGGCGGCTTCATCAACACCTAACTCGTAGAGAAATTCGAGTCGTTTAGGCATCTCGGTGTAGGTGTCTTTGAGAGCCATGGTGGTTACAACAACCTCTAGATCTATTGCAAGACATGTCTTGATGGCCTGTATTGTTTTTTTAAATGTGCCGGGTAGGTTGCGGATATGGTCATGTTTTTCGGGAACCACTGAGTCGATGGGCATGCCTACGACTTTTAAACCGGCCTCTTGGAGCTGCAATGCTGTATGAGGGGTCATAAGCAAGCCATTTGAGAGCATGGCTGTGATTATGCCTAGATCAGTGCAGTATTCAATGAGTTGGAGTACGAAATCTTTGCGTATTAGGGGTTCGCCGCCGCTAAAAATCACTGCTTCAGTGCCTAAACTGTGCATTTCCTCAATGGCCAACTTGGCTTCTTTTAGGTTGAGTTCATCAGACATGGCTTCTCTTGCCGATACGTGACAGTGAATACAACTCAGATTGCAAGCACGCGTCACAGCATAGGAAACAATAAGGGGTGTGTTAGGTTCACCTTTTAGACCCTGTCCTAGTAGGGCCTGTCTGAGCTGCAACTCGAGCATTTTTAGCGTTGTACCCACAGCTAGCGCCTTTAACGTAGTTAGATTTTAGGGCGGATGATCCAGAGCTGGATGGCTCTGCGCAACAACCATGCGATAGCAAAGATGATCGCAACTGCGATTATAGCTATCATGATATTAGGACCAATGTCAAAAGCGTCCTCGGTAACGTTTGGCGGTGAGAGATCAACAAGTTTTATGTTGTCGATGGTTATGAGGCTGTCGTGGCCAAAGTAGTATTCAGTTCCATTAACAATGTTGCCTTGGGGGTTTTGTACGCCGTGGAGAACAGTTGTGGTTTGTTCGTCGCCGTTTAAGTAGAGGTGCATACCTGTAGTGTCGCGACGAAATTCCACTTTAATCCATTGATTGAGCGGAACCGACTGGGTGGTTACAATCTCATTAAACCCGCCGCTATCAGTTTCTACATAGCCGCTCAATGCGCCCTGTACGTATTGTTCTCCGTTCTCAGGTGTGCCTGCGCGTATGGATAAGCCAAGAACGCGAAGGGTGTTTTGCCAATCACAGGCTTGATCGGGATGGTTACATTTGGTGACTATTTGGTTATAGGTGGCATCATATAGACTGGGAACATAGACCCAAGAGCTGATTTGGACGTATTTTTGGATGTCAAGGTTTTGTGAAATCGGCACATACATAGGCTGAGACATTGGTGGAAAACCCACGACAAATTTGATGGGAACATAAACGGTGTTTTTGCCGTTAAACTGGAGGGCCTTGTCATATTTGCCATCGACAAGTTCGGGTTCAACCTCACCAGCCAAGATGCCATGGTTAACGCCTGTGCTGTCAGGGGTTATTGTTCCTGAGTCACTGGGTTTGATCTGATCCATAGCCCACTCACCCACGGTGATACCGCCGCTTTGAGCAGAGGCGGATGTAAGAAAAATCGGGCTCAAAAGAGTAACTGTTAGAAGACAAAACACTAAGACGTTTACGAGAGTTTTTTGTGCCATCATACTCACCTTATAGTTGAAGTCGAATAGTCTTCTTCTGGAGAACAAAGGGTTCCCAAAAGAACACCTCGAACAGACAATAGACCCTTTGCAAACTCTCTATAATAGTTTACTTTCTTTGGTGTTATGCATGTTCCACAGGTCACTCTTTAGCACTACACGAACAAACCAACCAATTAGCCGGCTCACCCATGACTGATCCTTAAACCACATACAATAAATTTTGCCCTGATACGCCGCTATAACAAAATTAGATTTAGACGTAACTAATTAACAAAAACTTTATCAGGCAAAATCAAAAGATACCTTATGTTAAACATGAATAAAGTTATTCCTTTCATGTTGCTTTTCTTTTTCATAAGTGGGTCATTCATAACAGCTTTTGGGTCTGTTTTAGTTGCCTCAGAGTTAGTTGAGAATTCTTGGAGCACAAAAACCGCTATGAATGATCCCCGATCTGAATTGGGGGTTGTTGCCTTAGATGGCAAAATTTATGCTATTAGCGGTGCTCCCTTAGTTGACAAACAAAATGTCAAAGGTCAGGGTTTTGTGGGTACTACTGAGTGTTATGATCCTGTGACAGATACATGGACTACTCTAAAACCCATGCCAACACCCCGAGGCAATTTTATTATTGTAACATGTCAAGGCAAAATTTACTGCATCGGCGGTGCAAATGGCACCATTTATCCCCTAGGCCCACCCATACGTTACCCATTAGACATAGTTGAAGTTTATGACCCCGTTACTGATATGTGGGAGAGTAAGACCTCGTTTACCAATTTATGTAAAACAGGGCTACAAGCACAGGTTGTAAATAAACAAATTTTCATTATAACTCTCGATGGTGAGCTGTACCTGTATAACCCCCTTACGGACAAATGGAGCACCAAAACACCCCTCACCAATCAAGAAGAACCACTACAAACCCATGTGGTAAACGAACAACTTTTTGTTATAACACAAAGTGCCATGTACATGTACAATCCAGCTACAGACACATGGATAAATAAAACCAATATGCCCACAGCAATGACATATGCATTTTCAGATGTGATGGATAACCAAATAGTAGTAGGCGACTTTTTACTCACACCATCAACAGAAACTCTTTGGATGGGCCTATTTAATGCCCAGTTACGGATTAGAATTTATGATCCGATTTCTAATACGTGGCATGACGGCAAAACAACAGATGAACACATATTTGCCACCAACCCCATTTTCAATGCTGCCACTATGATAATGACATCGGGTGGTTATGCACCTAAGAACGTTTATGTTTTAGGGATTGAAGCCGCTAAAGAAGATCTCTTCAATGTGAAGCCGTTTACGTGGGTTTATGATCCCATAGGTGATAGTTGGTCAACTGCAAAAGCCATGGATACAGCACCATATATTCGGGGGTGCAAAATGGTTGTCATTGATGATGTTTTCTACACATTAGGCGGTGAGTTTAATGTTAAGTATATACCTGTAGCTTATAATCCGCAAGGCTATCCTGATACTCAACCCTCTGCAACAGAGGATATTACTTCTTCACGTGTTCCTTCTGAACCTACACTTTTAGGGTCTTTCTTAACTGGGCCTGTTGTGGTGATAATAGTTCTAACGGTCAGTGGTGTTATTGTAGCATCTTTATTTTTCTACCTAAGAAGAAAATAAGCAAGAAATTATCCAAGGCAATAGTTCGGCCCGTTTAAATTTTTTAAACGAACATGACACAAAAATCTACACAAGAGACAACATCTACCCTTGAAGACAAAAAAGCTAACCAAAAAGACTAAGAAGTTAGCCCAAAGCCGTGTGTGGGGAGGCTTTAAATGAATAACTTGCTTCTGTATGAGGGAGGATATGTATGCCTGCGTCTTTCCAGCCTGTTCGGGGAATGCGTGATCTTATCGGTGATGAGGCTCAAGCCTTCACAGCTATCATAGGTAGAGCGCGTCAAATAGCTGAGTATTATGGTTTTTGTGAGGTTATAGTGCCTCATGTGGAGCCTCTTGAGTTGCTTTCAGCCAAGTCGGGGGAGGAGATTCGGCAACGTATGTTTATCTTTAAGGATTTGGGTGAGCGTCAGGTGGCTCTGCGGCCTGAATTTACGGCTTCTATTGCGCGCTTGGTAACTACTGCGCTTAGAAATGAGCCTAAGCCGCTTCGGTTGTTCTCCTCAGGTACGGTGTATCGTTATGATGAGCCGCAGAAGGGACGTTATCGTGAGTTTTGGCAGTCAAATTTTGAGTTGATGGGTTCGGCTAGGCCTGAGGCAGATGCTGAAATTGTGTTGCTTACTAATGGTTTGATGGCCTCGCTTGGGCTTGAGGGTTATGCGTTCAAAGTTGGCCATATTGGGGTCATTCGCGGTATTTTATGCCAAGATGAGGTGGATGAGAAGGCTCAGAATGCAATTTTGCAAAAGATGGATAAAAAAGACTATGATGCTGCTTTAAAGTTGGTGGATTCTGAGAAAAGCCGGAGTATGCTTGAGGGGTTAATTGCCATTAAAGGCGACAATTGGCGTGAGACCGTTGATCAGATGCTGGCCTACGTTTCTGAGTATCCGGCTGCTAAGTTGGCAGTTGAGAATCTAGCAGAGATTTTGGGGCTTGTAACGGAGAGTACAAATACCACAATTAGGGTAGATCCGGCATTTGCTAGGGGATTGGAGTACTATACGGGTATGATTTTTGAAATCTATGTTCCACAGTTAGATATTGCGTTGGGTGGTGGTGGACGCTATGATCGGCTGATTGAAGTTTTTGGCGGGGAGGCCACACCTGCGGTGGGTTGTGCGCATGGGATTGATCGGGTTGCTATTGCATTGCAGACTCAAAATGCAGTCCGAATTGACAAATCAGTCAAGAGGGTTGCTGTAATTGCTATTACTGAGGCTCTAAAGGTTCAGGCTTTAAAAATTGCTCAGCAGCTTCGCTTGGCGGGGGTAGCAGTAGAGTTTGAGGTTATGGGCAGAAAAATGTCAAAGGCACTCGAAGATGCAGATAAACGCGGAGCGGATTATGCAATTATTGTGGGTGAGCGAGAGTTCAAAGAGGGTGCAGTGATGCTCAAAGACTTAGCTAACCGTCAGCAAAGCGTTGTTGCAATTGAACAGTTGGCTGAAAAAATCAAAAGCTAATTGGCTCTATTGATTGAACCGGTTTCTATTGATAGGCAGGATAGTAGTTAGGCAACTATGGAGTAATTAGTTTCATAAAGGAAAGGGATGAGTTTGGGGTTTGGTTGGTTGTTAGAGGCGTTTGATGTAGCGGTTGACTTCCCATTCGGTGACTTGGGTGCGGTAGAGGTCCCATTCGCGGTGTTTTTCGCGTAAAAAGTTTTCGAAGGCGACTTCGCCTAGTGTTTCGCGCATCAGTTCGCTGGTTTCGAGTTCGTCGAGGGCTTCTTTGAGGTTCTCTGGCAGTGATATGATGCCCCTTTGTTTGCGTTCTTCGTAGCTCATGTGGTAGACGTTTAATTCAACGGGGTTGCCGGGGTCGGTTTTGTTTTTAATACCGTCTAAGCCGGCGGCTAGGAGTACTGCGAATTGAAGATAAGGGTTGCCTGCGCCGTCGGGGCAACGGATTTCGCATCGGGCGGCTGTTTTTCTGCCGCCAAAGTTGGGGACGCGTATGAGGGGGCTTCGGTTTTTGTGTGCCCATGCTATGTAGACGGGGGCTTCGTATCCGGGGACGAGGCGTTTGTAGCTGTTGGGCCAGCTGTTGAGAACAGCGGCTATTTTGCGTCCGTGGATTAGTTGTCCGCCGATGTAGTTGCGTGCGAGTTCGGAGAGGCAGTCGTTTTTTGTGTCTTCTGCGTAGAAGAGGTTTTGGGTGTAGTCTTTGTTCCATAGGCTTTGGTGTATGTGCATGCCGCTGCCGTTGATGCCTTGGAAGGGTTTGGGCATGTAGGTGGTGATGTAGCCGTTGCGGGCTGCTACGACTTTGCCGCACATTTTTAGGGTTATGGCGCGGTCGGCGGTTTCAAGGGCTTCGCCGTATTTGAAGTCGATTTCGTTTTGTCCTAGGGCGACTTCATGGTGGCTGATTTCTATGTCTATGCCAAATGCTTCGGCGTAGTCGGCGATTTCTCGGCGCAGATCGTCGGTGACGTCTCCTGGGTGGGCGTCGAAGTAGCCGGCTAGGTCGATGGGGGTGGGTAGGCCGCCTGTTTCGCTTTCTTTTACGATGAAAAATTCTAGTTCGGGTGCGCAGATGAAGGTGTAGCCGGCGTTGGTTGCTTTTTCGATGGCGCGCTCGAGAATGTAGCGTGGGTCGCCTTCGAAGCGTTTGTTTTGAGGTGTGTAGACGTCGCAGATGAGTCGGGCGGAGGCTTTTTCTTTGGGTCGCCATGGTAGGATGGCAAAGGTGAAGGGGTCGGGGTAGAGGTTCATATCGGATTCTTCGACTGGGCGGTAGCCGGTTATGGAGGAGCCGTCAAAGGATTGGCCGTTTTCAAAGATGCTTTCAATGTTTTTGGCGCTAACGGCCAAGTTTTTGAGAAAACCGTTTATATCGGTGAATTGGAGCCTGACAAATTTTATGTCGTTTTCTTGGATTTGGTGGATTACTTTGGTTACTTGTTCTCTCCAGAGGGGGTTTTTAAAATGTTTCATGTTAAATCTCCTGCAGGTTGTTAGGCTCGGTTCTTCACATGTTATGGTTATAAGTGTCCGCTTTAAACGTATTTAAGCTTAGCGTCCACTAATATGGATAACTGTCCACTATATCGAGAATTTATTGAAATAATGTATAAAGCCACACTGTTAAAGACTAAAAACTAACCAAAAAAAAGACAACAGCAACAACCACCTTAGCGTTCACGACGCAGAAAATCACCGACATCTGAGACATTACGCACCGCAACCTCATCACGAGAGGTCTTTGCGCTCAGATCACCCACAATTCGGCCAAACCCCAAACATTCCCCAAATTCATTTAACACCAAAGTATTTGTGTTTCTCTTAGCTGAACCAAACACACGCACCACACTACTTGCAAAAAGAGGTCTACCGCATATAAAAAGCCAAGCCGCCTTCCGGTCTACAACTATGCGCTGCGCATGCTCTTTTGCTAGAATCGAGAGTAAGTGAAAACTGGGGAAAAATTTGCCTTCTTTGGTTTTGCCCAAAAAAAGCCCAGCATAAAAGAAATCAGGTCGAACCATAAGAGGCCTAAGAGCAACATTAACCAAATAGAAACGCCCATTTTTCTCTACGATTAAATCAGGGTTTAAGATGATATCTACGCCAAATGTCGCTACAAAATTGGTTACTGCCTTAGCGGTCATGGGGTTGGCTCCGTTTTAGTTTAGCGGCAAAAAAGCCCTGAGTTTCATTTGGCCACATCCGCAGGCATTTTGCGACTGATGAATCTAGTTTTTTGCCAAAGACCTCTGTTAAGCCGTTTTGGCCATAACTACTATGAGTTTCTTGGATTTGCAAATTGAGGTTTTTTATTGCCCAATCCATGTTCAGTTCGTTTTCTTCAGGTTCAAGTGAGCAGGTGGAATAGACTAATTCGCCATGGTTACTTAGGCATTCGGAGGCTTTGGTGAGTATGTCTTTTTGAAGAGCCGCATTGCACTGAATGTCTTTTAGAGTGCGATTCTTAAACCAGTCGCGGTCTCCGGCAAAGTTACCAGAACATGGAGCATCCACAAGTATTCGATCAAAGCGCAGATTTAAAGAAGGGACCTGGCGTGCATCAAGTAAATAGACCACAGTGTTTGTAATGCTACATCGCTCCAGATGGTTTCCCACTGCCGCTATGCGGCGTTTATCCACATCCAAAGCTACAATAGCACCCGAGTTTTGCATGGCATCAGCTAACTGTACAGTTTTACCGCCCGGTGCCGCAGCACAGTCAAGCACTCTTTTACCACGCAAATCGCTAAAGAGAGACACCGGAATTTGAGCAGCCGCTTCTTGTATTGAGTAGAGACCCAGCAAGTATTCAGCGGTTGCACCTGCAGAGACTTTGGAGTCCAAAACCCAGTAACCTGACTGGAGAAAAGGAATTTTTTGCAGAACCACCCCTAAGCTGTTGAGACGCTCAACAAGGTTTTTGCCACGTGCATTGGTGTTGTTTATGCGGATAGCTTGCCGCAGATTAACCTCTTTGAGTTCCCAGCCAAGTTGCCTGTAACGGTCTTGAAAGAATTCTCTACCAGACACAGCCAAACCTTGTCTATGGGGAGATAAAAGCTTTTCAACAACAAACCAAACAATGAGCAGTAGGAAGCGGCAAAGTGCAGTTACAGATAAGCGGCACCGATCCCAAATGCGCGTTTTGCAAACAGCACTACAAAAAACGCTATGCACCAACTATTTTATGCCCGAATTTCCTGCACCCCCAAACTGTACCCATAACTATGAAGTGGTTGTGAAGTAGGGTATTCCCCCAACTAACCAACCCAAACAGTTTTTATGCCATAGTGGAACAGAGTAAGTTATTGGAGAATTAAACATGTTTACTAGTATGGAAGAGGCAAGAAGGTACTGTAAAGATAATGAAATTCAGATGGTCGACTTTATGATGGTTGACCTAGAGGGGCGTTGGAGACATCTAACCATCCCCGTTGATCGCTTTACTGATGATATATTAGAGGATGGGGTTGGGTTTGATGGTTCAAATTATGGTTATGCCCCTGTTGAGAAAAGTGACATGGTTTTTGTGCCGGATTTGAGTAGCGCTTATGTGGATGCGTTTGCGGAAATTCCCACTTTGGCTATGATTGGGGATGTGTTTGTTATTGATTTGCCCAAAAACCACAGGTTTGATCAGTATCCAAGAAACGTTGCTGTTCGGGCTGAGGAATACATGAAAAGTCTGGGGATTGCGGATGAGATGCGCATTGGACCCGAATTTGAGTTTCATGTGTTTGAGCATGTGAGTTATAATGTAGAGCCAAATGGTTCGGGATATGTTGTTGATACTGAGCAGGCAGCCTGGAACACCGGTAATGATGGAGAGAATTTGGGCTATAAGATGCCTGTGAAGGGTGGATATCATATGGCCTTACCGATGGACAGACTTAGTGGTTTTCGCTCTCGGGTCTCTATGTTGATGGAGAGACAGGGAATTTTGGTAAAGTATCATCATCACGAGGTTGGCGGTCCAGGACAAGTAGAGATCGAGGTTGAAATGGGCTCAATGCTAGAAATGGCCGATAAAACTATGATGACCAAATATTTGGTAAAAAATGCAGCCTTTGCAGAACATAAAACAGCCACATTTATGCCAAAACCCATCTTTGCCGAAGCAGGCAATGGCATGCATGTACATATGCACCTGTTTAAAAATGGTGAGCCGCTGTTTTATGATGAAAAGGGCTATTCACAGTTAAGTGATATGGCACTACATTTTATGGGCGGACTTTTGAAACATGCCCGAGCACTTTGTGCATTTACCAATCCAAGCACAAACTCGTATAAACGGCTTGTTCCAGGCTATGAGGCACCTGTAACCATTGGATATGCAACCGCAAATCGTAGCAGCGTAATTCGTATCCCAGCATATGCCAAGGGACCAAATAAAAAACGCTTTGAGCTTCGCAATCCAGATGGCACCTGTAACCCATATTATGCGTTTTCAGCAATTCTTATGGCAGGTCTTGATGGGGTGCAGAAAAAAATTGATCCACACAAAGAAGGTTATGGACCCTATGATTTTAATCTGTACAATCTGTCCCCTGAAGAACAACAAAAAATCAAACAACTGCCCCGATCTCTTGATGAATCCCTTGATGCTTTGGAAGCCGATCATGAATTCTTGACAATGGACGGCGTATTTCCAGAAAAGTTGATTGAGATTTGGATTAAAAAGAGACGAAAAGAGGCAGCAAAGTATAATCAACTACCCCAGCCAGTAGAATTTGAGATGTACTACGACCTATAATACAGCCAGCAAACCGCAAATTCCAGTTGAGCTTGCTCAACTTTTCTTTTATTATTTTTTTGGTTTCCAGCTTTCTGCTTTTGTTATTATCAGTTGTCAGGTCAGCAACAAAATATTACCCTATTGATTTTCCATATGATGTCTGGATTTTTGGGTATCTATTGAAGATTAACAAATAACACTTTCACTCCGCCATTGCTTTTCCTTTGCCAAATCACAAAGAACACGACGACAGCGGCAACTGCACCTACCGTAATGATAACTATGAGCAATTGGAGAGGAAAAGGATCTTGGGGGTAGTTGAGTTTGGCAAGCCAAGTTGAGTTGTTGTATGAAGCGATAAGGAAGTAGCCGCCTTCTTTGGCAGGTATGAGGGAGTTAAAGTTGGCTTCTAATCCCACGGGCAAGGTAACATTTGGGAAGGTGGTGTTCCAGATAACGACACCAAGTTTATCAGCTATGATTAGCCCTGTGGCATTGGGTTTTTGGAATTCCAGCATGAGGTAACCGTTCTCTGTTGGGAGGGCACCAACGATGGCGTGCCCGTTTTCGCCATATGTTTGGTTCCACTCCATAGCACCGTCTGCATCAACTTTAACAACCCATGCGGGTTTGCGCCAGAGGTATCCAATCATGAGGTATCCGCCGTCACTTGTGGCTATGGCTCCGTTGCATTCTGTTTGGTAATAGAAACCTGTGCCGCCGTAGGTGGTGTTTCCAAGTGGTTGGCCATCCTTATCTAGCTTTAGCAACATGTAGAGAGCTTGGTCAGGAACAAACGAGTAGCTTACAGCTGAAAGTGTGAAACCGTGGTCTGTTTCTATTATGGTTGAGGGACAAGTGTTGAGTGGTCCCATGATGTTTTTACTCCACATCAGATTACCCGAGGCATCAATTCGAGCGAACCAAATCCAGCCTAGACCGTCCTCGACGGGTACGCCAAAAGCGGCTAGTGCAAAACCCCCCTCTTTGACCTCGATAACGGCCATCAAATAGTTCACTGGCGCCTCTGAAGTGTAGCTTTGAGTCCACTGTGTGATCCCATCTGAGTTTGTTTTCATTAGGACATATCGGTTATTGATGAGGCCGGCTAAGACAAAGCCGCCGTCACGACAAACCACCAGACGTGGCAGAACGGTGTCTGCGTCCTCGATTTGGATTGTTCGGGTCCAGAGCAAATTGTGGGATGTATCAAGTTTTGTGAGAAAAGTACATGATTGGTTGATGCTGTTTAGCACTAGACTGCCATCGTCTAGTTGATATACGCTGTAGCCTACAACACCAGGCAGATTGGTGTACAACTCGACTGGTGCGGATAGGGGTGGTTGTGTAGTCGAAGTTGAGCTACTCAGGGGCAAGGGGAATAGGGCAAGGAGCACCACTAAAGTTGCGACCAAAAGAGTGGCTCTTGTTCTTTGCTGGGTTTTGTTTTGCAATGCTGAATTCCCACTATGTATAGACATAGGGAGCCGAAAAATATTACTCTCCCCTTGGAACAGAGTGTTCCAAAACAAGAACATACAGAGTTAGGATAACAAAACAACATCCCAAATTTCCAGCGCAGATCCGCGTTTCCTTAGGCACGGTCACTGCACTTGGATTGCTAAGGGTAAACTGGATACGACCCCCACAACCGCCTACCTGATGACATATACAGATAACAAATGCCAGTGCAAACTGCTGTTTTTGCAATACCGTTCATCCTACCGAAGACGAACTCAACAGCCTAATCGCAGGGATGCAACAAAACAACAGCAACGTTCCTTCAGTTTCTTAAAGAAACAGGAGTCCGAAGCGGCGAAGTCTTCATACTACAATGAACAGACATAGGTTCATAAAAACAATTCGTAAACATTCCCCCATAAAAAGACAGCGAACCACACAAATCAAACCATCAAAACAACCAATCACCAGTCTAAACAACCTACCACACAATAACCCCAAACCCTTCACACACTCACAAAAACACTCCACAAAAACCGTAGATACCAACAAAAAACAAAAATCACACACAAACTAAAAAACGACCACATACACAAAACACACTTCCACACCCTATAACACTAAAAAACCACCAAAGAATACCACAAAACTAAAAACATACTACACACCATGAAACTACCCGACCACAAAAACATCCAAAACACCCTGCTCTATACCCAACAAATAAACTTTGACAAAGACGACAACTACCACTCAACAACCACCAAAACCAGTCAAGAAGCCCAGAAACTAGTTGAAACAGGCTTGAGTACATTTGTTCTTTTGAGGATGTAAAATTATTTAGGAAACGCAAATAGGCTCTATTTAAACAGGGTCTAGAGGATTGTGGTGAAGTCGCTGGGATTTTTTGGGGTTTTGGGGTGTTTGTGTGTTGTTTGTTGGGTAGTGGGGTTTGTTGTGTGGTGAGTTGTGTCGTTTTGTGATATAGGGTCTTTGTTAGATTGTTCCTTGGTGGGAATAATGTTTTTAAATTTTCCAGTTGTAGGATGGGGTGGGTGAGGAGTGCCTGTGAAAGCCGCTGGGTCAAACAACATTCATTCATACACACTCATACAATACATCTTTTCTGGCGGTCGAGTAGGAATGGTCTCACCCACTTCTCATTTATCACATAAACGCAAGGCTTAAGAGTAATTACACAATTATTGTTTACATACATGAAGGGCAAAATCGAAACAATCGACGAGTTCAACATGTCGAAAGGGGAAAACGGAAAATAGGAATCAGGGAGGAAAACAGCACAACGCTGACAACTCCCAACTCCACCTTTTTCAGACACTCCAATCCTTCTCACATCAAACTACCGCGAATTTTTTAAGTACACCCCTCAATCATACTACCAACGAGGCACAATCATGACCCAACAAACTGAGACCATCACCGATTTTCCCAGCGAAATCATAAATGAGGGCAAAGTACAAATTTTAGTTCCCGACCTCAAAGCATACGGCGTAACCCCAAGCAACTATGCCCCCTCCAAAGCACCAGTATTCTACAACCCCGTAATGGAGTTTAACCGTGACCTCTCAGTTTTAACATTCCAAACCTACCAACGCATAATTGACCATGAAATAAACATCTGCGAACCGCTAACCAGCCAAGGAATAAGAGGAATCCGCTACGCCGCAGAAGTTGACGCAGTCAACAAGGTACTATTAAGTGACATAAGCACCCGAGCATGCCACCTAGCCCAACACAACATCAAACTAAACAACCTCGAAGACAAAATAATCCTAAAGCACAGTGACGCCAACCGCACCCTAGCCAACCATGCATCCCCAAAAAAACGCTTTGACATCATAGACATCGACCCATTTGGCACACCCATACCCTACCTAGACTCCGCATTCCGCGCCCTAAAAAACAGGGGCCTTCTAGCAACAACCGCCACCGATCTAGCGCCGCTGTGCGGCGTACACGCAAAAGCCTGCCTGCGCAAATACGGCGGCAAACCGCTTCGCTCAGAATACTGCCATGAAATAGCAATCAGACTCCTCTGCGGCAGTATGGCAACAATTGCAGCCAAAAAAGACATCGGAATCCAAATTCTATTTAGCCACAGCACCGACCACTACATCCGAGCCTATGCCCAAATCAGCTATGGAGCAAAAAAAGCAGACGACAGCATCAAAACCATGGGCTACATCCTACACTGCTTCAACTGCATGCACCGAGAAATCACCCATCAACCATTTGATTGCTCCACATGCCCCGAATGCGGCGCAAAAATGGATTACACTGGACCCCTCTGGACAGGCCCCATCACTAACACAGAATTTATAGAACAACTAATTATCCAAAATCAAAAAACAATATTTACAAAAAACAATACAAAAATCACCAAACGTCTAGCCCTGATCAGCGCAGAATCCCCCATGCCCCCAACATACTATGTTATCGATAAACTAAGTGGCAAACTAAACCTACCCGCACCAGCCAACCAAACATTCATAGACGCACTCCACAAAGCAGGCTACCAAGCAGTACCAACACACTTCAACCCCCGAGGAATAAAAACAAACGCATCCGCAATGATCATGCACAAAATACTAAAAGAACTAACAGCAACCACCCAACCCTAATGGGTTTGGGCAATAAAGTTTAAACAGTAAAGCAGACTCATCTAAGGTAAGTGAAGATTATGTCTGAAAAAATCACAGTTATCGGCTCAGGAATGATGGGCGGCGCCATAATCAAAAGCCTGCTCAAAGGCAATCTTACCCCCTCGAGCTTAACAGCTGTTGATATTCAAGCTGAAAAACTAAAAGAATTCGAAGCTCTGGGTGTCAAAACTAACACAGATAACGCCAAAGCCGCCAAAGATGCGGATAGCATATTTATCATCGTCAAACCCGGAGACGTCGCCAAAGTTCTAAGCGAGATTAAAGAAGAAATCAAGAACAAACTGGTCATATCGGTCGCAGCAACAGTTTCTCTAAACTATTTAAGAAAATATGCACCAGAGAGCAAAATCGTGCGCATCATGCCCAATCTCTGCGCTATGGTCCAAGCCTCCTACACCGCCTATTGCTGTACAGAAAACTTGACGACCAAAGATAGAGAAACAGTCAAAAAACTACTCAATATGATGGGCACCTGTGATGAGGTTGATGAGAAATACATGGATGCCATCACAGCGGTCAGCGGCAGCGGACCAGGCTACTTGAGCATAATCATTGAAGCACTCACATACGCAGGCCTAAAAGTAGGGTTACCAAGAAACATTGCACTCAACTGCGCAGCACAAACCGTCTTGGGCACAGGCAAACTGGTAGTTGATCTACATGAAGAACCCGCCCACATAAAAGACATGACTACCACCCCGGGCGGAACAACCATAGAGGCCATCTATCAAATCGAGCAGAGCCAAATCCGCCCCGCTTTGATGCGCGCCATCGAAGAAGCAACCAAAAAAAGCCAAACCATACGCGAAAAGCTCAACCTCCAATAGCGAACAGCCATGATGTTTGAAGCCGCCATTTTTGACTGGGACGGCACCCTAGCAGATACCCGCCACGCTATTGTAACCTCTTTTCAAAAGGCGCTCTCAGAGAATAACATAGAGATTCCAAACGACTATATTGAGCAACGTATTGGTATAGGCGCCGCAGACACTTTCCGCGAAATCCTGCACTCAAAAAAACGCATAGTCGATGAAGCACTAATCACCCGTTTGGTTGAGCGGAAAAATGAAGTTCAAATTGAATTAGCAGACAATATTCAACTCTTTGATGGGGCACAACCCCTATTAGAAGCACTAAGAGGCAAAATCAAGGTTGCACTAGCAACTATGAGCAACAACTCGGTGATAAGTCATTTGCTCAAAATAAATCACCTTGAAAAATATTTTCAAGTTGTATTAACCGCAAACAACGTTAACTGTTCTAAGCCCAACCCCGAAATTTTTTTAAAAACAGCTACGAAATTAAATACACCACCGGCACTATGCACAGTCTTTGAGGATTCCCGCTTTGGCGTTAAAGCCGCCAAAACAGGTGGCATGCACTGCATCGCAGTGATAACAGGCACCAACACCAAAAAAGAACTAGAATTAGAAAAACCCGATTTACTGGTAAAAAATCTAAAAGATCCACAAATCTTAAACTATATACTACGCCAATAAACATTATTTATTTGTAGTAGTGCGTTGACAATCACATAACTTTAAACACTTTTTGAATCAAATATGTATTTGCTTCAAGTCTGAAGGAAGAACAGGGTTTGACCATACTTAGAACAAGCAAACTAAAAGAACAACACGATTTCAAGTTTGTTGCTAAAAAACAAGAAGACAATACCCTTCTACAGCAAATGAAGCACCACAAGATGTGTGGCGTGCATCCATAGATTCCCTTTACCCCCTCTCTCTTCCTCACCTGGGTGCACGCTACTCCCGCTTACCAATTAAATTTACCCTCAACACCTAACCAGCAGATAGTTACTAGATCACAGCACCAACGACTCATATATTGGTGAACCTAGGTGATTCCACAGAGTGGGTTTATAAAATAACATATGCGTAAACTGGCGTAGTTATGAAATAGTGGTCAGTATATTGGCAAATTAATGTTGAATTTTCAATCAAAACTCAAGATGCGGTGTGTAGCGTACGCACATATATATCTACATGTTAGTAAGAAATAAAAACCCATTTGGCGTATCGCATTAAAGAGGATATTTACATGTCTGAACGTTTCGCTAAAAAATGGGAAGCAAAGCCAGAAGGAAACAATTTGGTAAATTCATTAAAGGAAGTAGTTCAACCAGCTCAACCTCTAAAACCCCGCTTAGACTTTGCCGCCAGACAACTTGACCTCCAGATCAACAAACTCGACCAAGCCAACGAACGTTTCACCCAAAAAGACAAAGCATTGTTCACAAAACTCGTTGCCGCCTACACAGAACATGACCAAGCACATGCAAACATCTACGCCACTGAACTCGCAGAAATCCGCAAGATGAGCCGAATTATCATGAATGCACGCCTCGCCTTGGATCAAATCTCATTGAGAATTAAAACCGTCAGTGAACTAGGTGATGTTTGCTCTATGCTAGGTCCTTGCATCGGAGTATTACGTAGTGTCCGCAACGGATTGGGCGGTGTACTCCCCGAAGCAGAAGGCGAATTAAACGACATCGGCAACATGCTAAGCGGACTTATGTTTGAGGCAGGCACAACAAGCGGCATGTCACTAAACTTTGACAACGTCAACGAAGATGCAGCAAAAATCCTCTCAGAAGCAGCAACCGTCGCAGAGCAAAGAGTAAGTGCCAACTTTCCTGACCTCCCCCCTGGATTATCAGGCACATCAAACAAAACAAGCACCTAACTGTTTCCCTCTCCCCTCCTTTATTTTTTGTCAAACTCTATTACAAGCAGAAGTATTAACCCTAAATAAATAGCAAAACCAACCGTAAAAGATTTACAAGATACCATCACAGAAATCCAATTAAGCAAAATGAAAGGGTTATCCAGCTAACTCTGCATCCAGAAAAGTTATATCCATAAAACCGCTAAGTTTGAGTGGATCATATGAATACTCCCCGTCTCTGCCCTGAATGCTACGTTGAAATGAAGCCAATCTATGATAGAGAAGGTAAGCTACTCTATTACCAATGTCCCAAATGTGGCAAGCTAATCCTTTTCACCCACTCAGGACACTAAACCAATCAGCATCAGCTATATAGAAACTAAAGAAACACTCATAGAATACCCTGTTTTCACCTTTGAACTTATATTCAACATGTCATAATATAGGCTGGGTGTTTAATGATTGAACGGGAGCAGTGAAACAGAGCTTGAATATGCACTGCGAGGCAAAGCGTGGAAAGTATATTGGTATCTTCTAAAACACGGTAACCCCGCAGGTATTCGCGAAGTTCAACGGGCACTGCATTTTAGCAGTCCCAGCATCGCATTTCACCATCTTGAGCAACTACGAGAATTAGGACTGGTTGAGAAACAAGAAGTCGGTGGACAATACATACTGGTGGGTGAGGTTAAAATCGGCGTACTGCGCCACTATGTAAAACTGGGTAAACTCTTATTCCCACGCTACTTCTTCTATGCATTGTTCTCTACACTGTTCTTTAGCTTATACTTGACGATTATGGTTAACAGTTTCACCCGTGATAACCTCTTTATAATCTCATTTGGCGCAATTATTTGCAGTATTTTCTGGTATGAAGCATACCGAGTTTGGGGTATGAGGCCGTTCTAAATGTTAGAACAAGCTGTTCGCATAATTAGCATAAAAAACAGGATAATACACAGTTCAAAGGGAGCGAAAGTATAATGGTGCAAAGAGAAATCAAGAAAAAAACACGGCTCTATGGAACAACAGCAGTACTCTCAGCAATAGTCCTCATATCTATGATCTATGTCTTTGGCGTAACACCCTTGATTTTTCCACCCGCCCAAGCAATGAAAACGTTCTCCTCTACGCAAGAAATCACAGATTACCTAAACACTAACACTAACCAAAGAGAGAGCATCCAAGGCTATGGCACTCCCCTGGAAACTCCATTAAGCATGGTTACTTCGTACCCTGCACCGGAGATTTATTGGGCCAAGCCAAGTGACGACTACTCGACAACCAATATACAAGTTAGTGGAGTAGATGAGTTAGATGCCGTTAAAACAGATGGTCAATACATCTATATGACCTCAACCACTACCCAAACCAGCGATGATTACACATTTTGTACCATAAATACCGTTTATATTATAGATGCAAACTCACAAAAACCCACAGTAGTGTCCAAAATTACACTTGATGATATAACGCAACCAATTGGATTGTTTCTAAGTCAAGACAGCAATCAAATAGCAGTTTTAGCCAACAAATATGACTATCCCAACGATATACGTCCGATACATTGGGGATATAATCCAGGTAATGATTACACCTGCATCAACGTCTATGATATCTCTAATAAGGCACAACCAATTTTGACACGAAACTGTACTCTGAGCGGCAACTATGCCAATAGCCGCATGATAGGCGACATCGTCTATACCGTTGTTAGTCAACCCGCTAGGGTCTATGATAACATAGCCAGATTACCAGTTGTGTATGAAGATAATTGTCAAATTGAGGTTTCTCCTGCCAGCATCTACTACACCGATATGAATGATTCAAGTTTAAGCTTCACAAGCTTCTACGGTCTAAACATCACCGATTATACATCAAAACCAACTAGCATGACCGTTATGATGGGCAGTACATCCAATATGTATGTTTCAACTCAGAACTTTTATGTCACATACCCCCTATGGAACCAAGAGGCGGGCCAGTACACTACAATATATCGTGTTGCAATTGATGGGTTACAACTATCATGTGAATCACAAGGAAGCGTCTTTGGCAATATCTTAAATCAGTATTCTATGGATGAATACAACGGCGATTTTCGGATAGCCACCAACTATTACAACCTTGAATCCCAAACCCAAGTCAATAACGTCTATGTATTAAACTCTGAGCTAATTGTGATTGGTAAACTGGAGGGTCTTGCACCAAACGAGAACCTCCATGCGGCACGCTTTATGGGTGACAAAGGCTATTTGGTAACGTTTAAGACAATAGACCCACTCTTTGTCATTGATCTCAGTAACCCTAGCAACCCAAAAGTGTTAGGTGAGCTCAAAATTCCTGGATACTCAGACTACCTCCATCCCTATGATGAAAACCATCTTATCGGCATAGGCAAAGAAACAACTGAATCCGACACGGGAAACTTTGCATGGTATCAGGGGTTAAAACTCTCCCTCTTTGATGTCACCAACGTTAGAGAACCAATCCAACTGACAAGTTATGGTATAGGCGACAGAGGCACAGAGTCATTGGTACTCTCAGATCCCCATGCATTTCTCTTTAACAAAGAAAGAAACCTACTGGTAATACCGGTCGGGTTAGCATTGATCAACAGCCAAACCGAACAGGATGCCTCCAACTCTTGGCTCTACGGCGAATCCGTCTGGCAGGGAGCATATATATTTAGCCTCAGCACAGACGGCGGCTTCACACTCAAGGGCACCGTAACACATCTAAACCCAGCATTACTGAACACCCAAGGACATCTACGCGACCCCTATGAATACTATAATACACAAAACGACTGGATAACACGCACCCTCTACATCGGCAACAATCTCTACACAATCTCCAACTCACAAATCAAACTCACCAACCTAACCAACATGACACCAACAGCAACCATTAAACTCCAATAACCAAGCAAACAATAAACCATAACAACCAACAATTGCAATCAGCAGTTACAACACAAACCAAAACGCTCAAACCCCATTTTTTTAAAACAATTTACACATAACAACTGGAGATTCAACAAGTTCTGAAAATAAAACCCAACCAACCGAGAAACAAACCAGCGATTGATGGTTGGGGATGGTGTGAGCAGGTGGTTAAGTTTTTATTCTTGACTAACGGAGAGGGTATGGTTGTTATATGAATCTTTGGAAACAAGTTCCGGTGGGAGACAATCCGCCAACTGAACTGAACATGGTTATTGAAGTTTTAAGCGGTTCACGAGATAAATATGAATATAATTCAGATTGGGAAACCTTTGTACTTGACCGCATAATCCCCTCGGCAGTGTTTTTCCCGGTAGATTATGGATTTGTTCCCCAAACATGGTCAGAAGACAATGACCCACTAGATATCATGACCTTAACCTATGAACCATTAGAAGTTGGCGCAATTGCACGTGTTCGAGTAATTGGAGCACTTCACATAGAAGATGAACATGGTCTTGACGAAAAAATTCTCGCAGTCCTTGTTAATGATGCGCGCTTCAAAGGTTACAACGATATCACCGACGTACATGAACACCAATTAAACCAAATTCAAGAATTCTTCACAACCTACAAACGCTTAGAACCACACAAATGGACTAAAGTCAAAGGCTGGCAAAACGCCAAAGAAGCAAAACAAATCGTCGAAGCCGCAATGCAACGCTTCAACACACACTTCAAATAATCAATATAGACATACAAACAGCCACCTGTTTAGAAATTAGAGACTCAATAAGATAGTAAAATGTTTGTCTAAACAAGCAGGCAAAAATTGATTTTATCAGTGTAATGCTTAAAGGTATGGAGGTTTTGAGTAGTATAGAGAGATATCGTGGATAATTCCTCTGAAGCTGACCATTTCATTGCTAACTTGGATAGTGCTAAGAGTTATGCGGAGATTTGGCAGATTGTTCGGGAAACTGCCGAGTATGCAACATGTAAACGGCGCAATAGTATGATGCTTTTCTTGGATGATTTACCGTTGCAGTTTGGTGCTTACTATCCTGTTGGGAGCAATAATATTGTTCTCAATCGTACGCTTGTAGATGCCGTAGAGGCTTCTTGTAGTGATAAAGCTACAATTAACGCCTTGATTTACAACTTGCTTTTACACGAGTATCTGCATGCGTTAGGTGAAGTTTCTGAGGTACTTGTGAGACAGCAAGTAGTTGAGGTAGCGAAAAAGAGCTTTGGAGAGAATCACATCGCCACCATACTTGCCCGCAAATCGCCTTGGATTTTACTAAAAAATCTGCCGCGAAAAACCGTAACTGGATCCAAAAAAGTTATGGAAATCGTCCATGACTTCGAAAAGACAGACAAATACATCGTTTAACATACCAGCAAAGTAGAGAGAGCGATTTAGCACAGGTAGATTATAAACTGAATAAATCAAAGTTGCACCAAAAAATGACGGGCCCCAGCTCAAGATAGGGTAAGATTAGGTTGGGCATTGTTTTGTGTAGTTTGTGTGTTGTTGTTAGATTTCGAATTTTTCTATTATACGGTTTTCTTTTTCGTTTGTGATTTCGGCGGTTACGTGGAAAAATTGGGCGAGACCGGATTTTTGGATGCGGGGTTTGAGTAGTTCGTCGATTTGGAAGACTCCAGCAGAGTTGGACATTTTTATTTTTATTGTGAGGGGTTTTGGTTCGTTTTCGGGTGTTTCTATTTCGACTTTTTCTATGGAGAGTGCTGAGACGGAGTGGATGTCGATTTTTCCGGATTGGAAAGGGATGCGGGCTCTGCCGGCTTCCATATCTAATGCGTCGGCGATGCCTACTATTCCGGCTTCTTTGGTTAAGATACGGGTGTTGGGTTCAATACTTAGGGGTTGTTCGTGGCAGACAATGGCATGCATTACCTCTGAGGTTATTATGGTTCGTTGTTCTTGGGTGTAGGTGGGTGTTAGGAGGTTGTCTATGAGGGTAAGTGCGATAATGGCGCTGTATTTTTCGTGGTCTTTGCGTTGGACAATCATACCTATATCGTGCATAATTGAGCCCAATACAACCACGACCTCCGCGTCGTCGTTGTCCATGGCATAGTTTTCAACTATGCTTGGTGTGATGAGTTTTTTCTCTACCATAACTCTTAGCAGTTTTAGTGCGATATTTGCTACGATTTTTACATGGGTAGATCCGTGGTCGGTGTAGCCCATACGGTCAATGGCCATAACGTTTGAGCAACGCCAATATGTTTGGAGTTTTTTGTCTTCTCGGACTTTTTCCATAACTTGTCTGAGTTTGTCGTTATTGCGGTGGGGTATGTTAAAGACGTAAGACACACAACCATCTCCTTGAGAGATAATATTGTGGGAGATTTAAACCTACACAACCAGATAGGAACATTAGAGCTAAAGAGTTGAATGATTGGGTTGTTTGGGGTGGTTAGTTGAGGGGTGTGATTTCTATGTGGTAGATATTGGACCAGTTTTTTCCGGTTACAAAGAGGCGGTTTGTTTGTTGGTCGTAGGCGATTCCGTTTAATACCGAGTCGGGGTTTGTGGTGGGGTGTTGGTTGATGTCGGTTAGGTCTATCCAGCCTTTTATTTGGCCTGTTTGCGGGTTGATTATGGCGATTTTTTGTGTCATCCAGATGTTGGCATAGATATCGCCGTTTATGTATTCGAGTTCGTTTATGTTGGTTATGGGTGTGTTACCTTCTAGGACGTTGATTTCACCTATTTTTTGGTAGGTTTGGGGGTCGAGAAAAATTAGTTTTGAGCTGCCATCGCTCATGATAAGTTTGTTGCCGTCAAAGGTTAATCCCCATCCTTCGGTTTCATAGCTAAAGTTTCCAAGTAGCGTGAAGGTTTCTTTATTGTAGATAAAGCCTATTTTGCTCTGCCAAGTTAGCTGCACAAGGGTGTCGTTTACAAGTGTTAGGCCTTCACAGAAATAAGTAGGCAGATTGTGTTGTTGCAGGATGCGCCCGTCTTCTATGGTAACTTTGCGCAGTGAGGAATCACCAAATCCGCCGGTGCTTTCGAACAATACGCCGTTATCGTAGACTAAACCTTGAGTGAAGGCGGCGGTGTCATGGGGGTAGGTTTTTACAACTGTGTATGTGTATTGGATGACGTTGCTGTTTGTGGTTGGTTTTGGTGTTGGGGGTTGTGTAGGTGTGGGTTGGGGGTTGTGGAGAATTGTTGTGATTACGCCGGCCATTAAAATTGTGGTTAGGAGAATAATTGCAAAAGCGGCGTATTTTTTGTTCATATATGTCCAAAGAGTTGCCCGCCTTTATATATACAGCGTTGGCTGCTTGGTGCAGGCAAGCGAAACACTTAAGTGTAGAGAAAATCTAAGTATGTTTCAGACTATAAAACAGGTGTTGAAATCAATTGGCTGTAGAAGGTTTTTTCGAAAACAAAAAGGAACCAGTAGAAGCTAAAGTCGGCGACTTAACACCACAATCAAAGGCTGTTAACGTTACTGCTAAAGTTGTATCTAAAACCGAAATGCGCGAAATTCCAATGGGCAGAGATGGCTCTCCCCACAAAGTCAGCGATGCACTCATCGGCGACGAAACCGGCGTTGTTTATCTCACTCTCTGGGATGACAACATCGAGAAAGTCAACGATGGCGACACAGTTCGCATCGAAAATGGCTATGTAACTCTCTTCAAAGGCAACATACGCCTAAACATCGGCAAATACGGCAAGCTTGAACCCGCAACTGCACCCTTGGACGCAGAAGTTAACACAGAAAACAATGTGTCAAGCAAGACCTACGAACAAGAACGCAGACCATACAGAGGCGGCGGCGGACGCGGATTTGGCGGTGGCGGCGGCTACGGCGGTCGTGATAGACGCGGCGGTGGCGGCGGCTACGGCGGCGGTGGCGGCGGACGCGACAGAGGCGACCGACGCGGTGGCGGCGGTTACAGACCCAGATATTAAAACCACAATCGAATAAGAAAAAAGCTTTTTCTTTTTTGCTTTTTATTTATTTTTATTTATCCAATAATTATCCAATCAAGTTATTGTAGAGTCTTCACATCAGTCTAATCGGTTATGTGGGTAACCTGCTGGGTTAGAATCAGATAAGGGATATTTTTCAATCGGGTTGTCATAATGGTTGTCAAAGAAACAGAAACCAAACCAATAGTTGATGAACTGCTTGCAAAGGCCAAAAAGCCTGCTCAGCTCTCACCAGCTATGCACCGATTCTATGAGGGAAAAATGCAAGTTATCCCCAAATGTGCGATTAGAGGCATTGATGACTTTGCCTTTTGGTATACTCCCGGTGTTGCAGCAACCTGCCGTCAAATTGAAGCGGATCCGGATAAATCATTTGAGTTAACTAACCGGTGGAACTATGTCGCAATCGTGACTGATGGCACTCGTGTTTTAGGGTTAGGTGATATTGGGCCCGAAGCGGCTATGCCGGTTATGGAGGGCAAAGCATTACTCTTCAAATATTTAGGCGGGGTAGACGCGTTTCCTATTTGTCTGCGCACCAAAAATCCTGATGAAATCATTAGAATCTGCAAGACCATAGAACCTACTTTTGGGGGTATCAATCTAGAAGATATTGAGAAACCTAAATGCTTTCAGATACTTGAGAGTGCACGTTCAGAGATGCAGATACCGGTTTGGCATGATGACCAGCAGGGCACAGCAACGGTGATTTTGGCGGGACTGATAAATGCCTTCAAGTTGGTGGGTAAAAAACCTAAAGAGAGCCTCATTACACTGATAGGTTCAGGCGCGGCTAACATCCGAACAGCGTATGTGCTTATGCGCTGGGGCGTTAAACCAGGCAACATTATTCTAGCGGACACTAAAGGTGTAATCCATCGTGGAAGACCAGATATTGATGAAAAAGATGACCCATGGAAATATGATGTCGCCCAAAAAACCAACCGTGAAAACAGAACCGGCGGTATAGAAAATGCCTTCAAAGGTGTCGATGCAGTTGTTGCGGCTTCAAAACCAGGTCCAGGTACAATAAAGAAAGAATTGATCAAAAGTATGGCTTCTGATGCGGTCGTATTTGCCTGTGCTAATCCAATCCCTGAAATTTGGCCCTGGGAAGCTAAAGAAGCAGGCGCAAGAGTTATCGCTACGGGCAGAAGTGATTTTCCCAATCAAGTCAACAATAGCATGGGATTTCCCGCAATTTTCCGGGGCGTTTTAGATGTGAAAGCTAAAACCATAACCGATGACATGTGCATAGCGGCAACCGCTGAGCTGGCATTATATGCAGAGGAGCGGGGCATGGATGAAACAAATATTTTGCCACGGATGGATGAGTGGGAAGTGTTCCCCCGCGAAGCGGTGGCCTGTGCACTTAAATCTATTGATCAAGGTGTAGCTCGCATTAAACCCAGTCGTATGGAACTCCATGAACGTGCTTCAGCAATCATTTCAAATGCCAGAGCTACAACGGAACTTTTGATGAAACATGGATTGATTAAACCGCCGCCAAAAGAGGAAGAGTTACTCCGATAAACACAAACGGGCTGGCTACTGAGCCGTGGAATAAATATAAAAAACAACAGATTCAAACAACCAGCCCAACACACACATCAGACACAGAAACACCACACAAAAAACCAAATCAACCCCACAGCACCAACCACTAAAACCCCGCCGGAAACACCGCCAGCCCAACTAACCAACTAACCCAAACTCTAGAACCACTTGCACAAACACCCCAGCATCTCAAATCACAGAAAAACACACAGCCGAGTTATCGTTAACTAACATAGCAGGAATTGGCAAAAACGTGCAATCCAACTCCAATATAGCATAACAACAGTAGAAGAACTAACGCAGACCTCGACCAAAACCATAACTAAACCCTCAGTGTCACTTAAAACTGTGGGCAAATGGGTTAGAGAGGCTAAAAAGCTCTCCAAAAAGGAAACTATAGAGCTGTTATTGTAACAATGTTTCTTTTTTCAAGTCTGCGCAGAGCATCGAGGCAGTTATCGGTATTCTCGCCGGTAATATCAAGATTTAGCAGAATATCTTTGACAGATACACCAGGCCTGCCAAAGGTCTTGTGTCGTTTGTAGAGATGATTAACAATGGATTTTTCAAGTTTGCCACAACGCCAAGTAGTATTGCGGTTAAGAACTACAATCGTTTGAACAGGAGTTTTATCACTCGATTTTTTTCCTCGGGATTCTCCCATGTCGCGCCTCTCAAGTAACTGAGGGGCAACAAACCATTTAAACATTTGTTCAACACACACCAAAGTATGCTAGAACTGCAATATTTTTTTGAAATATAGTCCATGTGTGTTACCGTAGTATCGTTTGAGCTTACCTATTTTTTGGTAGCCAAGTTTCTGATAAAGACCTATAGCAACATAGTTGTCTTCTCGGACCTCAAGACGACACTCAGTTATACCACGCTGTTTTAAGAGGCGCTCAATTTCTTCAAGCAACTGAGTAGCAACTTGCCTACAGCGATATTTTTGAGCTACACTTAGAGTAATTATATGGCCAAATTCGGTATCATTGGTTTCCACCTGAACGATTATAAACCCTGCAACATCAAGATCCACTTTGGCGGCAAGCGCGATGATATTATAAGCAGTCAACAAGTAGACTAACTGGCTTTTGCTAAAAGCTTCCTTATCAAAACATTGCGTTTCAATTCGGTAGTAGGCATCAATAAATTTGAGATCAGCCGGTTCAATTTTAATGCTACACATGGTCAATCTAAGTAGGTGTCAGTTCGTTTTTAGTTTTATCGTATGTGTCATTGACTATTGCGGGTTTAAGTTCAAGATACTGTTGAGCAACAAAACCGATAAAGAAACGGAACCACATGGTAATGATTCGGGTAAGAATAGTAGCCGTGGCGCTTAGTGCTACATCAACACCCATAGCAAAGAAAAGAGTAGTCATAGCGGCTTCTGGGATACCTACCTCAAAAGGAATTCCCACAGGAATGGATTTTATCGTTAGAATAATTGCAGAAGTAATCAAAATAACGCTCCACGGCACGGGGTGTCCAAGCGCCTGAAAAACTAAATAGGGGACACTTAAGCTAAAAAACCAGGAACCTACCAGATAAATCATGGATTTTGCAAGTGATCGGGGGTTGCGTTTGTACTCTATCATGGATTCGTGAAAGTGATTGGTGATTTCGAGTGCTTTTTCTTTGAGGTTGAGTTTCCATCGACCCCTTGAGAGTTTATCGATCACCCGTACAATCCACTCAATTGTTTTTAGTAACCAATTTTTTTTGAAAACAAAAACTGTCGAGGCCGCAGTTATGAGGGCTATGGCGGTGGCAACAAATATTATAAGATTAAAAACAAATCCGGATCCTTGACCTTCAAAGACAAGTAGTGCAATACCTACGACTAAGGCGGCAACATTCAAGGCCATACCCAAGAGGCGCTGAGTAAACAGTGAGGCCATAGCTTTACCGAACGAGCCGCAGCGGTCACGGGTGAGCAGATAAGCACGGGTAATTTCGCCGCTAATTGACTCCGCAGGTATCAATATGTCAACATATATGCCATACCATACATAGAGGCAGGCTTTTTTTAGGGTCATTTTGATATCAAGAGGAGTGGTCAATACACGCCAGGAAAGGGTGAAAAAAAAGACTTCCAGTAAACCACAGGCAACAGCTAATCCAAAAAGCAGGGGATTGGCAGTTTGTGCTGTTGTGATGATACCTATGATGTCAACTTGGAAAAAATAGATGTAGATAAAAAATCCCGCTAAACCTAAAAGTGGAAACAAGACTGTTTTGTAGGTGAATTTTGGTTTAGGCGGTTCCATATCGAGCGCTAACCAGAGCTTAGTGATATATACTTTGCTCAAATCTCGTGGGTTTCTATCCTCAAAACTGTTTTTTACAAGCGCTGAACAGGGGGGTGTTTTTATAAATAGCGGGGTAGGCAGATGTTGGTGTGTCTTGTGATTTGTGGTAAATGATTGGTGGGTAGCTTTATTGGATGCGTAGTGTATTTTCTGTTGGGTTGGTGAGTTGGTGTGTGGCTATCGGTCCTGTAAGGGACTGAGGAAACTCCGCTCACACGCAGAAATGCAGTCCTCTGGACAGACCGAGAGGTTTGGCAACGGAGCAGAAACGAAACGTCCACTCGGAAATTGGCTGTGACGCATTTGTGATGCAGAGTCCGCCGATCTGGAAACGGTGAAACGGCCGTCCTGCATGTGGAAAGGGCAAACGGTCGCCTATGACGACTCTGCCGGAGGCGCGGGTAGCCCGATTAGCCGAATGCCACAAACAACAGAAAGCGGGTTATGGCCAAAACACCAGCCCATTTATATTATGTTTAAATTAAAGACAGTTGTAAGCACAACAATACTAAACATTCTATCTAATGATTTTATGAAACTTTCAATAGCTATCTGCTATTTAGGTAGAGAAGTACGAGCGTAAACAATACTAACAGCCAATATGCTATAGAGTTATGAAATCCTCAACGGTTATTCTCTCTGTGTTAGTAACTCTGAGTCTAGTCATCAGCCTCACTGCTTTACTACTTGTTGCAACTCAAAACAACAACAGCCTTACCCCCAATCCACCAACCCCAACCCTAACCATAACACCCACAACACCACAATATACAACACCAACAATTACAGATCCCCCTCCTTCCCCTACACCCACAATCACCCCTGAACCTACACCAACAACTCCCCCGCCCCAAACCGAATTAACACTCCTCTACGAAGAAATTGATCGAGTGGAAAATAATGGCATAACAAAAGTAACCCTAACCATAGACCTTAACTACACAAGCGGACCACCCATAACCATAAAATACTCACAATTCTGCCTCCAACTAGGAGTCTGGAGAACGCTTATTTATTTTGGTGCTGGGACAGTTGAGACTCAAAACAGTGGAAGTTTCACTTTGGATTCTTCACATAAAACACAAACATTTCAATTAACCTTCGAATTCCAAACTATGGGCCACAATGGAATGGATCCAGCTAAACATTGGTACCAACTATACTACGATGGGCCCGCCGTCATTGAGTGGAAAAATCAGAAATACCACTAATAAAGAACTCCCTAAGAATCGGAAGCAACCTCTAAAATGCCGTAGGCCGTTCACCGAAAGCCAGTTCTTGGCTTTCGAAACATTCACCAATTGTCCATTAGTACAATATCGGAACATACAATATAACTTTAAATCAACAACAAAAGAAAATATACCCAGAGATCAATCAGACAACAACAAACACAACAGAAACAATTAAACAGACAATCCAAGACAACGAAAACATGGTATCCAACAATTTATATGCTCTTAAGTAACTTTGACTAAGGTATAAGATAGAAAGTGAGGAAACATGGCCTATCTGCGCAGTGAAAATGAAAAACTTGAAATTGACTATTCAGCTGAGAGAGTTTGGAGAGTTATTCCTCGGGCCGTTAAAGCATTGCAGTGGGAAATCCAAGAAACAGATGAGACTCACCAGATACTAAAAATCAAAACCAAAGGAGCTTTTCTCTCTTATGGTTCAATACTCACCGTTGAGGTAGTGCCGATAGATGAAAAAACATGCCGAATGTCTATAATGGGTGAAACGCCGGTAACCACCATAACCTCTATGGCAGATTTTGGCAGAACCCGAGACCGTATTAGTTTTTTTGTTGAAGCCATAGCCAAAGAAATCGAAACAGAAAAAACAGGCCCTGAGTCTACGCAATAACTGCCGGCGTTAGACACAACCAAGCGTCAACCAGAAGCAAAATAGAGACGGGCACATAACAGAGCAACAAACGATTTGGCGTAGCATAACGGATTTGCTGACATGCATTAGATGGTGCCAGTGCTTCTGTAGCTGTATATCAACACTAAGGGTCTTTGAGGGGGTAAAAAACAAAGCTTATTCTGTAACCAATACTATCTCACTGTATCAGTAAGTAGCATAAGTTTGGAGCCGTATAAATGTCACAGACACCAAATCCGCAAGAGCAGCCACCGAAAAGCGCTGTAGGGGAGGATAAATTCAAATTTCAAATAGTTTATCTCTTGCCTATATTGGCAAGTATGCTTTTTGGATTAGGTTACGCTTCGGTATTGTTGCCTCAATCAGCGCCCACTTTGCCAGTAACTCCGATTCCGCCTGAAACCACTGGTTCTGACTGGGGTGTTGCACTCTATTTTGTGGTGGTGCTTGCATGTGGTGCTACAGTGATTTATTTTTTGCTCAAACACAACCGAAAACGCATCATAACCGGCGCAATTACATTGTGCCTAACAGCAGCGGCTATGTTGCCCTCGCTTTTCTTTTTTGCCGCTCTATCAGCATATGTTCCCTTCTTAGCCAACTGGGTGGCGATCATCGCCCTATCGATAGCTGTTACGGCATTCTTTGTTTTATCTATATTTCGCTTAGGTAGCAAAGTGCGTAATATCACAGTTATTTGCATAGGCGGCGCGTTGGGTATGTTTTTTAGCTACAACATTGCAGCTATATCGCTTTGGAGTGCAGTTTTGATTTTGGTGTTTTTATCAATTTATGACATATTTGCGGTGTATAAGGGTCCGGTGGGTAAAATTGCACAGTCCTCAGGTCTTGAGCAACTCCCCGGGTTGAGTTTTTCATTTAAAGACATTCAAATGGGACTGGGTGATTTGGTGTTCTACTCTATGCTCACCGGCACCATGATTTTTAGTTTCTCCCAACCCCAGAGTTTTCTCGCAGCCGCCGCCTCCATCGCTGGTATTATGGTGGGTTCAGTGATCACATTTCGTGTACTGGAGAAAAAAAACATCTTTCCCGGTTTGCCGTTTCCAATTTTTTTAGGGCTAGCGTTTGGGTTAGCTGTGGGCTTTTTGGTGTAGCTAAACGTTTAAAGCACCCAACCATAAGTAATGAGAAGAGGATTCTATGGAGCCATCAAAGGTTGGAATCATTGAGGGCGAACGTGGATTTGAGCCTGTTTTTAGAGCTCTGGATTTAATCGATTATAAATCTGCGTTGACAGGGTTTAGCAGAGTGCTTATCAAGGTTAATTTTATCACAACCATGACATGGGATACAGGAGCTACAACCGATCCTGTTGTGGTCGAGGCGCTTATTCAGCGACTCAAGCAACTTCCTGTGGAAATTTTTGTAGTTGAATCTGATGCAACCATGACTGATGCAGACAAAGCCTTTGAAGCCACCGGCATGGCAGAAATGTGTAGCAGATATGGAGTAAAATGCCTCAATTTGCGACATATAGAAGACAAAGTCAAAATTAAAATTGTTGGGGGTGAGGTCTTAAAGGACATAACGGTTCCTCAGATAGTTACCCAATCAGCGCTTATCAGTGCCGCTAAGATGAAAACCCATTCCTCAACCAAGGTTACCTTGGGCATGAAAAACATGTTTGGGTTATTGCCGGATAAATTCAAATTCAAATACCATGCCATTGGTATAAGTAAAGTTATTGTTGACATCAACTCGGTTCTCAAGCCGCATTTAACAGTAATCGATGGTTTCACGGCCATGGAAGGTAAGGGACCCATCGATGGAGTGCCTGTTAAGATGAATCTAATTTTTGCAGGTAACGATCCGGTTGCAACAGACGCCACATGTAGCCGTGTTATGGGTATAGATCCTCATGAAATCAGCCATATTAAAAGTGCAGCCAAAAAAGGACTGGGAAACATTGACAACATTGAAGTTGTTGGCGAACAAATCGAAACTGTTAAACGAGTATTTAAGAGAAAATAGAACTCTTTTTCCATTAACCGCCGCTCAAATACAGGCCAAGTAACCCTTAAACGAGTATGTTTTTTTCAAAAGAGAATAGTTGGTGTTGTTTATGTTGCTATTGTTTAACGTACTATCTGTAGAGAGGTTGGTATCGTTTTTGTTGTCGTCTTCTTTACTGTCGTCTTTCTTTTTGCGATTAAATATTAGGAGGGTGATGGCGATGATTTCTACTATGAATATGATAGCATTTACAATGGTCCATTGGTCAACTAATGCCATGGGTAGACTTGTATTCTCAGTAAGTAGGAACACAATGATGCCTGCGATGCCCAGGATGAAACTTAAGAGCCATAGTATTTGGTGTTGTTTCTGCTTCTTTGTTTTCTCATCGTCAGTCCGTTCATTTTTGTGTTCTGCACTATTTTGACTTTCAGACGCTTTCTGTTCATCCTGTTCTTTTTTTTGTTTTTGTTTCTTTTTTAACAGTACACAGATGACTACGATAATTGCCAGTATGAGACCTACGATGCCCAGTATTAGATTTACAAGGGCCCAGACTTGTAGAGAGGGAGGTTCACTGTCAGCAACATACTGAGCGGTAACAGTCAGGTTTGAGGTTATATTGGTGTAGTCGCGATCCCAGCCTATGAATGTATAACCTTCTCGCGTTGGATCATGCGGCGCAGTTGCATTACCGCCGCAGGGTACAGTTTGAGATGTCAAAAGCACCCCATTCCAAGCCATAAACTTCACCGTAAACAACGCAGGTTGCTCTTGGACCCACTGCGCCACATAAACCACATCGCCTCTTACGGTTGCGCTTGGCACTGGAGACCAGCCGGCAAAAACCCAGCCAGCTTCACCTGTCACCATAGGCGCCGCAGGAGTTAAATCACCATAAACAAGCCCACGTACAGTCTTTTCAGTAAAAGTACCATGCGCCCCAGGTACATAACTCACTGTATAGCGAGCAACTGGCGCAGACTGAGTTGGTGTAGGCTCAGGTGATGTAGCTTGTTGCCATACTGCATACAACACCACATCACTTGTAATAGTAAAGATTGAACCGGCACTGTAGGTTACAACCGTGTCATTGGGACTTGTTGTCCAGCCAAGGAAAGAATGAGCACTACGACTCAAACTACCCAGACCCAAGACAGTCACCTGACTACCGCTATCATAGGGATTATTACTATCTACGGGTACAGTACCGCTTGTGTACCCATTACCATCATAAATCACACTATAACTTTCTGTCTCCACCACAATCCATTGTGCGGTCAGAATAATATTACCCGTTGTACCCACTGGAACACTAAAATCAAGCACAGGACCAACAACACTACCATCAGCATACTCCACCATCCAACCTAAGAAAACATAACCCTCCATGGTTGGATCAGCAATAGCAATCGGGAGATCCGACACTGTGTATGAAACTGGATTATCAGGTGCATTAACCCCACCTTCCAACTCGTAGATAATATCATACACAGCCACAGGACGCCAATAAGCAGTCAACACTATATCGCCTCTAACATCCTGTGGAATGATAGAATTCAGCAGTAACTTCTCAGTGCCATTAGCATAGAGGGCCATCCAATACAAGAAAATAGAATCCGCACGATAAGGATCCGCAATCTCAAGAGGCAGATCATCCACCGCATAAGAAACAGGATTACCATTCGCATTAACGCCCCCACTTAACACATAAGAAATAGCGTAAGCGCTAGGAGATCCCCAAACAGCAACCAACTCTACATCTTCAAAAATCCTAAACGAGTCACCAGCATTGTAAATCTCACCATCATAAAGCCAACCAACAAAAACCAAATCATCAAACTCAAGATCACCCACACCCTCTACAGT
>Ga0123354_10000328_pt1 | contig 44060 bp, 39 predicted proteins | sample TergutLab28metaG_2_FD_97872 | JGI IMG/M metagenome (GOLD analysis project Ga0123354, IMG submission 97872) | Labiotermes labralis P4 segment gut microbial communities from Petit-Saut dam, French Guiana - Lab288 P4 | ecosystem: Host-associated > Arthropoda: Insects > Digestive system > Gut ... | reverse complement strand
TTTGCTTCTAAAATAATTCAGCAGCAAAAGTACATTCGCATTGTTACGATATTGTTTTATTTTTATTACAAAAAAAATATTAATGCGTTACAATTCGTGATAAATTTAGTTTCAAATTATTAATATTTTTGTAACGTTTGATAAATCATTTTAAGTCATTCCCTTTATAAAGGAAAAGGAATAATAACGAGTTCTTCCAAGAGGCAATCGATAGGTTAGGAGCGCCCGAAGCTTCTAAAACGATATATATTTTCCATTTTTACTTTCTTTTTGAATCATGCGCTAAGTCCATAATAAGTCCGTAATAAGTCCGTAATAAGTCCGTACATCATTCAGGCTTTCCCGATTGACATTTTGTTATTTTCAAAAAATTAGTAATCATTTATGTGATAAACATCTTGAGTTATTGTTTTGAGCATACGTTCTTTTCTGCTTGGTTTCGGAACAAAAGGCTCGTCAGGCAAAACACCTGCCCGTATCAGAAAATTTAAAAATTCTACAGGATTAATCATAACAATGCTTGCCAGAGGAGTTATCACGACGTTGACAAACGCATCGTTGCCTGTCTCGGTCGAATACGGATCTACTTCATTTAATTTCAAACTCGCTTTCAAATAAGGCGAAATTTCTTCGGGGTTCGTTAACGAATATTCATCCCTGAAAGAAAGAAGCAGTGAATTTTCTTTGGAATTGAAACCTAAATGGGGTATGTATTCTTTGGTTGCATCCCGGCGTAATGATTTTCTGAGAAACATGGAATTTATAAAAATGGAATCCGAAATGTTAAGCGATAAATTGCCCGGACGTTCCAACTTCAGGGACTCCTTAAGCATCGACTTAAACAGGTCTGATTCTTGCGCAGACAGTATCAAAGGACATAGACAAAGCAATAAAAGGATAAATTGTTTCATACGCCTATATTTGAACTACAAATTTATGAAAAATTTTTGGATAATAAATGAGCAGTATCCAAATTAACGCTGTACTCTGTAATCAAATCCTCTTGCTTTTTCTAAATAATTGTATTACTTTTGTTCCGCCTTAGAAATGCCGCCCTTGTAGTTCAATGGATAGAACGCGGGTTTCCTAAACCTGAAATTTGGGTTCGATTCCCAGCAGGGGTACGATTCTACTAACCGACTATTACGCCTTGCTTCTGTTATGTTATTCTTTTATTTCGCTATACCGCTTGCGTTGAAAGCATTGACCGTGAACTTGTAATCGGAATCGCGATTGAAAAATCCGCCCTCGTATTCATTATCAAACGTCATAACTGAAACTACATGCGTTCCGTTTGCTAAAAAGACATTGACAATATATCCGGTCGCTTCTTTTTGAGGCGTCCATGTTAATTGGTATCTTCGAGGATCTTGCGGATTTCTTGTTATTTTCAAGTTTGTGATGGGTTTGGGTAATTCGCCTTTTCCTTTTCCGAAAACCCGAAAATCATACAGCGAAAATTTGCCCGGAAGCTCATCGGAATTAGTAATACGCAGATACCGCGTTTGAACCGGCTTATCCAATACAATCAATTCATGAACCGCATCTTTCGTATTTTTACTCTTGTCGATTATTTTTTCCCATTGGATGCCATCGCCGGATGCTTCAATGATATAGCGATAAAAAATCGGGTTATGTGGCGCATGAATATTGAAATCTTGATCGGCAAAGTTGACTTGAATGGCTCTGACTTCAGTTTTTTCTTTCAAGTCCACCTGAAACCATTCGCCGGAGTTTCCGGTTTCAGCCGACCACAAAGTTTCTACTTTTTCGTCCACAGCATTCGCCGGAGGATACCCCGACAGAGAAGAGGAAGCGGCAACCGGTTGCTTATACGAAAGAAGATTCCATCCTGCAAAACCATTTTCTTTTGTATAATCCGCTTTTTTGTCGGGAATGATGAAAGGATAATCCGACCAAACGGATTGTTGGACAAAATCGCCCTGTTCATCAATATAAAGAGGGAAAAGTCCTAAACGTCTTTCAAACGGATGACGAATGGAAATTTTCATGGTTGCTACATGCCAATAATTTCCATATTTATCCTGAAATGTAGAGCCGTGTCCGGCGCCTCCGATGAATCCGCCCGGTTTGAAAGAAAAAGGATTACTTTCCATATATTTGAATGGACCTAAAGGATTGTCGCCCACATAAACGCCATCGCCATACGTTCTAAATTCCGTTCCCGGAGCAGCATACTGCAAGTAATATTTTCCATTGTGTTTGAGCATGTTTGGTCCTTCATTCCATCCATCTTTATCGTCGTTGTTGTTATTTCCGGGCGTTTCCCATCCATATTGTTTCGAATGATGCTCAATCAATACGACAGGTTTTCCAATGGTTTTGAATCCGTTTTGCGGATCTACTTCCACTCCGAAAATAGGGTCTTTATTAGAACATCCCCAATAGATATAAACTCGCCCGTCGTCGTCGAGGAAAAATGCAGGATCGGTATTGCCGACTGCCGGAAAACGAAATTTTGTATCTATCAGTTCCCACGTGTCATTGTCGGGATTGGCGTTTTTATAAATCTTAACCGAATCACCTGAAGCCATATAATACAAAGCGTTGTTATAAACCAAAACCGTTGGAGCGTAATTTTCAATCGTACCAATGGTTTTACATGGTATATACGTCCATTTCACCAAATCGGGAGAACTCCAATATCCGCCCGAAACAGAGGCAAACAAATAATATTTCCCTTTGAAATAATGACATTCGGGATCTGCCGCTTCCCGATAGCCCGAACGGAAGCGATAATTCAAATCTATCGGATTAGCCGCTATCCGGTTGTTTTGAGCGCCGGTATTTTGGAAACAAATAAGCGAAAGCGCTATTGCGAAAAATAAATAAATAGATTTCATATTATGTATATAGTTGATGTTTATTATGAAATAATCTGTTCAAATGAATATTTAAAATCTGTTCCGAATAATAACCGGTACTCTTTTACGAAAGAATTGTAAGCCTTTTTAGCCAATCCATTTTTCCCCATATTGACAAGAATCGAGCATTTAATCCGCAATGCCTCTTCATTCAACGAATCGTGGATTAAAATGGAGTCGGTCAATTCAATACGTTCGTTGGAAGGTATTTCCAGTCCATCTTGCTGCGCAATGTCAAGGAAAAGATCAATCAAATTGTTGGAGAAATCCGCTTTGAATGGATCGACCCACTCAATTTGAAGGTTTGGAAGAAGTTCACCCGACGATACAATCGAAAGCAACCGTTTGATATCATTGTTTATCCGGTTATTCTTGTCTTTCAGTCGGTTCATTAAAATCAACGCTTCGTAATAATCGCAATAGATGTCTTCTCCAAATTCAATAATCCATGACGAATGTTGTTTTTTAATATAAATGATTCCAACCTGTTCGAAAATTTGCCTTAATTTGCTTAGTGAAACTCCCCGATTATTATTAGCGCTTTCATCATTCATATCAAACCACAAGTTTTCACGAAGTTTTAATGAAGAAATTCCTTTTCCGTCCTTTAGCGTATATAATAAAATGATAACGAATAACTCTTTGAGCAAAGGGGTAAATTTTTCGGTGATGTTTTGTCCGTTCTTATCTGTGACCTGAAAGCCGCCGAACAAAGATATACTTTGCTTTTTGAAACGTGTATTCACAGGTTTAATGCCGACCATCGGCTCGTATGGGGCTTCCGATTCGGGAGATGAATTTGGAATATTACTTTTCCGATTTTGTTTTTGCACTCTTTTCTTCTTTTTTCTCCAATAATAAGCGATATATCCGCAACCTAAAGCTATTATACTTGTTATCAATGCAATATCAAGCCATAATTTACTTTTGCGCATCGTTTCGTTTTGAATTAAATCGGTTTTTGACAATGGTGGAAATGCCAAGGTGTAAATGGATACGATAGTGGTCGAATCGGAAGCGAAAGGAGATGTTGTCAAAGCTATCAACTTATTGCTCTCTTTATTTAAGAACAGGTCGGCGTATGAATAGATATCGTGAAATGCAAACGAAATACTGTCTGCCAACATTTTATATTCCGGTTTATCTAAAGAAAAACGACAAAGCGTTAAAAAAGTTCTGTATTCCTGCTGAGGATAGCATAAAGCATAGAAACAATGATGAATAGTATCGACAATCAGTGAGTTGGAAACGACAAAATCGCGATCGACCGCATTTAATTCCCACAATTTTTTTATTGACTTGGTTTTTAAATTAATTAAGTAAGAGTCATAATAGTTTTGAGTGGTTAACTCCTGATTTCCTGAAGCATTACCGTAACCTCCAAATACAATTACCCTGTCGTCGTCTATTTTCCCTAATCCGCTCAGGTATCGCGGCGGAATTTTATCTCCTTCAAAAGGAATTGTTTCTAAAGAATCGGTTTTGAAATTGTATTTGACGATATCACTTTTATATTTGTGATGACCATATCCGAAAAATATATATAAGCTGCTGTCGCCCGGATACATATATCGGTTGTGATGCCAATAGTATTGTTCAAAATCGGGTAAATGATTGTTCCAAGTTTTTTTCAACGAATCGTAGAAGGAAGCTTTTTTCTCGAAACTATATGAACAGTATTTTTTTATAAATGGATCATATATAAGTTGATTAATCAGATTTCCATTGGGCGTTCCTTGAATCAGTGAATCTTTTTTCAGGATTTCAGTAGTAGTATTGAAGGTATAAAAAGCGTTTCTGTCGGCGACAGCAACCTCATTGGTTGTTTCATTATAGCAAATCTGAGGATTACTTTTTGTGGTGAAAGTCAACGACTTCACCCAATTGGCATGACGGTCTTCCACCCAAATAGGATTGGAGCAAACGGCAAAATGATTATTCAAGTCATCATATACTCCTTTCGAGGCGTGTTTCGATAAAGACCAATAATACAAAGGTTTTTGTTTCTCATCCTTGATAGTTATATTTTTAATCACCATAGACGGAACGTCGCGGATAGGAGATTTCAGGTAATCGTTTTTTCCAAAAGCAATGTTGACTTCTTTGAAATCGTCGGCATTAGGAATTGTAAAATTATAGTCCTTATTTCCAATAGAAATGATTAAGCGGTTGGTTTTTGTTTCAACAGTAATTACGACAGGTATCCATTTTTTATACGTATTTCCGAAATCACTGAATTTGTAATTCAAAAGCGAGCCTACCTTTGAAGCGGTAGCAACAATATTCGGATATATATCGGATTCGGATGCTAATATCAAATCGATATTTTGATTATTAGTTCCGATAATCCGAATTATACAACCGAAAATCTGTTGGTTTTTTCTTTGAAACAAAACATCAAACGAAATAGAAAATCCGTTAGGGAAATGGAAAGGTTTGTCTGGAGTAAGATCTAAACCTGTTCGGTTTTCTTTTTCCACTTCGTGGGATGCAAATTCAAGACCGTACTTTGCTTCTTGCGCCACTAAGACAACACTGGAGCAAAATGAAAAAAATACACCTACAATGATATTTTTCAGGTACGACATTCTTGAATTTTATTTGTTTTCTGAAAAAAAGCATTAATAATTCATCTACAAAAACACAAATTTCATTTATTTAACCACCTCACGTAAGCAAAATCCATCCGGTGAGGAAGATCTTTGTTATCAGGAAATATCCGCAACCCATATTTGAATGTTCCTGCTTCAGATGCAGTTAACTTAAGTTCATAATATACTTTTGTTTCTTCCGTTTTAACGGCAGTCATAGGAAAAACTTTAATCACATCGACGCTGGTTATCGGATCGGTAGAATACCGCACTAATTCTGCGCCAATATCGCCCGTAATTTTATGCTTATCTAAAACTAAATTAATTATGACGGAATCACCGACTTCGACTTTTTTATCAATCAATTTATCATCAAAATCGAAATGAACCACTTCAATCGAATCCCAATTGGAAGCCATATTTTCTTTCCATGACGCCAATTCTTTCGCTTTGGCAAATGAATTAGCTTTTAAATCGCTACAGCGGCTTGACAGTTTATTGTAAAACTTGTTGATGTAATCGTCAAACATACGCTTGGTTGTATAATTGGGCGCAATTTGAGCGATGGAATTTTTGATGTACTGAATCCATTCGGGAGAATAACCTTTACTGTTTTTCGCATAATATAAAGGAATAATTTCATTTTCCAACATGGAATAGATTGTAGTTGCATCCAATTGATCTTGAAAGTCTTGATTACTGTATGTCCGTTTATCGGTCAAAGCCCAGCCGGCTCCTTCGCGATAGCCTTCATACCACCAGCCATCTAATACGGAGAAATTCAACACTCCGTTCATTTCGGCTTTTTCTCCTGAAGTTCCCGATGCTTCGAGCGGGCGCGTAGGCGTATTCATCCAAATATCTACTCCGGAAATCAAGCGTTTCGCTAAACGCATATCGTAGTTTTCGAGGAATACAATCTTTCCAAGAAATTCCGGACGGCGGGATATTTCAACAATGTGCTTGATTAGACCTTGTCCGCCTCCGTCAGCCGGATGCGCTTTCCCTGTATAAATGAATTGAACGGGATAGTTCGGGTTATTTACAATTCTCGCTAACCGATCCAAATCCGTAAACAATAGATGAGCGCGTTTATAGGTTGCAAAACGGCGTCCGAATCCAATCAGCAAAGCGTTTGGATTAATTTTTTCAAGTATGGAGATCACTTTTGAAGGGTCTCCTTGATTTTTCAGCCAGCTATCTTTGAACGATTCGCGGATATGGTTTATCAAGCGTTTTTTCAAAGTCATCCGGACATTCCATATTTCTTCATCTTGAACCGCATAGATTCTTTTCCAGATTTCAGGATTGGATTGATCGCGATAGAAATTAGCTTCAAAATGCTTTTCATAAAAACGTCGCCATTCCGAAGCAGCCCAAGTTGGCATGTGAACGCCGTTGGTTACATATCCTACATGAAGTTCGGGTGCAAAATACCCTTTCCATATCGGAGCAAACATTCGTTTAGAAACTTCGCCATGCAAAAAGCTAACTCCATTCGCTTCCTGACAGGTATTCAAGGCGAACACGCTCATGGAAAACTTTTCATTGCTTCCCGGATTTGTGCGTCCCATATCTATAAACTCTTGCCAGGTTATTCCCAACTGAGCGGGGAACTGGCTCATGTATTTATTAAGCAAAGGCTCTTCAAAATAATCATGTCCTGCAGGAACAGGCGTGTGGCAAGTGTATAAGGCGGAAGCTCTCACTACTTCCAAGGCTTCATCGAAACTCAAGCCGTCATTTTTAATGTAATCGACTAAACGTTGCGCGTTAATGAATGCGGCATGACCTTCGTTGCAGTGGTAAACCTGTTTTTTAATTCCTAACTTGTTCAAAAGCAACATGCCGCCGATTCCGAGTAAGTATTCCTGTTTAAGACGGTTTTCATTATCTCCTCCGTACAATATGTGCGTAATCGCGCGATCCCAGTCGCTATTTAAATCCAAATCCGTATCCAAAAGATATAGTTTAATCCGTCCTACTTTCACTAACCAAACGTATGCGTGAACTAAAAAATTATTGTAGGGGATCTCCATTATCACCGCTTTTCCGGAAGAATCTACTAATTGATTAAGGGGTAGCTGTTCGAAATATTGAGGTTCGTAGTTAGCAATTTGCTGTCCATCCATCGACAAGGATTGAGTAAAGTAGCCGAAACGATACAAAAATCCGACCGCAGTCAAATCTGCATTCATGTCGCTGGCTTCTTTAATGTAATCGCCCGCTAAGACGCCTAAACCTCCCGAATATATTTTTAGAATATTGGTTAATCCGTATTCCATACTGAAATAAGCGATTGAAGGTATGTCTGTTCGAACCGGCTCCTCCATATACGCTTTAAATTTTGCATACGCCTGCCGGATGCTGTCCATTAACGTTTTGTCTTCTGTAATCGCTTGCAGGCGACTTTGAGAAAGCCGTTGCAAAAATAAGACGGGATTCGCTTCTGTTTTATTCCAGAGTTCTTTATCAATAGTGGAAAATATTTCAGTAGCTTCATAATTCCAAACCCACCATAAATTATAAGCAATTTCTTCCAGGCATTTCAACTCCTGAGGCATTCTTGAATGAACGGTACTTTCAATCCACACCGGTTCATTCGCATAACTTGTTTTAATCTTCATATTTTCGTAATTCTTTTTTGTTTATTTTCAAAAGCAATAGTATAAGCTCTCAGATAATATTCTATAAAATGCGCCCAATCGGTTTTTCGCGAAAAGGTCTGTGCGGCTTCCCTTATGGAACGGATTTGTTCCGGCGATAATCCGGAATAATCAATGATATTCTCTTTTATTTTTTCCGCTGCAGCAAAATAGTTTGTATCGTTACGTTCAACAATTGTTACGCCTTGTTTCCAATCATTTCCTCCTGCGCCTTCTTCTTTTGCCCACAATCCGAATCCAGCCAGATTCGTTGTAATGGTAGGAACGCCAAAGGCGATACTTTCCAGCGGCGTATATCCCCATGGCTCGTAGTAAGAAGGGAATACGGTTAAATCCATTCCAATCAGCAAATCATAATAGGAAAAATTGAATATTCCGTCGTTTCCATTTAAATAGGATGGAACAAATAGTATTTTTACAGGAGATGCCGTTTGATTTGTAAAATTCAGATAAAGCAGATAGTTGCAAACTTTATCATTTTCCGGTTTATTTAAATTATGAGTATAATACGGATTCGGCAAGGTGGAATGAGTAATCCTTTTCCGTTGCAACCGGTTTTGCAAATCGGCTCGCGCACCGTTTATGTCGGCAGGAACCATAATGTAAGCGATAACCGGCTTGTCGGGATTTGCTAATCGAACGCGATTCATCGTTTCGATGAAGAGGTCGATTCCTTTGTTTTTGTATTCATAACGACCGCTAATCGCGACCAACAAAGCATCGTCCGGAATAAATTCACCGGTTAACCGGCTTGCTACGCGAATCAACGTCTCGCGCGCGATTTTCCGCTTGGCGTCCGCTTCCTCCCCAGAAGGTACAAAATTAAACTCAAATCCGTTAGGAGTGACAATGTCGGGGCTTTTTTCCAGCATTTGACGACATTCGATAGCAGTCAATTCGCTGACGGTCGTAAAGCAATCCACATTTCTGGCGGTTTGTTTTTCAAGCGAATGTTTCGCTTTCATGTTCAACTCCTTTGCCATTTGGTCGCCGTTATAATTCGTCAGTTGGCTGTATAATGGTTTGTCGTTTCCGCAGATGGAGCGACCGATAGAAGTTGCATGCGTTGTAAAAATTGTAGCGATATCCGGAATCTTATCCTGCAAATAAAGGGCAGTCATTCCCATCATCCATTCGTGGACATGGGCAATTACGTTTTTACCGGAAAGCTTCAGGTAATGATAAAGACTTTCGATGACTAATCCGGCTGAATAAGCAAATATGCACGCTTCGTCATAATCGCCGTAAGCCGCCAGAGAATCCACTTCATATTTATCCCACATTTCAAAATAAAGAGAATCTTGTATCTTGTAATACGATTGAAAATCAACCAAAACAACTATTGGTTGACCGGGTATATTCCATTGACCCACCCGTATTTTCAGATTCTCTTTTTCAATCGCATGTTTTTTCCATCCTTTCAGCAGTGTTTTGCTTTCAATAAAATCTGCATTATCCGATTCTTTCCATAAATCCGGACCAATAAAAATAATTCTATCCGGAAAAAGCATTTGAAGTGTTTTTGCACGAGTGGATAATACGGTGTAGATTCCTCCGACTTTATTACAAACTTCCCAGCTACATTCAAAGATATAATCCGGCGTTATTTGTTTCGTTTCTGTCATAAAACTTTCAATTCAAAAACAGAGTGCAAAGGTAGCATTATTTTTCTAAAACAGTTGACAAAAGAATATAATTCAAAGCTCACACAGAAAAAATAACTGAAAGTATTGGAAAAATACTTACTTTTGTCGAAAAATTAATATTGGATACCCTGACTTAATTACTTTAATTGAAACAGATAAATGCGAAAAATATATACTTTTGTTCTTAAGTTGTTTAAGTGGAATTATGAGTTGTCTGTGAAAATTCCTGATAAAAGTGTAATTTGTGTAGCTCCACATACCAGTAATTGGGATTTTATAATTGGAATGATTTTCTATAAATCCATTGGAGGGAAGCCGTATGTTCTGATGAAAAAAGAATGGTTTTTCTTTCCTCTCGGTTATTTACTAAAATCCATAGGTGCACTTCCGGTTGACCGGAAAAAACGGACATCGGTTTCCGAACAAATGGTGGAGGTTTTTAATTCTAAGAATAATTTTCAACTCGCTATCGCTCCGGAAGGTACACGAAGTAAGAACGCTCAATGGAAGACCGGTTTTTACTATATTGCGTTAAACGCAGGCGTTCCGATTACATTGGCTTATATCGACTATTCAAAAAAAGAAGTTGGAGTAAAGAAAATCTTTTATCCGACTGGAGATATCGAAAATGATATTGAAATAATCAAGAATTATTATAAAGACGTAAGGGCTAAATACCCTAAAAGATTTGCTATTAAATAAATGAACGAATTAAGAATTAGTCTTGTTCAAGCCGGTATCTTCTGGGAAGATAAAAACCGGAACATCGAGCATTACGGAAATCTTCTGAAAGGACTTTCCGGAAAAAGTGATTTAGCGGTTTTGCCGGAAATGTTTTCCACCGGATTTTCGATGGAAGCTTCCCATTTAGCGGAAACCAATGAAGGAACAACCGTTCAAACGATTCATTCTTGGGCGAAAGAATATCAGTTAGCCGTATATGGCAGTTTTTTAGCGAAAGATGATTCCAACCGGATTTTTAATCGTGGTTTTTTCATCGATCCCGACGGGAATGAATGGTTTTACGACAAACGTCATCTTTTCCGAATGGGTATGGAACAAAAGCGGTTTGTAGCTGGAAACCACCGATTGACTGTGCCTTATAAAGGATGGAATATTCGACTTATTATTTGTTATGACCTGCGTTTTCCGGTTTGGATTCGAAATCGGAAAAATGAATACGATGTATTGGTTTGTTCGGCTAACTGGCCGGCTGTCCGTACAAACGTATGGCAAACCTTATTGGTTGCCCGCGCTTTGGAAAATCAATGCTATGTTTGCGGCGTTAATCGAATCGGTGAAGACGGTCAACAAATTAAACATCAGGGAGAATCCGTGCTGATTGACTTCAAAGGTAACCGGATGCTGGAATCCGTTCTTAATGAAGAGTCGGTTATTACCGGCATTCTTCGGAAAAGCCCATTGGATGATTTTCGTAAGAAGTTCCCGGCATGGATGGATGCCGATGAATTTGAAATAATATAATATTTTTATTACTTTTGTCGATTATTTTTGAAACGGCAAAAAAAAATGAATATTTCCTATAATTGGCTAAAAGATTATCTTGATTTTTCTCTAAACCCCGCTGAGACTGCGGAAGCACTGACATCTATAGGGCTTGAAACCGGAAGTGTCGAAGAAATAGAAACGGTGCGCGGAGGAATGAAAGGCTTGGTGGTCGGAGAAGTTCTTACCTGCGAAGCGCACCCCGATTCCGACCATTTACATGTTACCACTGTGGATTTAGGCGGCGGAGAACCGCAGCAGATTGTTTGCGGAGCGCCGAACGTAGCGGCGGGACAAAAAGTGGTTGTCGCCACAATCGGCGCTAAACTTTATTCCGGCGACGAAACGGTTACCATCAAAAAATCAAAAATCAGAGGAATGGAATCCAACGGTATGATTTGCGCCGAAGATGAAATCGGCATCGGAACCGACCACTCGGGAATTATCGTTTTGCCTTCCGAAGCTAAAACAGGAACGCCAGCAGCCGAATATTATCAATTAACCAACGATTATGTGTTGGAAACGGATATTACGCCGAATCGCATCGACGCCGCTTCGCATTATGGAGTTGCACGTGATCTCGCTGCCTATCTGAAAGTAAACAAAGCGAAGAAAAACAACGACTTTTGCCTAAAAAAACCTTCCATTGACGCGTTCAAAATCGACGATAATTCACCGGCAGTAATTGTTGAAGTGGAAAATTCGGAGGCTTGTCCGCGTTATTCAGGGCTTACCATTAAAAATATCACCGTTAAAGAAAGTCCCGATTGGCTGAAAAGACGATTAGAAACCATTGGCGTTCGCTCGATTAATAATGTTGTGGACGTTACCAATTATATTCTGCACGAAACCGGTCAGCCGCTTCACGCTTTTGATCTGAAAGAAATTATTGATAATAAAGTTATTGTAAAAACGCTTCCTGAAGAAACTTCATTCGTTACACTGGATGAAGTGGAAAGAAAACTGTCGGCAAACGACTTGATGATTTGTAATCTGGAAGGCGGAATGTGTATCGGAGGTGTTTTCGGAGGTCTTCAATCGGGAGTTACGGAATCGACGACGGATGTCTTTTTAGAATCGGCTTATTTCAATCCGGCGTGGATTCGCAAAACGGCTCGTCGCCACGGATTAAATACGGATGCTTCATTTCGTTTCGAGCGGGGTGCCGACCCGAATAATACCCTGTATGTCTTGAAACGGGCAGCTTTATTGATTCAGGAAGTTGCCGGCGGAAAAGTCACCGGCGCCATACAGGATGTTTATCCGAATCCGGTACCGGAAGTAAGAGTAGAGTTAAGTCTTCAAAAAGTTCGCGCTCTATTAGGGAAGTCCATTCTGGAAGAAACCATCGAAACCATTCTGAAAAGTTTGGAAATCCGTATCACCGATAAAAAAGATGACATCCTGCATTTGGATATTCCTACTTACCGTGTGGACGTAACCCGCGATGTGGATGTAATTGAAGATATTTTGCGTATTTACGGTTACAATAATATTGAAATCGACGATGCATTAAAATCCAATCTTTCCTATCAGACTCCGACTGACATCAGTTACAAGCTGCAAAATCTGATTTCCGAACAGTTAACCGGATGCGGATTCAATGAAATCCTGAACAATTCATTGACTTCGAGCGCTTATTACGAGCCACTCAATCCTTCAGTTATTCAGTTATTCAGTTATTCAACCTGCGTACTGCTTAAAAATCCGTTAAGCGCCGAGTTGGATGTGATGCGTCAGACCCTACTTTTCGGCGGATTAGAGAGTATTGAATACAATCGCCACCATAAAAATCCGGATTTACATCTTTACGAGTTTGGGAATGTATATTCTTATACAGCGCCTTGTCATTGCGGTCTTGACCCGCAATCCACTTTGCAAAAAAACGACAGTCTTGCCGGCATCAACGAAGAATTTCACCTTGCATTGTGGTTAACCGGAAATACGGTTAATAACAGTTGGGTTCGTCCCGCCGACAAAACTTCGGTTTATGAATTGAAGGCGCATGTCGAAAACATCTTGCTGAGGTTGGGCGTTCCCACAAAAAAATTGCGATATAAATCATTTGAGAATGAGATTTTTTCTTCGGCTTTATCTGTTGAAACTAATTCAGGTAAAAATTTTGGCGTTTTAGGTATTTTACAAAAAGCGGTAAGTAAAAGATTTGACATTCCTGTTGAGGTGTATTATGCCGAATTGAATTGGAGCGAATTGATGAAAGAGTATTTCAATACAAAAGTAATCTATTCCGATATTTCTAAATTTCCTGCTGTACGTAGGGATTTGGCTCTATTGATTGACCAAAGCATTCCATTTTCGGAGATTGAAAAAATTGCTTATCATACCGATAAAAAAATATTAAAAGAAGTAAATTTATTTGATGTTTATGAAGGTAAAAATCTACCGGAAGGTAAAAAATCCTACGCAGTAAGTTTTACTTTACAAGATGAAGAAAAGACATTAAATGATAAACAGATAGAATCAATAATGTCGAAAATCCAAAGAAATCTGGAAGATAAGTTAAACGCAACACTTCGATAGTTTGATTGCGAGTTAGATTTGACGGTAGTCGTAAATCAGTCGTTGGTTCTCGCATTTCACTATTTTTGCGGGAAAATTCTGCACCCATTGATAATTATGCGTAGTCATAATGACTGCTGTTCCGGTTTTACTGATGTTATGCAAGAGTTGTACGATTTGAGAGCCGGTTTCAGGATCTAAATTTCCGGTTGGCTCATCGGCTAAAATCAATTCAGGCGAATTAAGCAGAGCGCGGGCAATGACCATGCGTTGTTGTTCGCCTCCGGATAGTTCATGCGGAAAAACATACTGCTTGTTTAACAGACCCACTTGTCTTAAAACCATTTTCATACGTTGCTCCATCGCAACCTTGTCTTTCCACCCCGTTGCTTTTAGTACGAATAACAGGTTTTTATAAAGAGATCGGTCGGTTAGTAGTTGAAAATCTTGAAAAACAATTCCTACTTTCCTGCGCAGGAAAGGAATTTGTTTCCTTTTAATTGTATTTAGGTTATAATCAAAAACAAAAGCTGTCCCTTCCTTGATGCGCATTTCACAATAAATGGTTTTCAACAGGGAACTTTTCCCTGAGCCAACTTTACCGATTATATAAAGAAATTCGCCTTTGTTCAAGGAAAAATTGACATTCTTCAATATAACATTTTCATTTTTCCGAATATCAACATTTTTGTAATCAATCAGAGCCATGTTTTTAGTGGTTAGTGGTTAGTGATTAACCGTTAACCACTAACCACTATTTTTATGGTTTGTGTCTTCGTTTCAATTCATTTGCTAAATCTTCTATCCGGTATCCTTTATATGTCAAAAGAACAATTAGATGATAGAGCAAATCGCTGCCTTCGTATATTAAACGTTCATCATTTCCGCTTATCGCTTCGATGACGGTTTCAACCGCTTCTTCGCCTACCTTTTGCGCCATTAATCCCACTCCTTTATTAAAAAGCGATGTCGTATAGGAATTTTCCGGCATTTCTTGACGACGACGAACGATAAAATCCTGTAAATATTTCAAAAATAAAATATCTTCTTTGGATTGCTTTGGGCTATCGCCCTCGCAAAGACGACGGTTTTCATTCTTTTCCTGAAAGCAGGTGTCATTTCCTGTGTGACATACCGGACCGTCCGGGTGGACTTTTATTAATAGCGTATCATGGTCGCAATCTTCGATGATTGAAATGACGTGCAAGAAGTTACCGCTTTCTTCTCCTTTTGTCCACAACCGGTTTTTTGTTCTGCTGAAAAAAGTTACTTTACCGATGGTTTGCGTTTTTTGTAAGGCTTCTTCATTCATGAAACCTAACATCAAGACTTTGTCTGTTTGTTCGTCCTGAATAATTGCAGGAATTAATCCGCCCATTTTTTTGAAATCCAAATTCATTTTAGTTACAAGTTACGAGTTACGAGTTACAAGTTACAAGTGATCGATTAGTTGTCACTTGTCACTCATCACTTGTCACTCATCGAATATTTATTCCTTCATTTTTTAAATACTGTTTCAATTCGGATATAAGAATTTCGCCGAAGTGAAAAACGCTGGCAGCTAATGCAGCGTCTGCTTTTCCCTTGATGAAAACATCGCGAAAATCCTCTTTCTTTCCAGCTCCACCAGAAGCTATAATGGGAATACCCAGCGAATCCGATAAGGTGGATAGCGCTTCATTCGGATATCCGGTTTTGACTCCGTCGTGTTTGATGCTTGTGAACAAGATTTCGCCGGCGCCTCTACTTTCAGCTTCTTTCGCCCATGAGAAAAGCTTTTTATCCGTTGGAATCCTGCCTCCGTTCAAATAGCAAACCCATTGGTTGTCGATTAAGTCGGCATCGATTGCTACTACGCAAACCTGAGAGCCGAAATGATTGGCAATTTCTTCTATCAGAAACGGATTACGAATTGCTGCGGAATTAATGGATACTTTGTCTGCTCCGGCATTTAAGAGGATATCGACGTCTTTTAATTCGTTGATACCTCCCCCTACGGTGAACGGGATGCTGATGTCCGCAGCTATTCGCCTCACTAAATCGGAAAAAGTTTTTCTACCTTCGTGCGAAGCTGTTATATCTAAGAACACCAATTCGTCGGCGCCATGGTCGCTATACTGTTTTCCCAATTCAACCGGGTCGCCGGCATCTCTGAAATTAACAAAGTTGACTCCTTTGACTGTTTTCCCGTCTTTGACATCCAAGCAAGGTATAATCCGTTTTGCTAACATTTTTCTAATTATCCTCTTCTTTTACCTAATTCTTTTATATCAATTCTGCCTTCGTATATTGCTTTTCCAATAATTACTCCCGGAATAAACGCTTCTTCCAATCGGTTGATGTCTTCTAAACAACTTACTCCTCCGCTTGCTATTAAGTGAATTTCCGAATCCTGTTCTTTGATTTTTTTGTAAAGTTCTATATTGGGTCCGTCCAGCATTCCGTCTTTACTGATGTCGGTACAAATTACTTTTTGAATGCCTTGTTTTCGCCAATTTTCGATAAACGAAAAAATATCTTCCTCCGTATTTTCCGTCCAGCCGCATATTGCGACTCGATTGTCTTTGCAATCCGCGCCAAGTATAATGGATTTTCCACCGAATTTAGTAATCCATTGTTGAAATGTTTCCGGATTTTTCACTGCGACACTCCCTCCGGTCACCATTGTCGCGCCACTGTCAAAAGCAATCTGCAAATCGTAATCCGATTTCAGTCCGCCGCCGAAATCAATAATTAGCGATGTGCGGGATGCAATTCGTTCCAAGATCCGGTAATTAATTACCTTGCCTGCTTTTGCTCCGTCGAGGTCAACCAGATGCAAGCGATGTAAACCGTAATCTTCAAATTGTTTAGCTACTTCCATAGGGTCTTCGTTATAAACCTTTTTTTGGTCGTAGTCGCCCTGTGAAAGCCGGACGCATTTTCCGTCCAAAATATCAATTGCCGGAATAATTTCTATCATTTTAAAAAATCTATAGTTAAAGGATATTTCCAAGTTTCTCCATTGTTAGCTTTTATTGTGGCGATAATGACAAATACAATATGCATAACGCCTAAAGCGATTAGCATAGGAATCCCTATTGCTAAGCAACATAAAACTCCCGAAACAGCATAATAAATAAGCATGCTTAACATGAAATTGATAATGTGCTTGCCAACTGAATCCACTTTTTCATTGTAGCTTTTATTTATTAGCCATAATATAATAGGAGCGATAAATCCGAGACCGGGTATGATAAATCCTGCAAATTGGGATATATGCATCAAAGAAATGTAGGAATTATCCGACAAGCCAAAAAGAGGGTTTGAATTGTTTGTTTGAAAATCTTCCGTCCGATTAAAAAATTTTTCTTTTTCTTTCTGGTATTCTTCTTCGGAGATTGCCCCATTTCTCCTTAATTCGTCTAATGTTTTTAAATCATCGTAGTTCATGTTTATACATATTTAAAGTTCAATAAAATTTTTCAATATTTTTTCACCCGCCTTACCGCTTTTTTCCGGATGAAACTGTACCGCATAAAAATTGTCTTTGTGCATTGATGCGCTGAAAGGTTGTATGTATTCCGTTTGTGCAATGGTGTAATCGTTCAAAGGAACGTAATAGCTGTGTACAAAATAAACAAACTCTTCTTCAGGAATACCGTTGTACAGGCGGCTTTTCAATTTCGTCAAACTATTCCATCCAATGTGTGGAATTTTATCCGCTTGTTTCTTAGGTTGAAATTTTAACACAGGCGTATCAAAAATTCCAAGGCACTCTGTATGTCCTTCTTCCGAAAGCCGGCATAATAATTGCATCCCGATGCAAATTCCCAATACAGGTTGTTTTAAGTTGATAATCAATTCATCCAGACGGTTCGCTTTCAGATATTGCATCGTCCGGATGGCTTCGCCTTGACCGGGGAAAATAACTTTATCGGCTTTTTGCAACAACTCTTTGTCGGCGGTAATGACCGGTTCAATACCTAATCGTTTCAAGCCATGTTCAACGGAATAGATATTTCCTGCATTGTATTTTATAATTGCTACATTCACTTTATTTGGCAAAGGCGACCGCTCGGGTTTCACGGATAACCGTAATTTTTACTTGCCCCGGATAAGTCATTTCGTCTTGAATTTTTTTAGCTATTTCGTTTGAAAGACTTTCAGCTTCAGCGTCGTTGATGTGGTCGGCGCCGACTATAACGCGCAATTCTCGACCGGCTTGAATAGCGTAGGTTTTCACTACTCCCGGATACGAAAGCGCCAATTGTTCCAAATCGCTCAAGCGTTTGATGTATGCTTCAACAATTTCGCGGCGAGCGCCCGGACGAGCGCCGGAGATAGCGTCGCAAACCTGCACGATAGGCGCCAAAAGGCTTGTCATTTCGGCTTCGTCGTGATGTGCGCCGATAGCGTTGGTAATGTCCGGTTTCTCCTTGTATTTTTCTGCTAATCTCATTCCCAAAATAGCGTGGGGTAATTCCGGCTCGTCGTCGGGAACTTTTCCAATGTCATGGAGTAATCCGGCTCTTTTTGCTTTTTTAGGATTCAATCCCAATTCGGCAGCCATAATTGCACACAGATTCGCCGTTTCGCGCGAGTGTTGCAAAAGGTTCTGACCGTAAGAAGAACGATATTTCATCCGTCCAATCATTCGAATCAATTCTGGATGTAATCCATGAATGCCTAAGTCAATGGTCGTTCGCTTCCCTGTTTCTATGATTTCATCTTCCACTTGTTTACGAACTTTATTTACGATTTCTTCGATCCGCGCCGGGTGAATACGTCCATCTTGCACCAATTGATGCAAAGCGAGACGGGCGACTTCGCGTCTGACAGGGTCGAATCCGGAGAGGATAATGGCTTCGGGCGTATCATCGACAACGATTTCAATTCCGGTTGCCGCTTCTAACGCACGGATATTTCTTCCTTCCCTACCGATGATTCTGCCTTTGATTTCGTCCGATTCGATATGGAAAACGGTAATTGCATTTTCAATCGCCGTCTCGGTTGCCAACCGTTGGATGGATTGGACGACAATCTTTTTGGCTTCTTTATTGGCAGTCATTTTGGCTTCTTCCATCACTTCGTTGATAAAAGCCGCCGCAGAAGTTTGCGCTTCTTCCTTCAAGGTTTGCGCCAAACGTTCTTTTGCTTCTTCAGCCGATAAGCCGGAGAGCGCTTCAAGCCGTTCGATTTCCATCTTATGGACTTTTCCTAATTCCTGTTTTTTCTTTTCAATGATTTCTATCTGGCTTTCCATGTTTTCACGAATGGCTTCCACTTCCGCCCGCCTTTTGTGAAGTTCGTCCTGTCTTTGATTCAGAGCCATTTCACGTTGTTTCACTTTGGCTTCCTGCGATTGAATTTTAGAGTTTCGCATATTCACCTGTTTTTCCAAATCAGCTTTCAGCGTTATGAACTTCTCTTTTACTTCCAGTAGTTTATCTTTTTTTATCGTTTCCGCTTCTTTTTGAGCGTCGTCTATGATTTGTTTACTTTTTGATAAGGTTTTTTGATTCAAAACGAACCAAGTAATACCTCCTCCTATTATTAAGCAAATTATTCCTGTAATTATTGTTGCTACCATATCCAAATTTAATTATGTTATGTGTTTATTAATAAAAAAACTATCATGAAGCATTCAAAGTGTTAGTCGTTATGGGCTTAACCTGCAATCCCCTGATTATTTATCAGAGAATCCTGCGTCAAGCGCGGAGTGACAATTGTTTTTGAACAACTTCAAGATAGTGCGAAAAAATATTTAGTAAAAACAAATGATTAAGTTAAGCGAATTGAATGGATTAAAGCGATTGGAGATATTCTTCCAATTCTTTGTCTAACCATTCTATTTTCTCGAGCAGAGGCGATGTATCTTCTTTTTGCTTTAGTAAGAGGTTTTCAACCGAAATATGGATGGCGGCCATTGTCAATAAATCTTTCAGTTCAAGTTTGGTTCCCGAAAACCGTGAACTGTATTGAAGTATTCTATCATTAATTGCCGCTGCGGCTTTTCGAAATATTCCCTCTTCTGAACGTTTGCAAAAAATCGGATATGCTTTGTCTGCAACCCTCAATTGTATTTTAAATTCGTCGTTATCCGGCATCTTTGTTTATTCGTTTAATAAAGCGATGCACTTATCAACTTCTCGCACTAACTTTGATAATCTGTCTTTAGTCGTCTTAAAATCATTCTGGCTTACTGAAATCATCCGTGCTATTTTCAGATTATCATAATTTAATTGTAATTGTGAATTTTCTTTATTCAATGACTCAATCCTATCTTTTTGTGCTGTGATTTGAAACTGTAAGTTTGCATTTTCTTCTTTCAGTTTATCGCACAATAAAAACATTTGCCGAACCCGAACTTCAAAATTCTGTATAATTTTTAACTGTTCCTGGGTCATAGATTCAAAAAATTCTGCACAAAAATAAGTATTTATTATGACCTTACAAAGAAAATAGGCAATATATTTTTATTTATTCCGGCGCCAAAGAGTGCAAAATCGTATTTTACAGGGTCTTCCGGGCAAAATTCACGTAATTTGGCGGTAAGTTGTTCGACTGCTTTCCGATCATTAGTTATACGTTGCAAAAGACCTAATTCTCTTGCCGTATTCCCTACATGAACATCCAAAGGAATATATAATTGACTGGGTTTCAGAAAAGTCCATACACCTAAATCAACTATGCCATCATTTCTTACGAGCCACCTCAAAGCAAGGTTTATACGCTTCAAAGCGGATTTTTCAAGATTGGAAGGGAAGCATTTAGCGTTGTGATTATTTTCATTTGCTTTTTTTATTTCCGAATGCAAAGTTTTTGCAATATCCCACACGGTATGTAATTCCGATTTACTTTCAAGAAATGTTTTTATACTATCGAAATGCAACAAAATACTTCTATATCCTCTCAGCATGTAAGTTAAGTCTTGTTCAAAAAATGTACGATGGATATTTGCCGTTCCCAACGTTTTGTAGCCTTCATTCATAACAAAATCGAAAGGACTTTTTCCCATTTTGGAAAGCATTCGTTCCGCATTTTTTAAAATCATTGTGCGATTTCCCCAAGTAATGGTTGCTGTGAGAAATGCAGCAATTTCAATATCTTGCAATCGTTCGTACCGGCGGGGAAACTGTACGGGGTCGCTTTCGATAAAAGCGGGAGTGTTTATTCGAATGGTTTGTTCGTCCAAGTATTCTTTTAGTAAATTCACATGAGTGGAATGAAAATTTATACTTTCGGCAAATTAAACAAAAATTCCAAGCCTCCGTCCGGTTTGTTTTTGGCGACAATGGTTCCTTTGTGGAAAGCAATCGCATTTTTTACGATGGATAAACCTAATCCCGATCCGCCCGTATCGCGAGTGCGACCTTCAGTGATGCGATAAAAACGTTCAAACAAACGATTCAAGTGCTGTTCATCGGGGATGCCAATACCTGTGTCGGAATAGGAAAAGTAGTAAAAACCGGTATCTTCGCTGTATTTATTTACAAAAACAGTAATATCTTTACCTGCATACCGGATTACATTGTCGGTGAGATTTCGGAATATGGAATACAATAAATTGTGATTTCCTTTTACAATTACATTTTCGGTATTCCATTCCATTCGTATGTTTTTCTCCTGCAAAGGAATTTCCAAATCTTTCCGGAGATTTTCGAGTAATTCGCTGATAGAAACCGCTTCCAATTTAAACGATTGAGGCGCATCTTCAATTTTGGTAATCAAGCTCATATCCTGAATAATTTCCGACAATGCTAACACCTGATTGTAGGCTCTTTCGATGAAATATTGCTTTTTCTCAGGGTCTAAGGAATGCTCCAATATAGTTTCAAGGCATCCGCGAATACCTGTCACGGGAGTTCGCAATTCATGGGTGATATTTCCGGTCATTTCCTGCTTCAAGAGGCGGGTTGCTTCTTTTTTTGTTATGTCGTTCAAGACTATTTCAAAGCTAAAATCGTCAAAAATATTGACGCGTACTGCAAATGTTTTCCCGTGTTTATTTATATGCGTTTCGAAATAGTTGTCCTTTATATCCCCATGGAGTAAAAATTGATTCACTTTTTCAAAGGATGTATCTATGAATACCACCTCCGGATTACTGTTTGCTTCATCGATGATAGTATTTAAGTATTGAATAAACAATCCATTAAAAAATTCTACACTTTTTTGAGAAGAGAAAAAACACAAGCCTTCTTCCGAAGTGAGGACGTGTTGCAAGAGTTTATCACGTTCCAAATCGATTGATTTCTTACTTTCTTTCAACCGTTTGTAGTTTTCTGAAATTTTAGCTCCAATTTCTCCTAATTCGTCCTGAGGGAAATGAATAGGGGTGTGCATGTTCTCCTGCTCCACAGATTTTGCAAAATCGCGAAGTCCGCGTATCGATTTACCGAAGCGACCGGCTATTCCGTTACTTAATAACAATATAATAACAAAAAGAACAAGAATATAGTACAGGAAAAGATAGTCGGGTTTCAGAATGTGACGGACTTGAATATCATAGGGTAAAGCAACTCGTATGTAATACAGGGTGAATTGTTTGGCATAATATAAATATTTATGTTTGTTGGTAGCGGAGGTTCGGATATAACTTCCTGTTCCTGTTTTCAGGGCGGATAAAACTTCCGGGCGGTGAGCATGATTTTCCATGCTTGCAACAGATTGAATCACATTGTCGTAGAATACGGTTCCCTGTTTATCAATCAACGTCAATCGTATATTCGACGGAAATAAATGAAGTAAACTATCTATCTTTGAAAAATCATCCGGATATTTTTCCATTACTTTGTGGACAATATCCGCATAATTATCTAATCTTTCTTCTAAAGCCTGAGTTTTGTATTTCCTTTCGCGGGTTTGCTCCAGCAAAGCAATTCCGATGGCATACAACGCAATAACAATGACAATATGGAGAAATAATTTTTGTTTGTAATTTACTTTCATTTAATCAGTAGTGTTAATTGGAAGGGGTGAATCGATAGCCGAATCCGGGACGATTGGATATAATGGATGCTTTTTCCCCTAATTTTTTACGTAAGCGAGTGATGTGTACATCGACCGTTCGTTCTGTAATATAAGGCGTTTCTTTCCATACACAGTCGATAATTTCGTTCCGTGAAAATATTCTTTCCGGATTTTCGGATAAAAAAGCGATAATTTCAAATTCCGTCTTAGTCAGTGGTATCTTTTTATCGTCGATGGTAAATTCTTTTGATTCGAAATCAATCAATATGTTATCAAACATCCGTTTATTTTTCGATTTATCATCCGACGGTTCACATCGTTTCAATACGGCTTTCACCCGAACAACCACTTCTTTTATCGAAAAAGGTTTGGAAATATAATCGTCTCCTCCAACTGAAAAACCTGTTAGCATGTCGTTTTCCGTATCTTTCGCCGTAAGAAAAATAATCGGGATTTTGTTGTTTCGTTGTCGCAAAAGTTCCGCTAATTTATAGCCCGACATACCGTTCATCATGACGTCTAAGAGAATGAGCGAATGGTCGGGTGAAAGTTGCTTCAACGCTTCCTCTGCCGAATGAGCGCAACTCACCTCGTAACCTTCGTTTGCCAGATTAAAATCAAGTATTTCGCAAATAACCGGTTCGTCGTCAACAACGAGAATTTTTTTTGAATGAGTTTCGCTGGTCATGATAATAATTTATCCTGATGTTTGCTACCACCGTGTTTCAACACTTTGGCGTCGATATAAAAAACGATTTCTTCCACAATATTATTACAGTGGTCGCCAATGCGCTCCAATTTACGAATGACTAAAAAAGTTTTTAATCCGCAACGAATTTGCGATGGATTCTGTTGCATATAGTTGGATAAGATGTCGATTGATTGATGATAGAAATTGTCGATTTCATCATCTTTAGCCATAATCCGACCTGCAATCCGGGTGCTTTCCGATTCGAGAGCGACGTAACTGTCGGTCAGCATGGAAATAAGCGTATCGAATATTTTTTCTATTTGTAGTTCTTCGATTAATGCAGGATCAAGCCGGTTGCATTCTTCTTCAATCACGTGACGGGCGACTCCTTCGGCAAAGTCACCGATTCGTTCGAGCGTGATGCTGATTTTAATCAGAGAAAGTACTAATCGTAAATCGACAGCGACAGGAGCGTATAACGCAATGTAATTTTCACTGTCGCTGTCGATTTTTAGTTCGAAAGCATCTACGCGCTTTTCCCTGCTGGCTATTTCCCTTGCTATTTCGACATCGGCGTTTAAAAATGAATGCTTTGCTTTTTCAAGTTGAGCGATGACTAACTTCCACATTTCACTCACTTCTTCTTTCAACTCCTGCAATTCTCTCTCTGTATGTTTCATAATTTTATCCCAATCATTCCGTAATATATATTTGACTTATTCTAAATTAATACAAAATTACTCTTGTCTCATTACGGAAGCAAAACAAATTTGTTAAGAAACGGTTAAGAATTAATTCTTAGTTAAAAATCTCACCAAGTTTCCATAAAAGCATCCATTTCGGAAGTTTTCGCTTCCAATTCTTTCAAAAATTTGAATTGGGCATAGCTGCGTTGCAGGTTGTGCTTCGGCGAATGAATCTTATAGTATGCATCTCCATTGAGATAATCGGTCAGAAACCGGACGGTCTGCATATACGTAAGCAAACGTCCGCCATAGGGCAGCATTTTGATTTCCAACGGGGAAAGAAAATCTTTTGCCGTTTCCATATAACCGCGTGTGTAGGATTTGAAAATTTCCATATTCACTTGAATCCGGTCTAAATTTTCATCGTCTTCGGCTCCGGTATTGCAAGCTGTACGGATAAAATCACCGATATCGGAAAGTACGAATCCGGGCATCACTGTGTCCAAATCAATAACGCAAAGCACTTTACCTGTTTCGTCAAATAAAATGTTATTCACTTTCGTGTCGCAATGGTTGATTCGTTTTTTCAGTTTACCTTCACGGTATAGTTTTTCCTGAATGCAATAGGTTTCGGAACGAGCTAATAGCGCTTCCACCAGCTCCTCCGATTCCTTAAGCCGACCGGCAACATTTGTTTGGATTGATTCTTTTAGTTGTTTCAATCGAAATTCCATGTTGTGAAAATCAGGAATAATTTCGCCGATAGTTTTTTCCGGTATATCGGACAACATTTCCTGAAAACGACCGAAGGCTTTGCCGGCTTCATACGAATATTCAGGAGTTACTTCTTCATACGTTCTGCTGTCCGGAATATACAGACAAACGCGCCAATAGCTTTCACCGTCGAAATAATAGAATTTGCCGTCTTTCGCCGGAAGGAATGTTAATACCTTACGGTCGATATCCTTTTCGCCGGAAGCAATCAGTTTTTCACGAATGTGTGAAGTAACAATATGAATATTGTTTTGAAGCATATCCACATCTTTAAAAATATGGTGGTTGATGCGTTGAAGGATGTATTTTGCTTTACCTTCACTGTTTTTCGCTACAAAAGTATCATTAATATGACCGTTGCCGAAAGGTTCGACAACGGTTATTTTATCTTCTAATTGAAATTGATTTAAAAGCGCCGGTGAAGGCATTTGTTTTATTTCCATATACTTATTCTGCAAATGTTAATTTACTTAGTTTATTCCATGCGCCGCGTGTGAAATCAGGAATTTGCACAGGAGCGGAATTGTTATCCAACGATATTTCGGTCAATGGAACTAAGCAACACCATTCGGCAAGGTCGTAAACATCCATATCCAAGGGTAAACCTTTTTGCAAACAGTGGATTAACCGGTAATCCATGATAAAATCCATTCCTCCGTGACCGCCGACTTCTTTCGCTTTTTCTTCAATAGCGACAGCTATCGGGTTTTTGTATTTTTGCATGAGCAATTCTTTAAGTGAATCAGTTACAAATTCTTCGGGATTCAGATCGGGATATTTCGCTGCAATGTCCGCATCAACTGCGTCTTTGCTCAAGGCATAACCCTCAACAGGATATTTATTGGCAAATCCTTTCGTACCGGTCAATTGATACATCCGGTTATAAGGACGGGCGGAAACGACGCTGTGTTCAATCAATATTGATTTTCCTTTTTCGGTACCAATCAACGTACAGGTAAAATCGCCATTCCGGAAATCGCTAACTGTTTCGCCGGTTTTCTCTTTGATAAATTCCCCATATTTGACGGATTTTGTATCTAAAGAAACTAAATAATTCAATTTGTCGCCTCGGTGAATGTTCATTGCCTGGCAAATCGGACCCAAGCCATGAGTAGGATATACATCTCCACGATGTTTCCTGTTAAAATCCATGCGCCAATTGTGCCAATATTGCTCCCAATACGGACTCAAATTGTGAATATAGGCTCCTTCTCCGTGAACAATATCACCCAATAATCCCTGCTGAACCATATTCAATGTGGTTAACTCAAAGAAGTCATAAACGCAATTTTCCAATTGCATACAGTGTTTGCGCGTCTGTTCCGAGGTATTGATTAAATCCCAAATTTCCTGCATAGTGTTTGCTGCCGGTACTTCAATGGCAACATTTTTGCCGTCTTTCATGGCTTGAACGCCTATTTCGGCATGATGTTTCCAATCGGTAGCCACATAAACCAAGTCCACATTCGGCAAAGCGGTTACTTTTCTCCATACTGCCGTATCGCCGTAAAATTCCTGAGCTTTCGGAAGACCTTTTCTTACCAAAATCTGATTAGCCGAATCAACTCTTTCTTTTTCAACATCGCAAAGCGCAACAATTTGAACACCGTCAATATGCGTCATTCTTTCTACGGCGCCAGGTCCGCGCATTCCCAATCCTATAAATGCTACTCGAACAACCGGTATAGGGTCGGTTTTGAGCAGTAAAACATCGGTTTGACCTGCAGGACGCTCCGGCGCCGGCGTTTCAATCATTTTAACTTTAGAGCCTCCATTACAGGCTGTGAATATGCATAAAATGCTTAAAATAAGTAAATAATACGATTTCATAAATGTTTAATTCTTAAAAATTATCTCTTTTGTCACTCGTCACTCGTCACTTGTCACTTGTCACTTGTCACTTGTCACTTGTCACTAATTCATCGACCGGAGCATTCCCCTCACCATTTTCCCCCAGTCTTTCAAATCATTTTCCGACCAAGGACCTTTCGGGTCAACTGAGTCATCTTTAATCATAGAACAAGTTTCATTTTTGGAAGAAACCGACCAACATGCCCAAGATAACTTGTTTGTATCCATCCAACTCAACCAAGCATTCCACGAATCTTTGTCAATTGCTCCATCGCCGCTTGCTTCCATCCCCGCACATTCCGAAACAAACAACGGAAGACCTTTACTCAAAGCATAATCAGCATTTTTCCGCAAGTCTTCCTTATGTGTTGCAGCATAAAAATGAAGCGTGTACATCAAATTATTATAACCGGTAATTGGAGAATCGGCTGCAATATGAATATCTTGATCCCAATGCGGGCTTCCCACCAATATAATATTGTTTTTATCAATTTCCCGAATCGCACGGATCACGGTTTCCGAATACGTTTTCACATCAGCCCAGCTTTGGCGAACCGGTTCATTGAAAATCTCATAAATAATATTCGGATATTTGCCGTATTTTGTAGCCATTTGCTTGAAAAACTGAACCGCCTCCGGCGTACGAATGCCGTGACTGTGCCAATCGATTATCACATAAATGTCATTTTTAATCGCACCCTCGATAACATTCGTAACCAATTCTGTTTCTAATTGGGGATTAGAAATATACGCCCCATCCGGTTCAACTCCCATAGCGGCTCTCACTACCGTGCATTTCCAGTCGGATGCTAACCAATCGACAGTCGCTCCGGTGTAGAATTTACCGTACCAATTCGACCATCCGAAGCTGATGCCCCGCAATACAACCGGCTGATTGTTTTTATCCAACAAATGAACGCCTTGCACTTTCAATTGTCCGTGTTTGGAAACTACGCCTGCATAAACGGAGCAACTCATCCATGCAGCAACGATGATAAAAAATATCTTTTTCATATTATTATTTTGAATTATTTATTCCATTGGTTTTATCGCCAACAAAGTTACAGAAAATATTCCAATAATTGGGTATATTTTTCTTCATCTATTTTTGTTTTATTTCTTCACTGTATCTTCACTGTATCTTCACTGTATCTTCACTGTATCTTCACTGTATCTTCACTGTATCTTCACTGCATCTTCACTGCATCATCGCTGTATCGTAGGTGTGCAATAAAAAAATGAGCTAAACGCTCGGCGTAGCGTTCTGCCACAGTGTCAGAACTTCTTACCATTACCTTTCCTTTATAAAGGGAACGACTTATTTCCTAAATCTTTTTTGCTCAGCGATGCATTTGTTTTTACTTTTATCGCTATTCGCTTTTCAACTTAATACATTGACAAGCAAAGCAAAATTAATACATTTAAATTGTAAGGAAAAAAATGCGCTCACAACATTATCCGAAGGATATAATGTTCTTAACTTCCAATGAAGTGAAATGATTGGGGGAGAGGATTCCTTTGCTTCTATTTTTTTAATTGACGGAAATGAATTATCTTTGTCCTCTCCGTACAGGAAGGATTTGGTATTATTTCAAATAGATTGGATGGAGCAATTTCTACAACAACTTAATGATAGTCAACTTGATGCTGTCCTTTATAACGACGGTCCCAGTTTAGTGATTGCCGGCGCCGGTTCGGGTAAGACCCGTGTTTTGACTTATAAAATCGCTTATTTGCTGAAGAACGGAATCGCTCCTTACAGTATTTTAGCCTTGACATTTACAAATAAAGCTGCACGGGAAATGAAATCCAGGGTGGCGGCTTTTGTCGATGAAGATACGGCGCGCCGCTTATGGATGGGTACTTTTCACTCGATTTTCTCGCGAATTTTACGGCGTGAAGCGGATCATTTCGGCTATCGTTCCGATTTTACCATTTACGACGCTCAAGATTCTAAAAATCTGATTAAAGCCATTATCAAAGAAAAAGCTTTGGATGATAAAATCTATCGACCGGGGTCGGTTCAAGCCCGGATTTCTAAGGCGAAAAATCTCCTGATTACTCCCGAAATATATTTAAAAGATAAGGAACTGATTGCCGGCGACCATTTTCACCGGCAGGAACGGTTGGGAGATATTTATTTGGCTTATTGGAATCGTTGCCGCACGTCGGGAGTTTTGGATTTCGACGACCTTCTGTTATATACTTATCTGCTTTTTAAGGAACACCCCGAAGTGATTGAACGCTACCAAAACCATTTCCGCTTTGTCTTAGTCGATGAATATCAAGATACGAATCCTGTTCAGCACGAGATTGTCCGACAGTTGGCGCAAGAACATCGTCGGGTGTGCGTTGTCGGCGACGACGCTCAAAGCATCTATTCTTTTCGGGGAGCTACTATCGGAAATATTTTAAATTTCCAAAAGACCTATCCCGAAAGCAAATTGTTCAAGTTGGAACAAAATTATCGTTCGACTAAAACGATTGTCAATGCAGCAAATTCATTGATAGAAAAGAATACGGAACAGATTCCCAAAACTATTTTCTCAAAAAATACGACAGGCGATAAAATACGGATAATCAGCGCTTATACCGATTATGAGGAAGGAAACAATGTGGCTTCCCGAATTGCAGAAATGCGAATGCTTCATTCTTTTGAATATCAAGATTTTGTTATTTTATACCGTACCAATGCCCAAAGCCGAATTTTTGAAGAAGCGTTGCGCAAAATTAATATTCCGTACCGGATTTACGGCGGACTTTCTTTTTATCAACGAAAAGAAGTGAAAGATGTCATTGCCTATATGCGGCTTATTGCAAATCACAACGATGAAGAAGCGTTTAAGCGGGTGGTCAATTATCCCGCCCGTGGAATCGGCGATACGACTTTGAACAAACTTATTGCTGCAGCAAGTCTTCAGGGCGTCAGCCTTTGGGAAGTACTTTCCCATCCGTTGGATTATAATTTGAATATCAGCAGCGGAACAGCTAAAAAGTTGGAAGGATTCCGAAATTTAATCGATAAATTCACAACGGATAATGCCACACTCAATGCGTATGAACTTGGGCGTTGTCTTGTTCGGGATACGGGAATGCTCGCCGAACTTCATAACGACCGGACTATCGAAGATCTAAGTCGTGTTCAAAACGTAGAGGAATTGATTAACAGTTTGCATGAATTTGTATCCACCCGCTTGGAAGAAGGGCGACACGACGTGAAAACAGGCGATTTTTTAGCGGAAATCGCTCTGCTGACCGATCAGGATACAGACAAAGACGAACAATCGAGCCGTGTAACGATGATGACGATTCATTCGGCGAAAGGGTTGGAATTTAAGAATGTATTTGTCGTCGGTCTTGAAGAGGATTTGTTTCCTTCCGAACGAAGTGAACATAATCCTAAAGAAATAGAAGAAGAACGGCGTTTGTTTTATGTAGCGATTACGCGTGCCGAAGAAAATGTTATGCTGACGTATGCCGCCCGCCGTTTTCGAAACGGACAATCACAGACATGCTCGCCCAGCCGCTTTCTTTACGATATTGATCCCGAATATTTACAGGAAACATTTGGCAGATCGCCATCGCGAGGAGAAACGACAACGCAATTCAATTCAAAAGTCTTTCATTCCACGCTGGACAAGGCTTGTCATCCCGCACTTGATGTGGAATCCCCTGTTAAAAAAATCGTTAATTATCAGGGAATTGATGGTCAAACCCGCAATGACAAAATCCAACGAGTTGGAAACCTTTCCGTAGGGAACGCCATCCGTCACGAACGGTTTGGTCAGGGTCAAGTGATTGAATTAACCGGCGAAAATGAAAATGCGAAAGCAACTGTCGATTTTGAAAGTTTCGGACGAAAACAATTGCTGTTGAAATTTGCGAAATTTGAAATTGTTAAATGATTGATATCAAGAAAGTACCTTCTCCGGCTTATGTTTTGGATGAATCGCTTTTGCGTAAAAACTTAGCTTTAATCCGTTCGGTCAAAGAACGGGCGGGAGTAAATATTATTCTTGCTTTCAAAGCTTTTGCATTATGGAAATCGTTTCCGATTATCAAAGAATACATATCCTGTTCTACGGCGAGTTCCCCTTGGGAAGCGCAACTTGCAGGAGAGGAGATGGGCGGTAAAGCTCACACCTATTCGCCGGCTTACACCGAAAAAGATTTTCCGGTCATCAAAGCTTACAGTTCGCACATAACGTTCAATTCGCTTTCGCAATTCCGGCGTTTTTACAAAGATACCCTCGACAATCCGACGCCTGTATCCTGTGGATTACGGATTAATCCGGAATATTCGGAAGTAACCGTCGATTTATACAATCCGGCAGCTCCGGGTTCACGTCTGGGTATGATTCGGGAAGCGTTGGGCGAAAAATTGCCGGAAGGCATTGAAGGATTGCATTTTCATACTTTATGCGAATCTTCATCCTACGCGTTGGAAAATACATTGAAGCATGTGGAAGCTAAATTTGGCGATTTACTTCCGCAAATTCGTTGGCTGAATATGGGCGGAGGTCATTTAATAACCCGTGATGATTATGATATAGAACATCTTATTGGATTGTTGAAAAATTTTAAGAAGAAATATCCAAACTTAGAAATTATTTTGGAACCGGGCGCTGCTTTTGTATGGCAAACCGGAGTCTTGGTTTCTTCCGTAGTGGACATTGTCGAAAACAGAGGAATCACAACGGCAATTCTCGACGTATCGTTCACGTGTCATGCTCCCGATTGTTTAGAAATGCCCTACCAGCCGGTTGTTCGCGGAGCGTATCAGGAAGCGAAAGCAGGTAAGCCAACCTATCGTTTCGGCGGAAACTCCTGCTTGAGCGGAGATTATATGGGCGATTGGTCGTTTGATGAAGCGCTGCACATCGGCGACCGGATTGTATTTGAAGATATGATTCATTATACGATAGTAAAAACGACCATGTTTAACGGTATCCCTCATCCCGATTTATGCCTGTGGGGAGAAGACGGTTCCTTAAAAACCTATCGTAGCTTTGGATATGAAGATTATAAAAACCGAATGAGTTAATCGAAACAATAATATGGACGTATATCAAGCATTTATCGACGAAATTAAAAAGAAGTTTTCGAAAAATTCAACGATGGTGAACACGTTAGCTGATTTTTTGCGGATAGAGAGAGGCGCGGTTTATCGCAGGCTAAGGCAAGATGTTCCTTTTACTTTCAATGAAATTGTTACCATTTCAAAAAATTTTAATATTTCGTTAGACAACTTAGTTGGCTTTAAGGATAATAAAATTGTTATGTTTCAATTACAATTACAAAATTTTATTACTCCGCAAGAATCTGATTTTTATTTATTTAATGGTTATATCAAATTTCTTCAATCATTCAATAAATCCGCTCATTCAGAGATGGCTTCGATTTCCAATGTCTTGCCTCAAGATCTTTTTAATGGATTGGAATATCTTTTAAAGTTCTATTTATTTGGATGGAATTATCATCACGGCGATGACAAATCGAAACTTTTTCATCAAATTTCAATTTCACCGGAAATAAACCGATTTTTTAATGAATATACGATGGAAATGAAAAACATTAAAAAGACTTGCTATATTTTTGATAATAGGCTGTTTCGGTTTTTTGTTGATCGCGTCAAATATTTCAATAGCATCCGGTTGATGGAAAAAGACGATGTTTCAAAAATTAAAGAAGATCTACATTCCATGCTTGATTATATAGAAAGAATGGCAATTACCGGTCAATTCAAAGAAACAGGCAATGCCGTCAATATATACATTTCCGATATTGATATCAATGCTTGTTATACTTATTTTGAATCCGATGATATTCATTTAAGCTTGATACGGGCGTTTATTCTATCATCCATCACCACTTTTGATGAAGAAACGTTTAAAAGAACGAAAGGAGCGATTAATACCTTAGTCAAAATTTCTACGTTAATTACATTAACGAATGAAAAACAAAGAGTTATCTTTTTTGAAAATCAACACAATATTATAAACGAATTATAAATATGTCCACTTATTTGGAAATGAATGCAGCAATCACCACTCAACGGCTGATTGAAATGAAGCGGAAAGGAGAAAAAATTTCTATGCTCACCGCTTATGATTATTCGATGGCAACCATTATTGACGCTGCCGGAATTGATGTTGTTTTGGTCGGAGATTCGGCTTCCAATGTGATGGCAGGAAATACGACCACAATCCCAGTTACTTTAGAACAAATTATTTATCATGCGCAATCGGTGCGAAAAGCCGTGAAGAGAGCTTTACTCTGCGTTGATATGCCCTTTGGCTCTTATCAGATCAATGCTGACGAAGCGATGCGTTCCGCCATACGAATCATGAAAGAAACCGGAGCGGATGCCGTTAAATTGGAAGGCGGCGCGGCTATCAAAGAATCGGTCGGACGTATGGTGGCTGCCGGAATACCGGTCATGGGACATCTGGGTTTGACGCCTCAATCAGTGCATCAATTCGGCGGATTTGCAGTGAGAGCGAAAGAAACGGCTGAAGCGCAGCAATTGGCGGACGATGCTCATCTCCTGGAGAATTTAGGCTGTTTCGCTATTGTATTGGAAAAAATACCGGCTGAATTAAGCCGGAAAGTAGCCGGTGAATTAACAATCCCTCTGATAGGTATTGGCGCCGGTCCCTACGTGGATGGGCAAGTTCTTGTTGGGCAGGATATGTTAGGAATTAATAAGGAGTTTTCTCCTAAATTTCTTCGCCGTTACGCTGCATTGTACGATGTGATAAAAGAAGCTGTGGAACATTATGTCTTAGATGTGAAAAACGGTGATTTTCCTAATGAAAAAGAATCCTATTCAATAACGAAGTGAACTATTTAAAGCGAAAAGGCGGAACTCTCATTATACCAACGAAACGTTCCGCCATCATCAGACTTATGAAATTTATACGCACTGCAAATGTCGAAAAAAAAAACGAAATTTGACTGTCAATCAAAAGAAATATTTATTATATTATGATTAATAATTAAAAAAATAATCTCATAATTTGCTAAAACACACTTCTATTTTTTTCAAAATTTTTGAATGTGAGTATTTTCGACCCCTCATGCTAAATACATCCTATATTCCATTGTAGATGCTCAAATTTGAGATTTTTACTTTCTCTGTTTTTTATTCCTATTTTCATCTTTTATTTGATCTCAAACGTTGAACGAACCGCTTCGTTTTCAGAATCGCTTCCGGCAAAAATCGAATAAACGCCGAGTGGAACGCGTAGTTCACCCGCCGAATCATCCCATTTGGCAAATTGAGCGATAGGAATTGAAACATTGATTTTTTCGCTGCTGCCTTTGGTAATCGTTTTTCGTTCAAAATAGCGTAATTCTTTCAACGGCAAAACCGTTCCGCTTTGCGGATATTTGATATATATTTGCGCTACGGCGTCTCCGTCTTGAGTTCCCGTATTTTTTACGTTCAAACTGCATTCGATTGTTCCTGTTGCAGTGTATTCGTTTTTAGGCTGAACTCCCCAACTATAAGCAAATTGAGTGTAACTTAAACCATAGCCGAAAGGATACAAAGCTTTACCTGTAAAATATTTGTACGTCCGGTTCGTCATGTGGTAATCTTCAAAGTTGGGTAAATCCGAATCACTCGCGTAAAAAGTTACCGGCAAATGTCCCGACGGATTGTAATTTCCGAAAATAACATCGGCAATGGCTTTTCCTGCAAATTCTCCTCCATACCACGCATTAAGGATGGCATTGATGTTTTGCGATTCCCATGGAACGGCAATGGCGCTACCGGTCATCATCACAAAGATTACCGGTTTCCCTGTTGATTTCAAGGCTTTCAGCAAATCGGTCTGGACTTGGGGAAGCAGGATGGAAGTACGGTCTCCACCGTAGAATCCGGGCGCTTTCACTCGCATTTCTTCTCCTTCAATCCGTGGCGAGATGCCTCCCACAAAGATAATCAAGTCAACATTTTTGATTTTTTTCAAAGTGGCATTGAAAGAGGAAGGGGTATCTCCATAATAACCGATAACTGTGTCTGCATAAATTTGTACGTTTTTTCCCAATTCATCCTTAAATCCGTCGAGAGGAGTAATGATACGGGATGGAAAGCCGTTATAGTTACCTAACTGTACTTCCGGATTATTGATATTCGGACCGAGTACAGCGATTTTCTTTAATTTTTCTTTATTAATTGGTAAGGTACCGTCGTTTTTAAGTAATACAATGGACTGACGCGACATTTTCAAAGAAAGGTCTTTGTGAGCTTTTGCTTCCAAAGCCGTCGAGTCGATATGCGAATACGGCACCATTTCCGGAGGATCGAACATTCCCAAGCGGAAACGGACTTCCATCAATCTTCGCAAAGAAACATCAATTTGATTTTCAGGAATAAGTCCTTCTTCAACCGCTTTTGTTAAGGCTAAATACGCTTCTCTGCCGCAATCGACGTCAGTACCGTGAAATACGGCATCGGCAGAAGCTGACGCTGCATCCGGATGGGTTTTGTGCGACTTGTAGAAATTATCGATTGCCCCGCAATCGGAAGTAACATAACCTTGAAATCCCCAATCTTTACGTAAAATATCGATCATTAACTTGTCGTTTCCGCAACAGGGTTGTCCTTCAAAAGCATTATAGGCGCACATCACTCCGGCAACTTTGCTATTTACCAATTGTTTAAATGCAGGGAGATAAGTATCCCATAAATCATAATTGCTCACGGATACATCGAACTTATGCCTGAGCGGTTCCGGTCCGCTGTGAACGGCGTAATGCTTGGCGCATCCGGCTGCTTTCAGATACGTTTTGTCGTTTCCTTGCAGTCCTTCTACAAAATTTTTCCCCATATTTGATGTCAAAAACGGATCTTCTCCGTAGGTTTCCTGACCTCGTCCCCAGCGAGGGTCACGGAAAATGTTAATATTAGGCGTCCAATAGGTTAAACCGTGATAAATCCGGTAATCTCCTTTTGCTTGCGACAGGTTGTAAATGGCGCGTCCCTCTTCCGACGTATAATCCCCCATTTGCCGGATGGCGTTCACATCCCAGCCGGCAGCCATAGCGATGGCTTGAGGATAGACCGTCACTTTGTATTCCGTGCGGGCTACCCCGTGCAAACATTCGTTCCACCAATCGTAGGGAGGAATTTTCAATCGTTCGATAGCCGGCGTACTGTTTAACATTTGGGCGACTTTTTCATCCAACGTGAGGCGCGAAACTAAATCGGCAGCTCGTTGTTCGACCGTCAGTGAAGGATTCCGGAAAGGGTAATCGTAAACAGGTTTTTGACTTTCAGCATACTGAAAGCATAAGAAGGATAAAATTATCCATAAGAAATGTTTGTTCATATTGTATAAATTTTAAAGATTTGTAACTATTCGTTAATTCATCAAACTCCTTAATGACCTTGGAATATAAAATGTATTATTTTTGTCAACAAATACTGCCACGCTGTTCAGTTTTATTTCTTTTCCATTTAACTTCACAATGTTGGTATTCGGATGAATTTCCAATACTTTGTCTTTGTTAGTAACTCTCAATACCGACACTCCGTCGTTAACCATAAGGGTGTAAGAATAATTTGCAAAAACTTCTGTATGTTTGACAAAATAATCGTTTGTCAACGATTCGAGACTTTGTTTAAATCCCATGGTCTTGCGAAGATAATGGTTTAATTCGATATTGGTGCGATTACCGGTCAGGCGATTGTGAGTAGGGTCGTAGATTGCTAAAAACACTTCTTCGCCGGTGTGACCGTTCGTGGTGAATCCAAAACAAGTGTTATTATCCAGAATTTCGGCTATTACTTTTGCTAATAGAGAACCTTTCGTCATATTTTCGTTTGGAAGTGTACTTTGCTTATAATCGGTGCATTGTAATAATTGAAAATACTCGTTGTCGTTTAATGAAATCCCTGTTAGCCGATTGAATACCATTCGTAAATCGGAAGGGGACGTTTCCTGTATTGTAGCAATTAGCTTATTCAAGCTTGTTTTGAATTTTGAAATGGGACCGAATAATTCGTCTTTCGTTAAAGTGGCGTAATTGGGACATTTGTTTGAGCCGATGCTGAATCCGCTGTTGCCATGATCGGGTACGACCACTACGACCGTTTTTCCATTCGCTTTCGCAAAGTCTAAAGCTACTCCGCAGGCTTTATCAAAAGCGATAAAATCAGTTATTAGAGCTGCTGCATCATTGGCATGCGCCGCCCAATCCACTTTACTCCCTTCAACCATTAAGAAAAATCCGTTCTTATTTTTTGATAATTTTTCGATAGCTTTTTGTGTCATTTCGGCTAAGGAAGGTTCTTTGCCCGGGTCACGGTCGATGTCGTAAGCCATATCGGTAGCTCCGAATAAAGACCACATCCGGTTGCCTTTATAATTTCTGAAACTATCGATGCTATTAAAAAAAACACCATATCCTTCCTTTCTCAGGAACTGTTGTTCGTCTTCAGTCAAAAGGCTTACTCCTCCTCCAATAACAACATCCAATTTATTGTGAACCATTTGCGGAACAATCCATTCATATTTGTTCCGGTTGTAAGTATGAGCGGAACAATCGGCGGGCGTAGCATGAGGAAATTCGCAAGTGAAAACTAAGCCGGTAGCCTTGTTTTGTGTGATGCGGGCAGCTTCCAAAACAGTCATCATGGGTTGATAGGCTTTCGTCGTATCCGTCGGAATAATATCGTTCTTATTATCTGCCGGAGGATACATGGCAATGAATCCTGCGCGGCTGGGATATCCGGTCATATAGCAGGAAGTGGTAGGCGCTGAATCTCCAATCGGGGCATTGGACGAATAGGTCAAAATTGTTCCGCAGAGATAGGGATCGATATTTAGTTTGGTCATCTCCGGATGATTGTATCGCTGATACCAGCGAGCTGCCGAAACGACAGGCAACGATGTTCCATCGGGGATTAACAGAATCACATTTTTTATAGCTTTGTTTTGAGCTACAACACTGCTGATTGCAAAGAAAGCGAAGACTAAGATGCGGATAAATTGTTTCATTTTGAATTATATGTTGTGAATAAATTATCAATATTAAATAGTTTACAGACATTATGGGTGGCAGTTTCTGCAATTGTTTCAACCGGAAGATTATAAACTTCCGCTACTTTTGCCGCTACATTTACCAAATACGCCGATTCGTTTCTTTTTCCACGATAAGGAACGGGAGGAAGATACGGTGAATCGGTTTCCAAAATGATCCGATCGAGAGGAAATAACGGCAGATAGTCACGGAAATTCGCATTTTTATAGGTGATCACACCATTAATTCCAATCATAAAATTTTTGCACTTTACGATTTCTTCTAATTCCTCTTTTGTCCCTCCAAAACTGTGAAAAACGCCACGCAACCGGTCAATGCCTATTTTATACAAACTTTTGAAAACTTGCGGAAAAGCCTCCCGTGTGTGAATAGCTACCGGCAAGTTCCATTCGACGCTCCACCTCAACTGTTCTTCAAAAGCATCTATTTGTTCATTGATGAATGTTTTATCCCAGTATAAATCTAATCCGATTTCGCCAATGGCAATATACTTTCGTTTATACAGTTCGGCTTTTATCACTTCCAAGTCGCTTTGATAATGGGCGTTCACACTTGTAGGATGCAAACCCATCATCGGATAACAACAATCGGCATATTGGTCTGACACGCGATGCAAACGTTCGATGGACTCAACATCAATATTCGGAAAGCAGAATATTTCGACGCCTGCTTGTTTTGCTCTCCGTAGGACAAGTTCTCGATCCGAATCAAACTCTTCTAAAAACAGATGGGTATGACTATCAATTAAGTACATTATCAATCAAAAACATTCAATTGTTCTCCTTTCTTGTAAAGGAATTGAATTTTGTATGCTTTGAACCGTAAATTCTGTTCATCAGGGGCGGTTCCGCTGTAGCGCTCTTCAACTTTTGTCCAGATATCCCAAATAAGCTCATCCGCTTTCTGACGGATATCTTTCATATTATTTTGCAATCGCACTAAATTCTTTTCGTATATCGCCAAGCTGTAAATTGATTCTTTAAATAATTCATAATGAACTTTTACTTTAGCGATTGCCGGATTATACAGAGGAATTCCTCCATGATAAGTACGTTCCGTTTCTCCACGCATCAATTTTTCACCCCAATTCATAATGTCTTCTTCCGTTGACAAATCCGGAATGACCGGATTATTTTCTTGAAATCCATACAAAGGCAAACTTTCGGCTCTTATTTCATTGCGAATCACTGTTAAAAACAGGACTTGAATAAAATGGGAAATATACAACTGAGCGTTTTTGGATAATTCATTATATTGGTTTACCGCTTTATTCCTGTCAATAATAGCTTGATTTAGAATAAAGTTAGCTCCTTCGTATGAAGATATGAAAAGGCGCAATTCCTGCACTTCCATTATAGAAAGAATTTTATCCCATGCTTCGTTTGACTCTTCCTGTTCTAAAGCAGCCCGAAGTGCATCTATTCTTTCCTCGTCCGTTTCCGGTAATTTTTTAATCGACATTTTTTCCACTTTTAATACTCTCTTTCTATTAAGTCACCAGCAATATCTTCCAATACTTTTTTTCTTGTAGATTCAACGGATACTTTTTGTAAAGCGTTTATCGCTTGGTTATAATAATTTTGTAATACTAATTGCGTTTTTTCTCGAATAGCCAATTTATCATACAGTTGGCGAATCGCTATTATTTTTTCATCCGGTTGACTGTTGTTATTCAGCCAATAAAATAGAGTTTCCTTATCTTCTTTCTCTGCTGTTTCTAACGCAGATACTAACAAAAAAGTTTTTTTATTACAAAGAATATCTCCTCCTATTTTTTTCCCAATCCGGTCTGGATCGCCGTAAACATCCAGCCAATCGTCTTTGATTTGAAAAGCTGTCCCCAACAAAATACCAAAATTGTATAGGTTTTGCTGGTCGCTTTCAGTCGCTCCTCCGACAATTGCGCCGCTTTTGAGGCAGGAACCTAACATGACAGCCGTTTTCAGTCGAATCATTTTAATATATTCCTGTTCCGAAATACTATCTCTACTCTCGTATTCCATGTCATATTGTTGTCCCTCGCAAATTTTGGCTGCTGTGTCGGAGAACAGATCCAATAAGATGGTTAGATTTTTCGAAGGAGATTTCGCCATATACACGTAGGAAAGAATCAACATGGCATCGCCGGATAAGATAGCTGTATTTTCATTCCATCGTTTGTGAACGGTAGCTTGCCCTCTTCGTATGTCGGCTTTATCCATCACATCGTCGTGCATGAGGGTAAAATTATGAAAAATCTCCCAAGCTAATGCCGCATTTATTGCTTCATTCACATTTTCGGAATATAAATTACAAGCCAACAATGTTAATGCCGGACGTATTTTTTTCCCCTTTAAAGTAAGCAAATAAGCGATCGGGTCGTATAAACCAGATGGATTACTCGGATACTCAATAGATTGAATATTCTTTTTAATAATTGACAAAGCATCCGGAAATGTCATTATGGAATGATTATTTCTCATTTTATTTAATTCACACTGCAAAGATACTTTTTTATCTTCTTCTACGTTTGTAATATAGTAAAAATTTTTTATATTTGTACGATGTTTTTTAAACTCATGCGTAAAATAATAACGGTTTGTTTCACCTTTTTGTGTACTTTTCCGCTTTTAGCTCAAGAAGGTAAGTCCACTTTCGATTTTTTGCAGTTACCTACTTCCGTCCGGGCAGCCGCTTTAGGCGGAACGAATGTTTCAATTATAGAAAACGATTTATCGCTGATTTTTCAAAATCCAGCCTTTTTAGGACAAGAAATGGATTTATCATTATCAGCGGGATATTTGTCTTATATAGGTGATATAAAAATGGGTAGTGTTGCATTTGCCAAAGCTTTAGGAGAAAGGAGCGCTTGGGGAGTCGGATTCACTTATTCCGATTACGGGAAAATGCTGGAAACTACGGAAGATAATGTTATTTTAGGCGATTTAAATGCTTCCGATATTTGTGGAAATATCTTTTTTTCCCGTGATTTAACGGACAAAATTAGAGGAGGAGTTGCTGCAAAATTTATATATTCGAATTATGCCTACGCTACAGCGATTGGGTTGGGGGTTGACTTGGGATTGAGTTATTATGACCGGGATCATAATTTATCCATCGGTTTGACAGGGAAAAATCTGGGGCGGCAAATTAAAGCATACGATACGGATTTAGCTGATTTACCTTGGGATATTCAATTGGGACTCAGTCAAAAATTAGCGCATGCTCCCATTCGCTATTCAATTACGGCTGTAAATCTGAATCAATGGCAATTCTATAATATACTAGGAGAAAAGGATTCTTTTTCAACGTCTTTAATGAAACATTTTATATTCGGTGCAGAGTTCCTTTTCTCAGACAATTTTTGGGTAGGCTTGGGGTATAATGTAAAACGAAGCTCCGACTTGCATCTGACGGGAGGGAATAGTTTTAGCGGATTTTCTATCGGCGCGGGGTTGAGAGTGAAATCATTCAGCTTTGGCTGTTCCGTCGGACAATATAATCCTTCTGCAACTTCTTTGATGTTAAGTATTTCTACTTCTTTAGCCGAAATGAAATTATAGTCTATGAAGAAAATCATTATTGCTATCGACGGACATTCGTCTTGCGGTAAAAGCACAATGGCAAAAGAGTTAGCCCGAACAATTCACTACAAATACATCGACAGTGGCGCCATGTATCGAGCTGTGACTTTATTTTGTTTAGAAGACGGATTTTTCAAAGGCAGTGTTTTGAATTTAGACGCTATCAAACAGTACATCAACGATATTCATATTTTTTTCAAATACAATGATAATACAGGAAATTCGGATACTTATCTGAACGGAGAAAATGTAGAAAAACAAATTCGCAGCATGGCGGTTGCCGATAAAGTAAGTTTGGTAGCTGCCGTAGGGTTTATTCGCGAAGCGATGGTGAAACAGCAACAAACGATGGGAGAGGGTAAAGCGATTGTGATGGATGGGAGAGATATTGGAACGGTTGTTTTTCCTCATGCCGAACTGAAGTTGTTTGTTACCGCCCGTCCGGAAGTCAGGGCGCAACGTCGTTTAGAAGAATTGATTGCTAAAGGTGAACTGGCTACTTTTGAAGACGTTTTAAAAAATATTGAAAAGCGCGATTTCATTGATTCGACCCGAAAAGATGGACCTTTGCGACAAGCTTCCGATGCAGTTATATTGGATAATTCGGATATGACTATTGCAGAACAGAATGCTTTCTTACTTAAATTAGTTGCGAAATTGGTCTAAACGACAATTCATCGGGCGCTTTTCGGTTAATTGATTCATAAATAACAGTTTGCTACTAAAGGTTCAGTTCAATGATGGTTTAAATTGCAACTTCGCTATCGCTGCGTGGTGTTTAAACCCTGATTGTGTCCGTTCGTGCATTTTTCTATATCATTCTTCTTTAATTTCACACTCTTTTAATGTACTACAAGGAGTAGAAAGTTTATATACCGTATCAAAATGTTTTATAATATCTTCTAAATAAGAATTTTCGTCTTTTTTGCAGAATTCTATAGATAAAGAGTCTAATGCCTTAAATGGAGGGAGGTTTAGTGTTAGCCACGCCCATTCATCATTGACAATAATAATAGAAGACCTTAACAATGTATTAAAATGCCTAAGAGATAGTTTTCCAATAACATTTTTATTTTCTTCTTTTTGTATTTTTATTGCTTTATCAATACACATATTCAAATTATCTATAGCAAGATTAATCTCTTTAGATATATTGCCTTTTCGCTGTTTTTTGTCCGTATCACAAGTTTCGCAAATTTCAATGTCTTCTACGAAATCAGAGTTAAGAGTTCCAATTATAATTTCAACTTCTTTGTTTTTCGTGAGTAATGTTACGAATGTAGTCTCTAAAGATTTTAACATATTGGGTCCACTAACTATCATTATTTTCAGCTTTTCTATTATCGGCAGTTTTTCCTTAACACTGTCACTCGCTCTTTCATTTTTGTATATCCCTTTTATTCCATATTTTCTTGTGTTTACAATAATACCATTATGATACTGAAAGACTAACGCAAAAATTAAAATAATAACCCAAATGAAAAGGATAGCAATAATTGTACTTTCTAATGTCCATACATAGAAAATCTCTTTGCATAAGAGCGTGAATATAGATAAAAGTAAACCTCCTATTACGCTGCTAATAATAGGATTATAAACCACTTTTTTAAAATAAGCTTTCATCATAATATATTTTCATTTTATTTGTTTATCATCTCAAAATTACTTTTGTCAATTTTCCACTTCGCTGTCCGCTATGCTGTCGCCCGCTGACGCCTAACGGACTGGGGCTTGACGTGCGGGCGGGGTTTCACAAAGGCTTGGACGGGAGGTGAACTTCTAAAATCCTGCGAAGTGTCCCACGAGACAACACCCCCGCTTGCGCAACGAAAACTTAATTGTTGCACGCTGGCATTTTTTCTTTTGTTTACTTTCTTCAATCCAATATTATGTGTATTATGTAATTTAACTCTGCCCATTCTACAAATTCATATTTTTTGAATTGTGTTTCCCAATATTTTTCCGTCCCTTCAGGAACTCGAAAACAAATAATATATCCACTGTCATCGTAAGCAAATTGTTCAACAAGTTTGTACTCATCCATTGATTGACGCCAGTCTTCCTGATAGGCTTTATTTTTCATGTTTAACAGATAAGGAAAAACAGCAATCTGATTCGTCAAATAATGCAAATAACCTGTAACTCGTGGCCAATCACTACCATTGTTGGTGTAAGGCTTTGCATTCAAACAATCTAAAATATACTGCAAGCTGTCCGACGACATGGTTGAGACGTACACCCCATTATAAATTTGCTCTACATCAAGATCAAGCGAATTAATAAAGTCAAATACTTCATTAATTGTGAAATATCTTTTTGTTTTTACAGAAACTTGCATAGGCTCATACTCCCTATGACAGAATGCAACTTGCAATGGATTTGTCATAACTATATCATAGACAAAATCCTTTCTTATTCCATTTTCTTCAAACGTAATCAAAATTTCACTCATCGTTGGGGTGTACATACCGGAAATACATGATTCACATAAAATGGTTGCATCAATGATACATGGGGCTGATTTTAACCATCCTGTTGGGCGCTGGCATTCTGTAGTTTACAGTTATTCATTTAATTCGTTTAATTATAAAGCCATTGTCTATTTTCTGAAAACCCACTTTTGGATAATAGTCTATAGCAGTCGGAGCAGAAAGAAGTATCAGTGATGTTTGTT
>Ga0123354_10000326_pt1 | contig 44085 bp, 26 predicted proteins | sample TergutLab28metaG_2_FD_97872 | JGI IMG/M metagenome (GOLD analysis project Ga0123354, IMG submission 97872) | Labiotermes labralis P4 segment gut microbial communities from Petit-Saut dam, French Guiana - Lab288 P4 | ecosystem: Host-associated > Arthropoda: Insects > Digestive system > Gut ... | reverse complement strand
TCGGAAGGTCCTGCGACCGGCCATCTCGACACAGGTTTTTCTTGGTTTCCTTGTGTCTATAAGCAAATGCTGAGATGGTTCCCAAGATTCCAAGTTGCCACTACATGCTTCTCATGTAGCCCTTCCGACTTAAATCTAGTAGTAACCAATTTCATGTTTTGATTACATGTAAAATAACCACTGCCACCGGGTAACAACCCAACTGCAGTAAATAAATAAATAACCAAGGTTTTGTTTGAAATGTTTTTGATACGATAAATACTAACTTAAATATGGTGGGAAAAAAATTATTTTTAATGTGATATGAATATTGACACGTACCAGTCTGCTTGTACATAAAATAATATATTTATATAGGTTACAATTTAAAAAAAAATCGGCGCTATATACAAAAATGGAAAACCATATTTGAAAAATATATATGCCCAAAATTTTATTACATCTACTGACACTTTTTAACTGTAGACAAAGGCATTGCAATAAAATACGTGACGAGATAGCTCTTATTAAATTTACAAAATATAAATTATGAATATCAGCAACATTCTACATTCTTTCAGATTACGAATAGTCGTGTATCTCTGAATATTTCTCGAAAGTTAAATCACGGTAATCAAGTGGACTAAAAAAAGAAGTATCGTGTGCTCTTGAGCCACATATCAATGCGTGGATACGGAGAATGCAACCCCATACGAAGCACTCATTTCATAAATTTCAATGCAGCCGTTGAGGTCCTTATGTCCCATCTCCCGACAGATATTTAGTAACTGTTACATAACTTTTAATTACCCTGAAATTCTTTGAAATGTCCCAAACTTACAAGATCTGCTGAACATATATCTTCTTCTAAATATGTGTTTCGTATTTTACTAGAAGACCTAAATATGACAACAAAAGTTTTAAGGAAAACGGAAGAGACTGTCCAAGAGCCATTTCTCGTGACATACCTGAGAAAAAATTATTAAAATCCAACTAAACAAACGTAGAGTTTCCGTACACAATACACGGAAGATGCAAAATATTCAGAATACAAAAGCAACATTCTAATTATATATAGATACTTCCAAACTGCTAACAATGGATTGTATAAACCATATTTGTTCGCGTTCCACTCCCCTCTGACATACTTGGCTCCTCCGTTTCATCTACAGCAGAAGAGTCATTCATCAGGATACAATGCAGTTCAGTGTGTGAGCTTCACTCGGTCATGGTGTTTAAACGCCGCAAACAAATCTGCGCCTGAACAAAAGCGTTCTGCCAATTTCTTTAAAGTTTCTGAGCCTAATTCTTGACAACCATTTCTCGTTGGAACCTCAATAAAAATGGCTCCACCTTAAGTAAGGTAATCTAAGGTTCAAAAAGATTTATCTGACAGGTCGTGGGACGAAATCAAGTAGGGATGCTTGTCTTTACCTGTTCTGATCTCCCCAGCTTCGCTTACGATCCCGCGACTAATTCCAAACATTCAAACACAGGCTTTCTCAACAACAGTGCTGTTCGTCTTGTCATAGCCACTTTCTGCGTCAGTCGTCTCGACAGGTGACATGTGAAATCAGAAAAACCTTCTCTCCTTACGGAGGAAACACTTTCTTGGCAACTATGCTGCAAAAGGCCGAATTTTAATATTCAACCAACCACCACAACAGGTATATGGTAAGGAAAAACCCTTCGACATCCAAGCGTGTAACTTCAAAAATTTCTTCAGTCCCTTTATACAAGCTATATGCATGTTATTCCTTACAAGTTCCCTCTCAAACCACCTTGCCATGCCATTCGGCGAAACAATTAATTTCGACTCATCCTGTCACTCACAAGGCGAGATATCAGCGTCCATATTCCGACACCCCGTTGCGGAACTCTGTTCTTGGTACCCTGCTAACACAACAGCGTACACAGAAAGGTTGTTTTGTCCACAATTCGACCGGTCGCTCTTTTGTCTGTGGGAACCCGGCTCTTTCGTACCGCCACTATAGAGTCAGTGACAAGTACACCGTCATACTCTGTGCCATTCTTAATTCAGCGTCAGGTTCAACAGTGCCGTCTCGTTGTGCAGAGTCTCCGTTCGTAGATTCCAATTCATTCGATTGTAATCGACATTTTGCAGAGAGTGTGTTCTGTCACCGTAAGTTAGGCAAATTAGTTGCCTTCTGCTGCGTACCTTGGCCATGTGGCGGTGCGCGGCAACGTTCAACGTTAGGCGCATGCGTCACCTCCAGAACGCAAAATAAATTCGTAACATGGAGATAATTAACGTGTCCCAAAATTGGCAATATTCTCCTAATTTGGAGCAAGAGAAAACATTTTGCGAAAGCGCCTAAAATTCGCTCGGCTACCTTTATCGGTGCAGTCACGCGAACTGTGCTGCAGTTTACAGTTCCGCTGGTGAGCGTTGGGACCCCGTGCTCCTGCGGCAACTTCTCTGACAAGCTTGTAAAGCGTGTTGTGAACACGCGAGAAAATGGTGCAACTGCAGCCATCAGCGACATCATAGTACAGTGCAAAATATTTTCCTATAAATATCCACACTGATCATTTCAGTCACACCCAACAGTCCAACGACACTAAAATTTATCTCGCCTAAGGAAAGCTCACTTAAAGATTCTTTTCTGCAGTGTAAAGCTGTAATTTTTCTGGTAAATATTTCTCAGATTTACCTGTCTTAACAAACAACTTTATAAAGGCATTACGCAGTTTAAATTCGCCTAAGGAAAGTGCGATCATCAGTTCTCAGAATTTTTCATTCTATACTTCTTTTATGTACAGTAAAGGGAATCAAGTTGGAAGTTATGACGATAATTAGACTGAATTAATACAAGTAAATAACGGAGAGTTTCTTTCATGTGTTCATACTGACATTTACAGGGAAAACGCAGACAAAGAGAGAGAGAGAGAGAGCAAAACCCTGTCAGCAGATTAGCTGGTTCTTTGTTATTAGTTACACTGTCACAACGAGAAAGGGTGTTCAGTGAAGAACTTAAAATAACATCGAACGCAGCAGTCTTTGTCTATTTTAAGGTACTGTCCAACATTCTACTAATCCGACTGAGGAAAACACGAAATCATTCTGTTAGTATGGCTGAGACCTCCAGAATGTAACTAAGGAATGCAGACATCAAGTCGCTTGTTTCACTGGAATGATCATTCCTAAATTTAAGAACGAATTACTTCCCTTGAGAACTGCATGAAACTTGTCACTCTCTGCACAGTAATCAGAAACTCCGCCATTTCCATGCACACAGGTCTATTATGCTATCCAATGACGTACATATATGTGTTACAAACACGAACACAAAGTAACACAACACCAAGCTTCATTATTAAACACAGAAACTCTTCCTTATTAGTTCTAAACAGTAATGGCAGTCCTAAATCACTTGGCTTTGTGCAAGCTGATAACACAACTGACAATCATTAGCAGCAACTGCAGTACAAATCCTGATGGACGCGTTAGATTATCGTCCGCGGTTTATTTAACGACGCTGTTAGTAGTTCAGGGTACCTGACGTCAAATGTAAGGATAATTAGTGGATAATGAAACTTAAAACCCAGGGCATGGAGGGGTCTTATAACAATTCCAGGTAGAACCCCGCCATTTTAGGGAGGAACTGAGAGCGGCCAAGAGAAATCATTCAGAGAGCCGGTCCTACGCCAGAGACTTGAAATCGTGAACTCTCTGATACTTAACAGGGACGACATGCAGTCTTTTTTGCAGAATAAAATAAGCTGCGTCATTAAAATGTTCCCTTTTAAGTGTGCATACTATTCGTTTCATTACCTAAATTAGATTAATAACACAGTACATTAATATATATCAACTCGTTATTTTTTATTCCGTTTCTAAGTGTAGATATTGTAGAAGTAAGATGTGTTGCCATGTTTAGGAGATCGTGTGACCGTCTGTGCCTTGATGTTTGAGGCGATAACCTATCATTGCATACCCGCAATCCAAGGTCTCCGGTTACATTAAGAGACCACGTTTGACACGCATCTCACAAACAAGGTTTATTTAAAAATCTTTATGTTTTTAAATAAAGAGTAAAAAGACTGAATGATAGCAAGCATTAAAAAAAATTACACCTTTCTTTATTTATAATTTGCAACATCTTTTCTATCGAGTCTCAATTATTGAATGGTACCCACTTTTAAACCTAAGTGTATGTAAAACAATTCGCCTTTTTTACAAACGTTTGCAAAATGACGAAAGGTAACTATTAGCTTCGTCATATCTGTCTGTTCGTCTGCCTGTCCGTCCGCCTGTCTGTCCGTCCGTCCCCACGGACGGACGGACAGATCTACAGCTCCACGTCTTGAATAGATTTTCAAAGAAAATTTATGACAACGCTGTAGAATAAAACCATAAACATTTATAAAAAATTCACAAACTGTGCGTGATTTTAAGCTTCTGAAGCACAATAGATTACATGTGCGCTCTTTTGGGTTATTACGCAGCAAGTAGTGGTAATTCGCTACCGAAGTTTCGGGGCAACCTATCGGTTCTATCTTCTTGAAAATGGGACCGAAAGGTTGTCCCGAAACGTTAGTAAGGAATTAACACTACTTGCTGTGTAAAAGACCAGAAAAGCGCAGTTCTCATTCATGAACTGTATTTAAATCTCTAAAAAAAAAAGTTTCCTTTTTATATCAAGATAAGGAATTCCTATACCAATACAGTTCTATATGGCTAACGAGGTCCTAACTCTTTCGGGAAAACACAAACCGGGGAATGATACTGGATGGTGCATTCGGCAAATGTATATCCCGCTGGAAAGAATTTGTAGGCGAAAGTTATTGTATACATTTAGCCGTTTCTGCTTATGATCAGGAGAAGAGAAGGCTCAGTACTACTAACGACTAGGCTATGGGGTGAAAACAGAGAAAAGTGGTTATATTCCCGGCAGTGGCAAGAGAATTATTTCTTCTCCAAAACGCGTCAAGAATCACTGAATCCCAACCATTCTCATATTTAATAAGAATCGCACTCTCTTTCCACAGAGGTAAAACGGCCGGAGCATGAAGCTGATTAATCACAATCTACTGAGGATGTTGGGAGCAGAACTACATCTCCATATCCCCACACGATTTCACGGGGTACAGAGGAACAAACTCTTTTTTTCACTTTCCTAGCTTGCTCTTTACTTTCCATGACGTAGTCTTCTGTGTTTTGTGGCTGCGATAGGCGGTCACTTTTTAAACACCTGCTGTATTTCAGCTATGTGATACACCGCACTGGTAGATAACTTTTATGGAATAATCCACAATTCTGGTACAAAAACGCGCCACTTTCAACAGCATGCCAAATTTCTTCGTATTTCGGTTAAGAGGTGGAATTTTGGGTATTTAATTCATAAAGCTGGTCTTCATAATTCCTACACCCAACCGTGTCCACAGACGTTGCGCTGCTTCACAATGCACAAAGGAACTACTACACAGTGTCACCGTTCTAAATAGCAGATGACGCTACATTAATTCACATCTTCATGTACTCTGCGCCTCTGGTTTTTGAGGCTTTTTCAGCTCTACAGTGTGCATGTTAAATTTGCCCCATATATTCATCTGTGGGCATAATATACCTCGAGAACGGTTTGAAATATTTCGATAAGATTTAAGAAGAAATAAATCAAGAAAAATGTCAGAGATGTTTCCACTTTCATTCAGACCACACAATTTTGACGAATACGCGAAAACATACACAATTTTTATAGTCACCTCGCTATATTCATAATAAAAATGTTCAAATATTCTTCTTTAGCTCCGCAATGTCGGTCTGTCTTATATTCATATATAAGTACATATATAAGGGCTGGAAGAGTTTTCTAGAAGTTTGAAATTTGGAATAGGTATTAAGAGTTGTCATGAAATTTGAATTTGGTTAAGCTTGAACAAAACTCACTGGTATTTTATATGACGGCACACACATGTTTCTGAGCTTATTTCGACTTAACCCGTTAAATTAGCACATGTCCGACAGACATGTTTAACATAAAAGACACATATTAATTAAACATATTTTTTTCTTCGATTTTTCTCGTAAATTCTTCAAGGTAAACAACTAAGTGGAGCCTAGGCTCCAGAATGTCTACATTGTGCTTACATTTAATATTACGTTTCTCCTGTCAACGGAACTAGGCTTCGTCATTAGTTTCATGGGCAGATCATTAGTTGGGGTTTTTGCACAGTCGCTCTCAGTAACCCAGGTATTCTGTTGGTAAAAACGTAATGACTGCTAAAATACGTAACATAATTTTATGTATCACAAATAAATTTTTGAACGTGTATATTCTTGTGAAATATAAAAGTCAAGCACATTTTTCCGTAGAAGATTAAATTCTTTCTTATTCAAAACTTTATAGAACTTAGTTGGTGTATTACCCATGAGACCAACAGTTCTTAATAAGATGATAATATAAAATAAGTCATTTCGGTAGAGAAGGCCCATTTAACAAGTACCGGGAGACATTCCTTTGCTTGGACTAATGACTGCAGCAGTAATATGGTTCAAGAATAGAAGTGAATGTTATATAAACTGAATTGCGTAAATCTATAAATAAAAGGGGAACTCGTGTGGGTGAGTGTGTTTGTGACAAATATAAAAAAAAAACTGGAGTTTATGTAAAGTATAACGGAGAATTAGAGTATAAGGATGTATATGGGCTACTGGAGAGCCCAAAGAGTCGTGAAGCGGGGGTTAGGAGGGAGGAAGGATACACTGCCATCGAAAATTTAAGCGCAAAAATTTACAACGCATTTGTGTGTGTGTGTGTGTGTGTGTGTGTGTGCATCACATAATGTGCACCCAATGGTATCATTAATCGCAAGGTCCTGTACGCCCTACCCTAACAGAATCCGCATAAAATTGAGTTCAGCAAATCCGATAACACGTGACAATACCCCAGCAGCGTTGCTTATTACAGGAAATGCAGTTAGCATTCCCCCACGCTACAAACAAATTAACCTGTCGAAATCGAAACTTTGGAACGACTGTTAAAACAAATTTATTTGGCATTACAAGCTTGGAGTAACGATCGTTTTTAAAACCACTTATTTTGTGGACTTGTCTGTCATCCAATGTTTATCAACCAAGTGATAACAACTGTATCTAACTGGTACAGCTGAGTAGGTGCTTCCCCACTTAATTACCGTATGACAGAAACGGAATCGACTTCCGTAAGATTGTATTGAATTTTTGTACTTTGAAACACTGGATGACGAATATAATCCAAACACTCGGTGGTTTTGAACGAAAAATTCTACCATCAAATCTTTTATGAAATGAAACGATTTTTGACACGTCTCAGAAACTTGTATTACTCGAACCTCCCTCGACACGTGAGAGGTTAAATTAAAGAAGCCGTAACAAGCAGTATTCCATGCTACATCCCTTCATTGTACAAAGGGATTGTAAGAAAGGTTACAATGTATTCTTTCCTTAATTTGGCCTGTTACGTGACGAAGGAAACGTAACTAGTTTCTAAAAGTGTTGTTTGAGATTATTGGGGAGATAGGCAACACCAAAATTATGAGCCACAGTCACTTCTGTGTATCGTCTACAGAAATATTCAGACTGTTCTCAAAAAGTAACATGTTGAAGAGAAAGGTAAATTACTGTCAGTGCTTCAGTAAGCTCCGTGAAATAAAATATACTTGGGTGGGAGGAGGAAGAGATCCACGCTTCTAGATATCGATAACGTACAGAGGTGAAAGTTCAGCTTTATGCTTCACGTTTGTCCTCGAGAACACAGCATAGATATGGGGCTGAGGGGTCACTACAGTGTGTTCACATGTCCATATCAAAACAACACGCATAAAGAAAGAATCAAATCCTCAAATTCAGAACATCAGAAAGTGTCATTATCATTACAAAATAATCATAATGCTATGTGAGTCGAAGTCTGCCAAATAAGGGATGTCTGGATGAAAATGATAATCACACGTTTTACGAAAATCTAAAGTTCTAAAAGACGAATTTATAAAGAGAACCTTTAACACGTTCGATATTTAAAGAAAATCAATTAACAAAACGCCGTCATTGTGTTTATAATTTACGAACTTAAACTTTCTCTTAACTAAGGTCTGAAGCATTTTTAGTTAAATAAATTATTAATAAAAGACATATTATTGCTTAAATTCTTTTTTAATAGTAATATCCCAAGGTTTTGTCAGCATCAGTGTCGGCTGTGACTGTGTAGTCTAACGGCTGCGCAGAACGAGAATGCAGCGAAGCCACATGTGAAATTAAATGGAGAAAGATACAACTTCGAGAAACTGCTACAACACATATAATTACCATAATATGGCACCTCACTTTTAAATTATGTACAATTCCGTCTTCGTTGACCGTCAAAAAGAGGCCTCTCATTACCGTTAACTTACATATCATTCCCGCCATCCTTGATAACGTAGGAACGGGGTACAACAATTTTCGTCTCTCAGCAGGGATTTGTAATTTTTGCTTCATCGCTACTGCCCAAATTAAAACCCGGAAACAGGGAATTTTTTAAGAGTGACAGATGACTGAATCCCAAAACTTAAAGTCAGAAGGTTGTAAATAGTTACGGCCAAAGTTAAAAATTAATATTGTGATACATTTCCCCTAGAACATTTCAGTTGTTCCCAGGTGTTTCATGTTAACGTGTATCGCTGTTATGATGATGGCGCCCAAACCTGAACATGGTAGCAGTAAGCAGGTCTCTCTCTGAAGTTTACGTTACTCGAAAATATAGTCCACGTTTTTCGTCTTATTGTTTTGGTTCGTTTCATCGGCAATTTAGACGTCATACATTCAAAAATGTGTCGAATTATACAATTATTCCTGAATACAACATTTTAAAGCATGTGTAATAATGCCGTTGTGGTCTAATCTGTAATAAAGTCATATCCCGGGATTTATTGGGGGTACTTAAGGAAACCATGAATACATTTGGACAATATATTTCATGGCCCAGAACTGAACCCGATTCCTCCAGTAATGTCAGCATCTCAGCGGGAAAGTTCCGCCTCGTGTTGTGCAAAGTAACTTTCCACAAAATCTAGGGTCTAGGGCCGTCTTTGAAATTTTAATTAATACTCAACAACGCAAGAAATTCCTAAATTTTGCAACCATACATAATCCATTACTGGACCCACGATAAACCAGTTAAATCCTGTACATTCGTTCAGGAACAGGTACTCTCTAGACCATCCCAGGCTTTCTCTCTTCTTGATTTTATCAGCCATACCTTTATATGTATTTCGCACCTCCCAATTCGGCATCAAAAACCCTTCCGCATATGACAGGAAGCCAAGCTATGAGTAAATATTCCACGATTTTACCTTTCACAGAAATGTGAATTCGTATTAATGTTTCTTTTCTCTTTCTTCAGGGTTTCTGTGTTTTCTTTATGAGTATAATACTGTTAAAAATTAAGTACAAAGAAAATTTCACTTTGTCTTCTTCTTCTAAGGTGTAGGTAAAGCAGTCCCGTTACAGGCCTGGAGTGGTCCAGAGGGTTCCAGGAAGTTAAGATTCCCAGATTAAGTGACAACGGCACAGAATGGTGGTAAGGTTGTCAGCCTTACGCACCGGCCGCCTTTATCCCCAGGAAATACTCCTGGTACTCATTTCTGTTAGAGGCTGAGTCGACCCCAGGGCCATAGTGCGATCGGAAGGATTATATCAATGAAAAACTCCAATGACACCAGCAGGGTTCGAACCAGTGACCTTCCGATTTGTAGCACAGCACCTTAACTACTGTGCTACCGCGGTCCCCCCTCTTCTAAGGTGTACTTGGCAAAAATCTCTACGAAATTGTACGTGTGTATTTGTGCCCGGGAAACCTTATACATGCCCATCATGGAAATGCTACTACATACCGTAACTATAGAAAGCGTCCTGGAAATTAGGGACCTACATATTAGACACATTTAACCATTCTCTTGCGATGGCAAAACTTCGTGACGACTAAGTTGTTAACCTCATTGCACTGTGACAATCAAAAGCTTCCATCATGTACCTGTTTTTATAAAAACTATATTAAATTATTACTCCATCTTTCATCAACATTATGCCTGATATAAGATGTCAGATTTGATGCTACTCACGACTTGTTGTCATTAAAATTGGGTACTTTTCAGTAACTTCTGGATCTTAAGATACTCTTTTAATATAGCACCGAAAATAAAGCACATGTACACAGGATTAAAATTAATCTTGAAATGTCACACGTATGAAACATACCTTAGGCATGGACCATGTGCCAGAAAGTAATTGTAGTCTGTAACGAAACAGCTTAAAATAGTCGCCCTTCCTATTCCTGTAACATATGTAGAAATTCCTGCCACCCCAAGGATTCGAAACAATGACCTCCAGAATAGTTTTCTGCGAAACGTAGCTCTCATGTAAAAAAATTACGAATACGACAGCTGTTGAGATAACAGAAAATAAACACTTCACCCATTTCTTCTAAACAACATTGCTGCCAGTAGCAGCTGCAAAGACAAGAGAATAAAATTTTACATATTTGTGTTGTCTCCTACACAGACAGTACTGCCTGCATCAGTTGGTGGTACATTAAAAATTAAAGCTTACATAAAGGCAATGTTTTCTATAAAGATAGTACTGCCTCTTGCAACCGATGAGACAAAATAAATTAAAGTTAACTCACAAACGATGTTTGCCATGAAGGTAGCACTCCATCTAGCAACTGACGAGACAACAGTAATTAAACACGACACATTAACAACGTCTTCCACTAAACAGTACTCCCTGTATCAGATGTTAAGACAACAAAGGGACTCTAACACAGAAAAGACTTCTAGGACGAAACTGCTGCCTGAAACGGCCGTTGGGATATCAAATTAACCGTAACATATAAACATGGCTGTTGTAATGATAGTAAAGCTTGCAGCCCCTTTTGAGACAACAAAAGAGAATAATGTGCAAACACATACTTCTTTCGCGAGACGTAAGCTACTGTGGCTTCTAAGTCAGGCAACGTGGGATGTATAAGACCCGATGCTTCCCTCCCTCGACGGGCTCAACGGATTTGCGGACATGAGAGATTCTGTGCTATCTTCCGGCACACCGTCTTATTAGATGTTCGAATATTTGCGTAAAGTAAGCTCCAACGTAAATATGGATTGTCCTTTTTCTTGTGAGAGTCATGTCAACAATGTCACATATTACACAAAACAGAAATCCTTACTGTGTTAAATTCTAGCATGGCACAAAAGTGTACATTCCTGTACTGAGCCTTATAATTCAGTTCCAACACAAAATATTGGACTTCCTTGTTAATAAGTGCGTAAGAAAGCAAAAGAACTGCCTCAAATCACTTAATCGATTAAAATTACAAATATTGTAATCGTAAGGTCATTTATTTGTTGTAAGTTGTGACGATGTGATCTTTTGAAGTGGGGAAAGGCAATTACTCTTTGAGTCCAAGAGTCCTTACACACTTTACGGTAAGACAATCTAAAAACGTAAAATTTCCGAAGTTTGTAGGCTTTCACAACGGTGCAAGTGAGATCGCGTTCCTTTTGGAATGTGGCGACACGTCAGTGTGAAATTGGTGGCCGACTCTTCGAGATAGCAATGTAGTCTTTTCTTCAAAGGTCAAAAATCCATAAAATCCTTTACACTTAAAGATAAGACCACTAGTCTGTCTCAAAACGTGGGTCGTCAAGCGACGCAGCGCTGCATTATAGCAATATGGAATTTTAGTGTGCGCTATTTTTGGATTTAATTCCCATAAATTTCAAAACGAGAACACGATTGTTTCCTGAAATGTATATTACTATTACTGTATGTTTGATGCTAGCAGATGTGTCTAATGTAATAACTGGACCCTAAAATATGGAAATTTGTATGGAAACGCGTAATAATTGTACATGGCCGTATAACATCAACAAACAAGATACTCTTTTCTATTAATTTATTTCAATAGTAAGCCTCTAAATGTTTCGAGCAAGTTCGCTGCTCATCATCAGGAGGATCGACTCTTTATAAACAGCAATTTGTATAATCAACATAACGCATGACAATACCAGTTGCTGTTTATACAGAGTTGATCCTCCTCATGATGAGCAACAAGCCTGATCGAAACATGTAGAGGCTTACTACTGAGATATATTAATAGAAAATAGTGCATCTTGTTGGCTCATGTTATACGGATATACCACGATGCAGGTCAACAAAACATTAAAATTGTACAGGAGGGTCTGTAAGTTCTTCATAAAATATTTATTTTGTATTTAAAATTACGAATACGCAGAGTGAGAAACTTTCAGTTTAGTCGTCTAACTCAGAACTTTAATGTGATCAGCAGGTCTATTATACCATAGGATTAGTCATAGAAAAACTGGCTCATTAATGACAGCTTCAATATAAAGACAAACATCCGTGGCAAAGAAATCGACTTGGGGTCTTCCTAGAAGTTCTTTTTAATATAGCACAAAAACATGCTAAATCCAAATCAATCGGCTTTCTCCCGACACGTGACCCGAATTTAACACAAAGGAGGCAACCTCTTCTGAGGTCACGCTCATTGCTGCCTCTAGCATCAGAATTCCAATAAAAACTGTCCGCTTTGTATGTGGGTCAATAAACTGCCCATCCTTTAGCTCACAACCCTATCAGCGGGCAACATAAGACAGAATCAGAAGAAATCTAATAAATTTCTTTCCTAAATAAATGTCATTATTCTTGTCGAATTGTTCAATTTTAAGGCAATGGGGAAAAGGTCAAGAGCGTAGAATTGTTTAAATAATAACGTTTAAGTTATAATATTAATAGTTAATCGCCATCAGTGTCCCTTCTAGAGAAGCAACAATTTTACGACGGACGATCAACGAGCATTTCAGATAAAAATGCAACTCTTTCAAAAAGGTACATATGTATTTGGCAAGTAGCACCTCAATGTTCAATAAGCTGACTTCATTTCATTTATTGTTCATTAAATTATTTTCAAAATTATTACATTATTATTGTTACTATTATAATTATATTCTTTATTCCTGTTAGTGTGTTACTTGTAAACTGTTTCCAGATGTTCTCACTCACTCGAAATTAAATAGCGACGAAAGAATTAACGACTTAAGGAAAGCGAGCAGTCGTAGACGAAAATAAGAGCTAGCTATGCATTTTCCAGCAAGAACTGAGGAAATTTGCGAAAAATAGCAAGGATTGGTGAATTTTCTTGTGAGATTAGAAACGGGTACCGGGTTTCAGGCTTTCAAGCTAATTTGCTCGATGTGATTCTTCTTATTCTAGCTATAAAATTCTGTGTTTATTATGAATGTGAACATTTATGACTTTTTTATGCTACACATTTTTTTTTCTCACTACTGAAATAAAACTGGATCCACATTCAGTAACAATATTACGCAAGGGATTTCTAAATAAACAAATAAATGACATTTACTTAGTTGTTTACTTAACAATGTTACTGGTATCTCATGTGCTACAGAGTAGAAATAATCAACAAAATTTCCACACACGTTCTTGAAATATGGAGATGAGGCTTGGGGATTTTGTAAGATCAAGAGGTGGCATACATTTGAAAGTAAGGACCACTGGTTTAGAACGCACACAGCTCTATAAACAAACTGAAGGTTCTAGGGAACACAGAAAATTCCACTAAAAGTGCTTCTTTCAAAAATAGAATTTAAAACAGTTACAGCAGCGCAACTGTTTCGCCCACGGCTGAAACAAACGTCCATAGTCCCCTGAAGAGCAACTTTGTAGCCACAAACGTTTACTGCATTCCCGTGCATTTGAAACACTGATAAAGCAAAACAGTAATGTATATTTTAGTAATGACAACCACTTCTGCAGTGCTAAGTGAAGCACGTAAGATAACAAGAGCGTTCTCCATATGTAAATATTTGATTTGCTTATCTAACATCAAAGAATTTAATACAGGCATTTACTCTCCACGACGTTAAGCACTTGGAGAACACCTACAAAAGTAAGTTCCTGGATCACTCTTCTTCATACTGCAAGTGCCTATACAACTTCAGTTATTAGACATTTCCTTTCTATTCTATATTGGAGCCGGAAAAAAAACAGTCTGTATATTGACTAAGCTACGGATTGGAAAATATAGGGTTTGAATCCCGGAAGAGACAGGAATCTTCTCTCCTCTCCCAAACCGTCCGAACCGGCGCTGGGGCCCACCCAGAATTCCGTTTCATAGGGAATGTGATTCTTTCCCGCGGGTAAAGCCGAGATTAAAAATAGCAGCTACATACATCCAGTCTCACTATATGCCTTCACGGCGAAGACAGAAAAAATTTCCCTTCCACATCTTTGTTTAACGCCGCTATGTCAACTGTAATAGACAGAGAAATCGTGGTGGAGTTAACGAAAGAAAAGCTGCAAAATTTTGGTGAGGAATAGTGGGAGAGGGGCGGTCATGATATTTTTGTATCGGCAACATTTCGACATTTCTTTCCGGAAGAAGCAAACATGTACACAGTCGAATGGCAGGATTTTTATAAAGAAATTATATAAATGTAGATGGAAAATTTGTTGAATATTACAAGATAGTAAACGCACACTTTAATAGTGTGTCTAAAGAAAAATGCTTAAATATTTCAGTAAGTAAAGCAGAATATCATAGATTCAATGAAGTAATAGCGTAGTCCAGTTCTACAGCGTTATCGTCGCTAATTATCAAATGCACAAAACTTAATGTACAAAGTATAAACTTACAGCAATTTTCATTTTACAGAAATAAATGGTCTAATATACAACTAACTTGAAGAGGCACGAGGGAAGAGTCAGGGTACAATTTGGAAAGTTATTAAAAATGCCACCTCTTTTATTGACGATAACTTAAGTATATGTGCCGCGTTGAAAATGGAGCAATAGGCTGGATAATGCTTTAGGAGGATGACAATTAACAGGTCTTACTATAGTTACAATAATTTTAAAAAAATATGTTTTTTAGTATTTTATAACAGGTAACATACGTACCTTAACTTTTATTTAGACATTCTTCCGATCACGCCTTAGCCAGATAAACCAGAGAATATATTCAGATTTTTAAATAATGTAACCTTAAAATGAAATGACTTCAACAAAACGTGCATTTATACTAGTCGTGTTACACGATCATTTGCAACATATTCCGGAAGCCACGTACAAACCTTCACTTAACGTATTCAGTAAAATATTGTTGTGTCCTTTGCGGACCCGATGAGGAACATTATAATTACTGGGTAAAATATCGTCCTTAAAATGCTGGACATAAAATTCTTTTATTTTTGTGCAACTCGATTTTTCTTCATGGAATTCAAAAAATCGCCACTACCTTACAGTATCTAGAAGCAAATGCATCGAGCCCTTAACACTCATACAATATTCTTCCAGTAATAAATTTAACATTCCTCCCCAAACTAAGAAATGTAAATGTGTACTACTTACACATGTATACCTTTAGGTTACGTAGCAATGAAAATCACAAGATGCGAAAAACATGGACACTATGTGTTGTGTGACTCCAATTGAAGCATAATTCCATAAGAGTTAATCACCACTTTGATCCAAAATAAAATAGGTTTGAAGAAAAAAGATACGTGGGGCAGGTTCTCCGATATCTCCACTGCTGCAACCTTATCTCCGGAATTCACTCGTTGGCGTAAGACGATTATGAAAATAAGTGGGTTAATGTAAAACATTTCGCTAAGAAATAAATACCAAAGTTAATTGATCACAAATAATAACAATTTGTTCTTTATGCTCACTCTGTACATAGTTAAAACAGTTATATTATATAGCCATTACAGTGAACATCTACACTGTGCGTCATCTACTATAAACGTCTACGTATTTCGGCCAAACGTGCATCCACAGGACGTCTAAATTATACCTAGATATAAGTAATTACGGTAATTACACATACAGATTCTTCCTCGTGAAAATATTGAAACGTGACTTGAACACTGACATTAGGACAGACAGTGCGTACAGTGTCGTTAAATAACACACACGCAAAGCTGCATTAAAACCTTTCATCCCCAGAGTTTCTTTTACAATTCAGAATAAAAGATTCTGCTACTAACATTTTATTGGAGAACTGGTGAATATTTATTTCACTCTTTCCTCATTCGTGAGTTTCGTTGCTCTTATTTCGCGCGTTTTATCAATTTTAAATTTCTCAAAGCCGTAAATGTTCGTAACTGGCACCAACTTATCTCTCATTGTAATGTCACACCTTACCATGTTTCCAAGGGGATAAAAATGATCTCCAAAACTTTCTCACACAAGTAAGGTAAAAATACAGCTTCACAGAAAGGGAATACAACGGAAATGTAGAAGCATTGTACATAATCAATAAGCAACATTCTACGTAACACAAAACTTAGAGCAGTTCTGTTACGACTAGGCCGGACAGCCTAAAATAGCAAAGATGAATTCTATAATGGCAGTGCCAACAATTATTTGGCATTGAGTTCTAAGCATTTCATCTGCATAATCAAGTATACTCTTTCTTGCATAGGAAAATAACTTTCACAAGAGTCTTTAAGAAATATCGTAGTACATAAACGATAAAATTAACTTTCCTGATGCTAGTGACAGGGTTCATAATTGAGTTTCTTTTTTCACGGCGATGAATATTTACGTTGTGGTACCTGTTTCTTATTCTTATAATAAAACCAACGAGATGCACTAATTTCTCAAATTTATATTTGGAATAGAACTCTATACGTTTCGGACAGGTTTTATGTCCATCATCAGTAGTCTAATACTGCATGACATAGACTCCTGATGATGGACAGAAAACCTGTCCGAAACATGTAGAGTTCTATTCCAAAAATAAATTTGAGAAATTAGTGCATCTCGTTGGTTTAATTATGAGAATATATCACTTTGTACGGTCCTCGGAATGTCAAATTTGTGGTACCTGGTTGATGTTACCGTGCATTATGACAGGTGGTTAATATTCCGGTGGAACCTGCTACTTCTGGTTTAAAGGTAGATTGAACAGGCAGTTTCCTCCGACGTGACAGTAACCACCTACATCAATACACGGTCTTACAAGCCAAAAGACCATTCCCCACGTATAGGACGTTTGCTGTTGTGTTTTACTTACACCACAAATAGATCAGTGGAAGAAGGGGAATAAATATATATATGTTGCCACAGCACCAAGTTAATGTAAGGAAATTAATCAGTGAGTGTTTTTAAGTATGTGACTTTAGCAAGGAACAGTGTAGCTCCCTGATGATGACCTTAGGATCGAAACATGTTGGAGCGATTTTAAATGTTTTAATGTAAAAATTTTATGTATGTGCGTTAGTTGGTGTGCTGATTAAGTGGCAAAATTATAATTTAACAAACAAGGTGAGAAACAGCAGACATCAATAATCCATTATTGAGTTAAAGGCACCATGTTTTATCGAAGAATATATATTAATTTTTTAAAGTCCAGTTTTAAGAAAAGTATTTAATTGATGTGTGGAGAAATTGTTGCAGGTTGCGTTATGGGTAGCCATGCTACCCACGACGCGACGGTCAGAGTAGCTGACAAATACCAAAATAAATAATAGGATAATAATTACAAATATGTCCTTATTAATGTTTCCAGGAGAGTGGTGAATATTCTACAGAATATTATACATCACAAATTCGAAATATGATATGTACAAAACCATCTCTCTGGCTACGTCAACGTTAATGACATAATGAAATAATCAAACGAAGATTCAGACAGTGAAATCGGCCAACCTATCTGTAGTGTCCTACATTCATTCTAACATACACTGCACCAAATTACATTAGTAAACCTACTGGGCCTCATTTACTTCCGTGTCGAGACATAGGTCTAGTATATCAAGGACCAAACCGGTTTTATTCGAATCTCGGATATCTACTTTAAGCATTTCGACTACAGTAATTATTTTTGCAAGCAAAGGCTCAGCTGACGCAGTCGGACGAAAATTCCTCAAGTCGAAACGACCTATAACGAATAAATTCATTTCACTGCTATCCACAAGGCATGTGCTAGGGTGTGGCTGATTTACACACAACTCTTCTATTTACTTATTTTCGGCACATTTTCTGTGCAGAATTGTGCCGCAAAGTCAGAGAAGCTCCACATTAAATGACTGAGTTTCAAATTAGAATACAAATGCTAGTGTGTCTCGTGTTCTCACAAATAAAGTCATTTTGTGACACCTGAAATCTGTCAACAGACTTCATACATTCAAACAAACATAAATGGTAGGTGAGGTCTGCAAATATTCCCATACAAGAGATCATACCACAGAGCCTTTGGCTACTCTCGTTATCCGTCCCCATACAACATAACCTAACATTCCGTGCGGCTGGTCTGCTGCGACTACTCAGATCTGAAGCTGCAAGCACAACATTCCCTCGAAATGTCAAAAACTAAGGACCCAAACACATAGCGCAATATCCCAGAATATGTTAATTATGGATTGACTTAACTCAAGTAGTGGAAATTTTGCGGCAATTTCATAAAACTTTAGTGTCATGTTTTTCAATGTACGTACTAATCAGTGACAGGAAAATAAGAAAAGATTAATGATAATAATAATAATAATACAATAAACCCGTATCGTGTTTTTTTTCCTGTAATGTTGTCAAAAAATGTTGCATCTCGAAAAGAGTCAGCAAAGTGTAAGCTTATGTATTATTTTCCTCTTCATTTCTTTCGGCATTACTTGGACTATTTTATGCTTTATTTGCGGCAGTTTTATTTTCCACTCATAACTAAGCTGTACAAATGCGAAGGACAGAGAAACGAAATGTTTACTAAAACACTGTTCCGTCACGTCACGTGAACACACCACTACATACAGAAAACAATTGCCTGTAGCAGTTAAGGCTCAGAAAGTGTCTGGTAGTTTTGGAGTTTTACAGTACATTTAATCAACCAACTGAGTGGTCAACAATTTTTCTCTGTCCATAATATAACCTCATGTATTTAATTTCCTAAACCCCGTCATTCGCCTATATCCGACGTACATTTCAGGCAATAAGCTAATATATATATATATATATATATATATATATATATATATACACACACACAAACACACACACGACATTTCAGGCAATAAGCTAAGATTCATCACGCATTGTAGATTTACCAATTAGAGTATTAAACATTCCCACGGCTTCTTTCGTCCATGTCATTGCCTTTTGAAATGATATCGTTTAGCCTCTTCAGTGTACGTCACCCTTCTATCGAAAATTTGTTGTTATTTGTACCACTGATGCGTCAGAACCCACGGATCCATAATCTGAGCAATTTATTTAGCCGCCAATTGAAACAGCCCAAAAAAAAAACCTCTCGGGCTGACAGCCGCGTCAGGTTTTCCATATCAACAGACGTATCATAGGACGACTTCGTCTCCATCTGGTTGATGTAAATGATGGAGACAGAGTCGCTCTCTGGAACGTCGATGGATTTGAACTTGTCCCGGATGTCAGCCCGAAGGGTTTCATTGAATTTTTTTCCATAAAATTTCGGAGACATACATATTTAAAATTTTGTTATGCTTCCCTTGTCGAATATAATAACCATGTGGAAACAACACAAATAGTAGAGAAGAATATGTCAATAATACATATCTAAAATAAGTGTCAAATAATTTGATATGTCTGAAAACGTGAAAGTGTAATACTCAATGAAGAAGTAATAAAAGGCTTACCAGTTGGCACTAGCATGTCAGTGTATCAAACGCAGTCTCGAATTTATAACTACATTATAATTTATCGAGCGAATATTAAACACTAGACCACAATAATACTGTTTATGCCTCGAGGTATTTCTTGACAATGTAGGAACTTATAACACATTACTAGTAAATAATATGACTTTTTCCAGCGTCTTAAAAAAGCAAACATTACAATATATATATATATATATATATACACACACACACACACACACACGACATTTATGAAGCTTTGCTTTCTTCCTTGGGCGAACACATCACTCGAGGAAGAAAGCAATAACTTTCGAAACGTCATGTGTATATAATATGTTGTATATGTTTTTAACACGATGATAAAAGTCTGTTACTTAGTAGTGATGTGTTACAAAATGTTTCTCCTTAACAAAGCCTGATTATATGTCATTCGCATCTCATAACTTTAATAATCAACGGGACGATCTGTGGAGCGGGAGGAGGATTAGACAGAAATTACAGAATCCTTTTTTTTTGTACGTTTGTAAAAGTAAGCACATAGAAGAGTAAAAAAAACTCACTGAATCTTTTTCTGCACTTAGCCCATCGTCCAATTTTTTAACACATCATGAGGTTCGGCAGCCGGCTCTCTATGGGGTCCCACAGATTAAAAGTTTTCCTTGTCTAAAGAAGGAAGCAGAGCCGAGTTCCGAAACGTCGTTATTCATTAAAGAATCAGATGATGCACAAAGTTCAGAAAAGAAAAATAAATTAGTGGCAAAATTCCATTGTGTGAAGGCTTTACATAAAAGTCTATTTTTATATGAAAATAAATTTTAACTTGACATGTACGAACTTCTAACAACTACGATCCGTGCAGTGAAACAGGAAAATATTACAACACAAATTTTCAGCCTCCATAGTCGTAATTCCGTTGTGATAATGCCCGTAATGTATTAAGTGAAAAGATATTTTGCACCAACCTCATTATTCTTACTCAGCCATATTATTTTTGTGACGATGACGTTATTAGTACAGGAACAATGCTACCTTAAAATACTGTGCCTAATTTCTTGTTACGTATGAACTGTTTAGAATAAAAATACTATCCAAATATAGCAGTATTCATTATACGTACGATGCCGAGATATTTACCTTCGTATCCACTGATGTGTTATTCTGCTTAAGCAAAACGGATAACCAGAAAACAACTCACTACGTTGCACAAACTCGCACACTTAGAACCGCCTTGTAGACTGTTCTGGAACATTCACTCACAATCGAATGGAGACTCCACTGGGCCACATGGAAGCCATGCTGCTTCTCCACACTCGTTTCACATCGACACAAAAACGAATGTCAGTCCACGAAGAACAGAGAACATTCAATAACGCGATAAGGTAGAAACCACATTAAAGTTAAACAATGTTAAATGTGACAGTCGCCGCCAAATAATACTGTAACAAACTACGAAGTCATGAACGACACATCGACGTGCCCCGTCTAACGTACACACACCGTCAGCCACTCAGAACATCAGCACTACAACAAAAACATTTCCCCCTCCCCCACTAACACACGACAACCATGCTGTGTTTAGTTCAGAAATTAACCGTCATGCGCTCTCCAGCTCTTGAGGCTGTCAGCACCATCTTTTGTAAAACAGAGAAAACATTTCATGTCATCTAAATAATCTGTCAGTGATAAGATGGTATAAATAAATAAGTAAATTGGATCACTTAAAAGTCTTAGTTCTACTACCCTAAGCACAAATTCTTCCCTTACAGGAATGTAAAAAAAAATGTTCGTAGTAACATTATGATCAATGCAGCAGAAAGTCTCACAATGTTCGCTAATGTACTGGCAACTACCTATTGATGTGAAAATAATAGACGAGAAAATAAGATAAAGGCACAAATATGATTAAAAGGAGGCGGAAATTGGATGAGGAAGGATGATAGGAGAGAAATTATTTTCTCTATCATCGTTGACCGGTCACGTTCTCATAGAAAATCTATACTCACTTTCATTGAGGTCTTAAGTCAATATTGAACGCATAGTCGTATAGTAGTCCTGCAGCACGAGTTCTGTCGATCCCCAGCATAGGGGAGAATGGTCCTGAGTTGTGCAGGGTCAGTAATAATAAGACTAAACTGCAGTTACAGATAATAAGGAACAGTGTCTTACCGTAGGTCTGCCCAGTCGGAGTCCGTGGATGCCGGTGCTGAGGTGCTTCTACAAGGTAGGCTAAGACGAGGCATTATCTTCAACGTGATTGGCCGCCGTCTTCGCAAGGAATAGTCTGAAACGCCAGCATCGCGATGGAAGTACACATACGTAACTTCAAGTTATTCATTTCCTTGCATTAATAAACAATTCCACCATAAAACCAATAAATACACTGATGTTAAAATTATATTTTACACACAATTTATCATAACTCCGACATGGTTGATTATCTTCAGGGAGTTACTGAACATCAATGAAGCACATGTAAAAAAAATAGATGAATTGTTAAGTACATTAAAATTTTTGCATAAAATGTCTGCAGATGCCGTATTATGCAACTTGTTTGCAGCACTGTAGAACTGGTCCATAAGATGCGGAGGTTGTACTTTTATAGACTTTTACAATGGTTCTAGAGTTACCATTCTCAGAACCTACAAACCTACAACCTCCGCATCTTATGGACCAGTTCTACAGTGCTACAAACGAATTTTGTAATATCTGTAGAAATTTTATGCAAAAATTTTAATGTATTTAATAATTCACCTACTTTTATATATGCTTTATTTATGTTCAGTTACAACCTGAAGTTAATCAAGATAGATCGAAACATGTCGCAGTTATGAAACCCAACTTAAACAAAAATAAGGTCACATTTTTATTTCATTCTTCTTTTCAAACACGGAAGATGGCCACAACAAATCAAAGCGTCATTCTCAAGGCGATATGTTGACCATAACATGAAGCATTCAACTACTAATATTCAACATATCAAAGAGAACTCTCGTCCCAATTTTCATTTCTTTAAATACTTGATAAAGCAAAGTTAAATAAATTAATACGCAAATTAATGTGACAGAGACAAGGGTATGAATAGAATAAATTTTGTGGGGGAAATTTCTAAACTCTAAGTTAGCGGGTGAATTCGAATCTGTTCGAACCGGTGCAACATACACCGAAAACATCACCAGTTAATTTGTCACTATTTTGGCTAGTGGGAGAAGGGTTAAAACACAGTTTCACTCATTCTGAACCTCAGCGTTCAGGTACCTGAATTTGAGCGTCGGACTTGTGAGATTTGGTGTTCCTAGACTCCCTGAAGATGGCAATCCAGTGCCGAAGCTTGTAGGGTTAGTACTTATAAGAATTGTGTTCTATGATTTGTAATTTATTGTGTTTTGTCAAATACATTTGTTGGTTGGTAATTGGCAGTTGTCAGACCGTTATGGACTCTGTCAAAAATCATGTTATTAGGTTAGGGTGTAAGTCATATCTTCAAGGTTAGTTCAGTGATATTGCACGGATCACACTGTCAGCCAACACACCTTCGTACAGGACAAATATGAAAGGCCTGTCTTTCTTTTTTCGGATGACTTTACAGGGCAAGGCCAGACAGCTCCGAATAATTTACAGTTTATTGAAAAATGAGTCATATCAGATTGTTTAACATCATTTTTGGATAGTGGTTGTGCATCCAGGCAGCTTACATCAGAGGACATATCGGATGATCAAATGAATCTTTAGCATCATGGTAAACCTCAGATAAAACTCCGGAATATCCATTACATTCACAGTATCAAGCTAAAAGTCGGAGGACATACTAGATGATCCAGCACGTTGGCAGCATCAGGGTAAACCTCAGTGGAAATACCGAAATATCCAGTAAATTGGCATGATCAGGCTAAAAGTCAGAGGGCTCTCCAGGTGACTCAGCACATTGGCAGCATCAGGTTAAACCTCAAAGGAAATACCGAAATATCCAGTATATTGGCATCATCAGGCTAAACGTCAGAAAACGTACCGAAATATGTAGAGGACACAGCGGGTGATTCAGTACATTAGCAGCATCAGGCCAATCTTTGCATTGGTCCAAATTGGGAGACCGCATGGTAAGCTGACGAATGCCAAAAACAACGCTGGAATATCTGATTACATGACGAAAACCGGCGTATTCTCACTACATGTGTACAATTTTATTTTTAGCCTGTAATTAACAATTTCAGCAACCAAATTCTTACTATGGTAATGCTCGTAATTTTTCACTCTTACTCCAGTCAAACAGCTCTGTCTAAATAGTGAAAGCAACTCACAAAATTCTCTTTCATAAGTCTCTCCATCAGTGACACCTGGTGTGGCACTGTAGTACAGCAGGTGCCAGTTGGTAATGGATACTGATAACGAATCTTCGCATTTCCTTTTTGCTAACCCTCCCCCCCCCTCCAAACTTATCCGCACCTACAGACAGATATAACCCATTGTGTCCCCGAGCGAAAAATTAGAACTCGGCATGTGTGGGTTCTTTTCCCGACACCGCGGTTATGACACAACATCTGAAGACTGACAGTCTACAAAGGTCACTCACTTGCTGGTCACACGGTGTCAGCATGTTTGTGAAATATATTCAGCTGAACAGCGGGCTTTCATTAGCAGTACGTTGGCAAAGTGTGCGTGACTGAACGAACGTCGTTGCAATTTTTTTCGTGTCAACTGAACTCCCTGCCCTCCACTTGAAGTTATATAGGAGGAACACAATTATACCACCACTCCTTGTTAATCTTCGCAGCAGATGGAGATGAGTGATCAACGTCCCTGGCCACTGTACCCCCGTGAAAGAACCACGATAAACATAGAGCAGGAGGCTGGCCGGTTCCCAAAGAAGGTTTGGTATTTCTGGAGGAGAGAAATATGTGTTGGTCCTGTCGAGATTCGAACACCGGATCGTCAAGTCTGTATCCTAGACGCTACACTGTCTACCATATCCCGGCTCTGCCTCATGTCAACAGTGCCGTATAATATAAGAATAGGCCGAAAAGTCCAAACTTTCAGTATGACAGGTTCGCACTTGGACAAACATAAAATAAAGAAAGATTGGTTTCATGAAATGATGCATTGTCGTTTAGAGGAGGAAGGTAAAACACTGAAATAGCAGTTGCAGGTTTTACTAAAATAGCCAGTTACTAAAATGGGCGACAGGAGGAAACTACGATGGTTTGAGCACCTATATGCAACTTAGGCAAGTGTTGGAAAAAAGAGTTGAGGGTCGCGGGGAAGAGGAAGCCTAAGGATAGAATGGGAAGAGCATATGGGGAAGATGACTGAGAAAAGGACGGAAAACCGTGCAGGAGGCGACTAGGTTGGAGGACAGGAAGTTGTTCCAGTTGGAGAAAGACAGGAAGGCGTTCCGGATGTGGCTGATGCAGCATGATGCTGAAAGGGCAAGAACGGAACAGAAGAAGAAGAAGAAGAAGAATATCTCGCGTAAATCTAAAGAATTTCGTGAGGTTGCTTTACGTGACCTTAGACTTGGAGTCCGGTGAGCAGTGAGTGTAGGCAAAAACAGGACGCTCGTTTTCCAAAGAAACATGTCCCGGATATTAGGTTAAATAAATCCTGGTAGCATTACTCAGAAAATTAAACGGAGGAGAGGTAATTTTGGAAAAATTCACCTTCATAGCAAGACTTTCAATTACAATTTTCCAGGAGAAAGTTTTACTACGTGGTATTTAAAGTTTTACTACGTGGTATTTCAATGGAGGAGCTTCTTGGTGTTTCGAGAAATATTGTTCTAAGGCTTGCTTCGAAAGGAGACGTCGGAATTTCTAGAATTTTTTGTAAAGTAAGTTTGAGATTCGTGCAGGGGATAGCCAGAACCTTAATTTCCGGCTCAGGCAAACTTTGTTTCCGACAATGTTTGCATGCCATCTTCCGTGTTCATGGACTCGACAAAAAGCACTCCCTATAGTGTTCCCCCCTCCGTGATTATCTCAGAATTAATACACAGTGCCTAACCTTGTACCGTAGTAAAGAATATGCAGTAGAGCAGCTACATTAACGAAATTCAACTCGTAAGGGCTTAATAATTCTACTTGAAAATATTTCAAGCTTGTTCTGACACTGCTGTATTTCAAGTAAATCCTGGTGGATAATCGTAAAAACAAGAAACAAATGTCAGTATTAAACTCGAAGTGAAACCATTAACGTTTCTTTCTATTCACTTCAAAATTCAGTATTCCTTGACGTTCCTGCCACGCGACGCCACTACGTACATTAATACCCCACAAGCAGATGACAGTGTCTTTAAATTCATTACTTACTTCTTATTTACTTACTTACTTACTTACTTTCTTTCTTACTCCATAGAGCAGAGTTCTTCTTGAGAAGCTAACTGATTTTCAGCTAGTAAGAAATTCCCTACATTTTATAGAACCCGAAGGTTCATTACCGCATTCACAAGTGCCCGCCACCTTCCCCTATCCTGAGCCAGATCTATCCAGTCCATACCCCCACATCCCACATCCTGAAGATCCATCTTAGTATTATCTTCCCGTCTACGCCTGGGTCTCCAAAATGGTCTCTTTCCCTCAGGTTTCCACATGTCTTAATCAATTCGGCTGGGATTTGTTCAGTATCTGGTAATTTGTGACTTTTTAGCTTTTCAATAACCAACTTAATCTCAAAGGCACTCGGTTCAGGCACTAGTGGTTCTGCTGTGTGTATTTCTGTATTACTCCCACAACTCGGAAGTTCGCGCGTCTCTCGTGCTATCTAAGTGGCCTTGAATGGCACAACTCTCATACGAAGCTTCGTGGCGAATATCTGCCAATTGTTTCGAAGTTTGAAATGAAACACACATATACGACATGGCGACCTCATGTTTCAGTTGCTATAAGACCGTTCTGCGTTAGAGATATTAAGACTCAATATACTGTAAATCTGCGCAAGAGGTTCTCCTCTTCCAATACACCACACAGTTCTAACAACAATGGCACTGTATGTTTGACTACTGTCTTTGTGGTTGACACACCAACTGCCTGAGGCTGTCTAAACGTAAAGGCAGAGTCACGTAGCAGTGAAATATAACTTACAGTAACATAAAATGAGAAACAGTTGTGCAGACGGTACAATTTATTGCGGCCACAGTGACGTCATAGTCTATGTTTCTGTTTTTGTTTTTTTTAATTTCAGGAAGAAAACAAGGCTAAAGGAAACTGAGTACAGACTGTCAAAATGCAAGCTCGTACCTGAAACTGAACACAGAGAGTTCCTGGCGGCGAACGTGTAAGGTGAAAGAAAATCCGAAGACGTCGCGCCGCTGGTTGTACAAGGAGGCGCTGCCATCTGTGGATCTTCTCGTGTAACTCGAAACTGGATGCCGCTGCACGGCAGTTTATCGAATATCTCACGTTTGAGCATTGTTAACGATAACGAGAAAAGATGACTATGAAGAAACACACGAGTTTCTACGAACGAACTCAATGTAGCTTTAGGAACAAGGTCATTACGCAAAAATTATTCTGTGGCTTGCGTTTAACAAAATAAGGATTTGTTCCTAACAAGCTTGTTTATTTAGATGCATTATTGTTGAAAAGACGATGGACTTGCTGTTAATATTAGGGCAGCAGTGTTCACGCACACCCTAAATTAAAATAACTTATTATATTACCCCGTCAGAGATCCACAATCACACCCCTTCTCATTCATTTTTGTTACAGTTTTAAATGTTCTTGAAAATATTCGTTAATGAGTCGTAAAACCACAGATCTATTAAATTTAGCCTTAATCCCGTTTGAAACTATTTGAAATTCAAGAGATGTAATCGGAACGACTATTCAACTGATTTTTGGTAGCACTATTCCAAAACACTTCAATTTGAAGTCTCCAAAAGTATTTATGACACTGCCGGTTTAAGATCTTTCACACAAAATTTACGTATTTATTTTTCCAGTTAAATTAATGAATGTTCTTAAATTCGCCACGACCGTACGATGTTTTCACAATCCTCACGTTCTCTGTTGCCACCATCTCTTAACACCGCACCTGAAACAAACAAACAAACAAAACAATTAGCCGCAAATTTGAATGGAAGCATCACGATGTGCTTGTAACGTAATATGATATTAAATAGTGTACGTCAGCACAATCACTTAATTACTGAAGGTAATTGTAAGGCTACATGTTTCGACTATAGATTAGTCATCCTCAGGCCTATTTTGTCAATTGTGTCACAAGATGCTATGCACACTTTGGGATCCCATCGTGTTTACATCCATGGAATACACAAAATTAAATCGTTTGTCACGCCTTTAGAGACAAACTATTTAATTTTATGTGTTCCATGGATGTAAACACGACAGGATCCCAAAGTGTGCATAGCATCTTGTGACACAATTGACAAAATAGGCCTAGGGATGACAAATCTATAGTGATTGTGCTGACGTACAATATTTAATGTTATAAAACAATTAGCGATGCAGAGATAAGACAGCAATGACATCTTTTAAGGTAACTAATAAAGAAAGAATCAGCTGATTTTACCCTTAGTGACTAGTGTCAAAAAGCAGTAGGTTACGATCTGTCTTAACTTATTCCACACTTCGCGTTAGTGAGATTCGTTTTATAGGACATTTAGGGCACGAATGCACGCTTTCGACAGTAAAGTTCTGTATCGTAAATAAACTGTTCTTAACCCGCTATAAATGCCAGATAATTTAGTATTAATCAAATATTTTACACACAATTATTTAACAACTACAAACAGCCTCAATAGTATGACAAAGTAAACATAAAAACATAAAACCCCCACTCTAATCGACCCCACCTATCATCAGGCGTTTCTTTTTCCATAGTGATTGATGGAGTCTTTAAAATGGTGTTCATTCATTATTATTTTCAGTAACCGTGATTAAAACCTCCAATTTTGAGTCTGGAAAGGTGAAACACCTATCGTAAAAGAAAAAAAAATCGCTCAACTTCAATTGCCCTGCAACTCAGAACTTCACATTTTCATACGTCCCTCGTCACGTTAGCTCAACATACAGTTGATTCGCATAAAATTTTCAAAAAAAAAAAAGGAAACACTCGAACGAAACATTGTTCAATTAGCAATTTGGGGAATAAAGTGACTAATCAACCGATTTTATATATTTTGTAGGAGAAAGGTGTCCTACTTACATCGCCCCTACATACGGACAAGAATAATCGATAATTGTAAATAGACCTTCAGTGAACGAGAAGCTACTGGAACTTGACGGAAGAAGCACTAGATCTTTCTCTCTTTAGAACTCGCTTTGTAAGAAGCTATGAACTTGTCATATGAGGCACTACGTGATTATGAGTAGTAAATAGTACACCACAAATACGCAAGACAGGCAATGTACGTATAACGTAACATTAAGGCGCGTTCTTGTAACAATTGTTGCAGTGGAAAAGCAATAAATATTATATATTCTGGGTGTGTGTCTGTAGCATTTTTAATCCAGCATACAGAGCGCATGCGCCGTAATATATTGTCATAATTGATTGTAAAGCACGTTAAAAAAAATCGATGATGGCCTAAATTCAGATTTGCTACCTTTTCTGCCTGGATGTCCTGAGTATAACCACGAAACACTTAAGTCCGGGTAGTAGGGGGTCCCAGTCGAGATTCGAGACGATCATCTCCCGAATTCATATAATAAGCGTGATGACTTGAGCCAGATTTGTTCAGCGGTGGTGGGAACGGAGACGACGGCGATCTTCTTAGGATTCAGAGTGATAAACGTCGCATTAAGTGAAGTGTGTCTCTCGTAAAGCGGGACTTACTTTCGAAACTTGCTTAGGAAAATAAAATCGCGGCGTTCAAGACTGGGCCTGTTGATATTATTTTGAGTCCAGATTCTCTTAGCTGTAATCCACCCATAAAGCCTTCACAAAATTATAAGTTAATTTACCCTATTGAATATTACCGGATGCCCAAAAGACTATGCACTGAAAATCCACACCACCTTCAACAGTGAACTAATATTGAGTTAAGTCTGCAAAATTAAAAATCAAATTGTTGAATTTTGATAACAATTCAATTTATGTAAGCCGATATTTTGACCGAATTCATAGTACTACATGCACGTTATATGATTCTTTCTTTCTTCCTTCCTTTCTTTCTATATAGTTTCATATTCTGACCTCTTTCTACCTATCTGTCGGTGTAGAAAGGTACTGCTGCGCCTGATCACATTCAAAGACACACAAACAAAAAATCTGTAGGACTCCTCTGAACGAGGAATTGGCCCTTCGCAGAGAACTCTCTACCTGACAACACACAATACTCACAGGAGACAGACATCCATGTCCCCGGCAGGATTCGAACCCGAAATCCCAGCAAGCGAATGGCCGCAGACCCACCCCTTCGACTGCGCGGCCATCAGAATCGGTTAGTTAGATAAAAATGACTAAAAAATCTATCTAATTCACAAAATATAAGATTTATTGTACAGTTTTTTCAGATTAAGCATTCAATAAGTGGTTGGTGTTAACGGCTCGTATGAGAAACGACTGATGATTTAAAAAGCGTAAACGAATTCGAAAATGTCGAGTGAATAATTTACAAATAAGCCTGATATATCTGCCTTAGATGGTACACATACTGATGTTTGCATGCTAACAGGCTGTGCAAATCTCTTGAGGATTCCCAGTTAGCCATTTCAATTATGGTGCACTCTCCAGCCAGGCCTACACTTTATTATCCATCATTAAGAGCTCTGGAATCAATATGAACATGTGTCGTTCTGCAAACACGCGGAAAATGTAATAAATTCCTTTCCCATCAATTAGCAGTCTGTAGAGCAGCCACAAGCACTCGCTAATCTTGTACAGCAGTGACACATGCCACTGCTCGCATCAGGTTTAGGCACGGCCTCACTGACAGTTTCTGTGTCCGGATCCAACATTCGTTAGGATAGTTGTTCTTCATTGTGTATTGGTATGTCCATACGAGTTTGCTGAACAATCAATCACATTCACAAGAGAATTTCCGTAACCACTGTAATTCTGTTCTTAAGATGATTCATCCCCGTTGTACTACCGATCAAGTATTAATTCACAGCATACAGTCGTACATAACCAAAATTAAATTTTTAAAATTATTAGGCAACAAGTTTCGGCTGGACATAAGCCATCATGTAGTTTAAGATTCTGCTGAAAGTTCTTAAGAAAAGGAGTGATAATGGCTTCTATCAAGCGGAATCTTGTTCCTAATTTTTTTAAATCACTTTTTTGTGTACGGCTGTATACTGTAGATTATATAACTGTAATTCTGCTGTTATTTTATTTTGTTATCACCGCCACCAGTAACATCACCTTAATAATTTTCAAAATCATTATCTCTGGATAGGATTTGAGAGTTTCATGGTGGTAAAGAAATTGTGGCCTTTTGGTTTGTTACACCGTGTAGTCTTGTACAGTAGAAGGACAGTCGGCTTGCTGCCTCCATCTTCTACAGGTATAAATACGGAGGAGACAGGTTTTCCCGGAAGGCCAGTTAATCACCCACTAGCCAGAGTGTGGTGTTATAAATCGAGTAGGCCGACTACCGGGTAAATCACTGTTGTTCTTTTCCGGCGTTTCTTCCTTTGACCAGGAATGACATCCGCTTTTCTTGTTTGAGGTTTTCTAAAGTGCACATTTCATCAAGTACGGCAGTTCTGCGTGATGAGTTTACGGAATACCGACCCTGGGGCCCACTCGGCCTCCTCTTCAATGGTAAGCGGGAGCTCCTTCCAAGGGGATGGAGCAAAGGAGGGAAAGAGCTGACCACTCGTCTACGTCTAGTGCTGAGTGCTTAACTACGCACAGGCATAATTTCACCTACCATTTAAGGAATTCTGACCCGAACCAAACATAAATATGTCTGCGTTCTCCCGTTCTTGATCTCTCTTCCCCTATGGCCACTACCAACAGTTACGATCATTAATTTTTGTTACTATAACCATAAGCCGACTACGAAAATGTCCATATACGCTGCACGCGCCGCCTATCCCATTATCCTTAATTTGCCATCTCTACTAGCAATTAGTGAGGTGGTCGCACTGTCTAAGGAGTAGGTCCGCGGCAGCTCGTTTGCTTGGATTGTGGGTTCGAATCCCGCTAGGGGGATGGATGTCTGCCTGTTGTGTGTTTCAAGTACGGACCTCTGCGACGGGCCGATCTCTTGTCCAGGGAAGTCCTACCGAGTGTTGTGTGTCTGTGTGTGATCTGGATATCTCACTAAAGAGAAGCCCTAGACCTGGGCAGGGATGTTGCTCCACAGGGGGGAAATAAAACAGTGTTTGGTGAACAGCACTTGTTATGAAGCTACTTATTATGCATTCTTCCATGTCCCTATAAATTCCTCACACTGACTTCAGAATATTATTTAGCATCAATGCGAAATCAAGTCGTAATGAAATCAAATCTCAACTTCCGGTAAACCCAAAAGCTGTTTAACAACAAAACCGAATGTAAGACGGCAGGTAACACATGGAGGTGTATACAAAGTCCTGTCAAAGCCACAATATATATGACGCCGTATCACAGTCGAATGTTGTTTATACACCTTTGTCGGATTTATCCATTTGTAGGAGTGCATCTACCTCATTAGTGAATGCTAGCTAGTGTGGCGGCTTCCGTAATGAATTGTCTGCCTTTGCTCGTAGAGGTGTGACGTCAACCTCATGCAGACATTTCCCGGAAGGATTACATTTAAGGGTTAACGGTTCTAGCTGATAAACGTTGCTTTGATATACAAATAATTGAGAACGGAGCTCAAGTTTCAGGCTATTTGTTATTGTGACCGGCAGGGTTCGCCTGACGTAAGAACGCTCCACGTTACTGGAACTGCAGTAGTATCCAGTCCTAAGTAAATACATTCCTAAACTAACAACATTCATCAGAGCACTATTCCAACTATCCATGATAAAGGTTAAGCTATTCCTGCACAGACCCTGAAGGCTACAGAAGTATGAGGCTCGCAGGATTTCTAGACAATCGACACATGAACGCGGCAAGGTTGTCGGTCCTATGAGCCAGCCGTCTTTACCCACCAGAAAATATCCCTGGTACTCATTTATTATACAGACTCAGTTGACCCCAGGGCCATAGTGCGGCCGGAAGAATTAAATCAATGAAAAATTCCAATCGAAACTGCGACCTTCCACCTTGAAGCGCAATGCTCCAGCCAACTGCGCCACCGCGTGCCCCCTCCAAATATCCACGGGTAGAAAGTAATACTCCATGGAAACTACCTTTACGAGTAAAAGGCTCTGGCTTAATCCAGAAAGTTTAATAAGTGAAAACAAATGAACATAGCGATTCGGGTCTTATTATTACTTCTTCTCCAAAAGGACGGGAATGGAAGTTTGTATTATGACTCTACCCAAAGTTATGGACAGTCCTACTGTACAGTTTGCAAGACTGCTCAATGAATACAGGACATTAATATATACATTTTACGAAGAAGACAATGTTTACAATAAATGTCATACAGACTTGGAGAAAGGAGAAGTAGTACTAGCATAGAAATTCAATCAGGAATATCACTCAAATGTTAACGGTTGATTTATGGTCAAGTACCTGAAGTTAGCCAAGAATCTTTTAAGTTCAGACGGACTGGCCATAATAGCGCTTCGGGAAATACTGCACAAGACTGAGATGTTAAGAATGTCCTGAGCAAAAAACACTGATGGACAGCGCTGGCGTTTGCAACGAAGGTGAGGAACGAGGTTAAATTCGGATATAATTTAACAAGCTCTAATAAATGCCTCCCTGCAACAAAACTTGTAGCTATAATAGTGAATGTAGTGGACGGAACGAGAAGGAACTCTGTTAATATGGACTTCCGATTGCTTATGCTAATGTGACTGATGTTACAAGAAAGGATTGTATGTAGTTTGTAAGTTCTTTTAAGATGGATGACGACACAGGAAATTCCATAATTACACAATTATTTTATCATGGCTATCGGTCCGTACGTAACAGAACTCAAATACTGAATACCTCTCCATTACACCTGATAGGATAAACATGAGTATAATTAATTTTGTCGAATTGAGAGTTACCCATACGATTCATACTGAACTTAAATCCAAATATCTTCATGTTTGCACCTTTCATCAATGATAATTAAACACTTTATTATCCAACTAATGCACAATATATAATATGTAGATACAATTAAAATTATAAAATATTTAGAAGTGTTCCAACATGTTTCGGATCACAGAAGATCCATCGTCAGGGAGCCTTGTACAGTGCTTGACTAAAAATTACAAAAATGATTACATCGTGCCCGTTGACATGGACAAGGTCGGTGTTATGGCAGCATATTCTGACCCGTTGTGCGTGTGTATAGTTCACTGTGCCTGAGTGCCTTCATATACAGTGAACTGCACACACGCACAACGGGTCACAATATGCTGCCATAACACCGACCTGGCCCACGTCACCGGACACGATAGAATCATTCTTGTACAAGTCTCCCTGATGATGGATCCTGTGTGATCCGAAACATATTGGAGCACTTGTAAATATTTTATGATTTTAATTATATCTACATGTTATATATTGTGCATTAGTTGGATAATAAAGTGTTTAATTAAATCCAAAGAGCTGAATACAAATTTTCATATAAATTTGGAGTCTTTTACACATTCTGGTAAAACAAATTATAACATTACGCAAACACTGGTCTTCATAAAACTTTACTTACTTTAATTATTTTTAACAGTCAGTCAACTCAAACTTGATGATCATCTTGGAAGTCTTGTGATAAGTGACTGCGACTTACTTTATGCCTGCTCTTGATCTCATTTCATACAGTGTAGTTTACAGGCTAACTAGTGGCTGTTGCATTAGGAAGAATCGGATCGGAAACTATTGTGGCCTGGCCCAGGTAATTATCTCGGTATGCATCTGGTGCGACTAGGAAAACCATGATAACCCTCGGCTAGTACAGCCAGTGTGATTCCACCGAGTTGAGAAACTCGTACACTTCGAATACAGGTCTACAGCTTCACCGTCACACTAATTCACTCAGTTTGCACGACGAAACTTCATTTTAACGGAAAATTTTGACAAATGTCTGACCTAATGACTGGTGCCACTTGTAATCTTTCAGTTGCACACTGCACTGCTATACATGATGGTCCTTGATATACAGTACGTACGGATACGGCGATCTAGAAATTTTCTGGACATTCAGCCTGAAAAAAAACAGAATAAAATAATGAAGAAAAACTGTTTTCCCGTAAAAAAAAATGACGTTTTCTTCATCGCTATTTGATGTAATTAATTTTCATTTTGTCTTTTAAAAGCACAACAGTCTCAAAATATTGAAGACAGTCTCATTAAAATAGTGCCATGACATTTTGTTAGATTACGCTGATTACCGTTGCAGCGTGCAGAAAAAATCGGACAATAATTCACACAGAAGTGTCAAAAACGGCACACATTTTGGTGCTTTTCGATGTTGCCATTTGTCGATGCTATTGTTAAGTAACTTAGTACAGTTTCCATGGAAACTACAAGAAAATCGACGGATATTCATCCCAACTAATAAAAAGTTTCATGCATAGATTAATTATTTCATGATAAATCCATTAAAACTTAGGATTAAAAGATCTTCGTATAAATGGATTGCAACTGTATGTGAGTTGCCCATATAACCCATAACAATAACACTCAACTTATAAAAAATTTATTGGATCCCTGTTTCTGTAATGCTCTACTTTACCAGGCATTAACTTGCGAAGTCACGTAGCGTCGTTGCTTTCATGTTCACTATACTTCCATTACCTCAATTTATAGTCTAGCTTTCATGCGCAACATTTGTACGAGAGACAGATTTATCTAGCTGCAAACAGGTATCATAGATACTAACCGCAATGACATGCAATTGAGTTGTTAGAACTATGCACGATTTTCTGGTCTTTTAAAAACTCGTAACCAAGCGATACCTGCTATGTTTATGTGCAAATTGTCGCAGTCTGCGGCAGACAACATTTTACCAAGACAGTCGATTAGAGTTGTTTGGTGTTACATACATTGCAACTTATTTGAACAGAACATAACAGCTGCTCTTTAGATTCTTCTTGGAGATTTGAAGCACTGTACAAAGGTCTGAAAGCAAGTAACATACCAAAACAGGCCATTAATCGAAAAAACCTACACATTTCCGACTTTAATTCGCTAATATTCGTAGTGTTACCTAAAGGTTTTATTTATTTATTTATTCTTTCATTCATTCGTTTAATGACTGTTTCATAAATTATATATAATCTTGAGTGACATCAACCTTCTGTGTATTTCTCAATATGGTGTCAATTATCCGACCAAACACAACATTCAGATCTAGTAAAATAATCTTTCATTAAAAAACTACAACATGTTTCGGCTGTCCAGATCGGCCATCATTAATATATATTCGAATTTTAGGTTAACTGTATAAAAACCAATAAGTATTCTATAAATTCAAACATGTCAGTCGATAACACAACACTTTCAATGTTAATAAAAATCCAACCAGATGCAACAGTATGAAGATATTTATTTAATGCAGAGTCACTCTACATGTTTCGGGTGTCACAGCACCCATCATCAGGAGTACTAAAAACTGTAACCGCAACCTCCGGTACAGGTCATAATATCGGTACAGCTACTTCCTTCCAACGTGGCCCGATCGGGTTACAGTTTTTAGTACTCCTGATGATGGGTGCTGTGACACCCGAAACATGTAGAGTGACTCTGCATTAAATAAATACCTGCATACTGTTGTATCTGGTTGGATTTTTATTAACATTGAGTTACAATGCACGGAACCATGATTTAAAAAAAACACAACACTTCATTTTATCTACAATAAAAATACAGTCTTTTATATAGAACTGGGTTTAATATAGCACCATCTCAAATAATTTTTAACCTTTTAATGCTGAGACTGTCAACTAGATTTCAATATATACAAACTTGTGTATTTTACATTCCTGTAATATAATCTGTAAGCATTTGTGATTCCACAGTGCACTGAAATATAGATAGCTCTTGGATCTGTTTTCTCAGAAGGTCTGAAGATGACCTAATAAAGGTCGAAACATGTCGCTCTGACAATATACTATTTTTATTGTATATAAAATAAAGTGCTGTGTTATTGACTGACACGTTTGTATTTATATGTTATAACACTTCGGGATGGAAAACATTAAAAAAATAAGTATCCGTCGAGCACAACATATACACTGTATTTGTTACAAATAACTAACACCTACACCAGGCTAAACGTGCTTGACAAGAAGGTTGTAACGAACAACAATGGAAGTAATACTACTGAACTTATCATCTTGTAAATCTTAAAGCCACCGCGTTAGAACTCTAGATTCTACAATACTGAAACAAGGGTTGCCAGACTTCAGGTTCTCACAGTGGTGTTACTGAAGATTCACGTCTTCTGAAATGTTACTCTGTATCGACTGGTAAATAGTTACCGACGTTTCCAAGGATCCAAAAAACTTCATCTCCAAGGTTAAACAATATTTCTTTAACAGGAGATACCCATGGTACTCATTTCTCTTAGAGGTTGAGTCGAACTCAACGTCACTGAGCGGCCGGAAGGATTAAGGCAATGAAAAATCCCAATGACCCCAAAGTAAATCGAACCCGTAACCTTTCGGTTTATAGCGCAGTGCTTCAACAAACTGTGCCACCGCGTACCCCAAATCATTAACTAACTGCAAATATTGACAACTGTATGATTCTTGTAGAGGAACTTCCAAATGTAAAGCACTATTCAATTTTGTAATTTATAATTGTTCCTGGAGGGAAACTTGGGTTATTAATTATCCCGTTTCATGTGTAGTTGTTATCTAGGGCCGAACAGTTTCATTATATAATCTACTGCGGTCAAATTGAAATAACTAGAAATGAACCACATTTGCGCGGTTAAAGAATCCTAGCCTAAACCTAAAATTACTTATAAAAACAGAAATAACCCTCAGACAGGACAGTTAGTGATGACATTTGCATCATCCGTTGTGGGAGGACAGACCTCACACAACGGATGTTGCAAATGTTATTTCAGTTTTTACGTAATTTAAAGGCCTGAGGATAACCATTTAATGGTCGAAACATATGGCCGCAAATCTGCATAACGTAAAATACGGAGTTGTTTGGTAACTGTAAACTATTATGTAATTACGTATTTTCACTTTTATTACTTTTCTCGCGATATTACGACATTACAGAGATTCGAAAAGGGTACGTTCCAACAAAAGTCAGGAGGGTTACCGCTTCAGCCAATTTCTCCACGTCGTCGTTCATTGCTTACACAAAACGTTTCAGTCGTTTCAAAGTAGTGGAGCGTTCGAAACGTCCTTCACTCCAGGGAATATCTCAATAAAATTACAGGTTTAAACGAAACCACGAATTCCCTTATCGTCCTAGGCACTATGTGTGAAACATAACTGCCTTTCAAGTCTTCCTATGCAGCATTTCTTAGCAAATGTACTCTGCGGCCGGACCTCAATGTCAGAAAAATTTTATATGAGTACATAACTCACAATACATAAAATTTTACACACAGTACTGACCATGTAACACGCGTGTGACGGGCAGAGACATCGGTAACTAAGTACACTTCACTACGCCGCAAAAGGCCCTGAATCTTCAGTTTTAACACTTATTTCCAATTTTAAACGAAGCGTGAAGAAAACACAAAACAATGTCATGCACGTGACAACCCACGCACAAGCGCACATCCAAAGGTGAGAGGTTGCGGGCGTATAGAACAGACCCACAACACCAGTGTTGAAACATTCAGTGAATTTACAGAAATTACAGAGACAGGTTTTGGCAAGGCTGGAAAAATGTTTTTTTTTTAACCTGCTGGTGTCCGCAGGAGAAATTGTTAGTGTCGGCACTTGAGATCAGCTTACTTAATCTACGCTTGTATATCTGCTTATTTTTGTCAGTAAAATTATAGTACAGAATGCGTTAGAAATTACGACTTCAGGTCTTAATAAATTCGATATCAAGCTGAATTCATTGTGGTCTTCATTCTACAGCTTATCAAAGTTGTAATTTTAACGGACACGTATTAATGGCAATGCTTTAACGAGGTTACATAATGTACACTTAAACTTTAAAGCCTATTGGTTACTAACTATAGTGCCCAGTTTAACAATGAGAGTTAAACGTTTTCCCCGAAAAATATATATTTATGATTTAACATCTGATTCTTACATTATTCTGCCATCATTTCAATATATAACGTAGCCTAACTGTGGATCTTCGATTTTCTGGGATGTGTACGCAGTGTAGATTGGTAGTTGTTTACCGACGTTTCGGTACAACCGATCGGTCCCATCTTCAGGGGTCAAGCAGTCCGATAACTACAATGTAGGCTGCGTAACATCCCACAAGAGTGAAAATCTTATTTACACCGCGGTCGAAGCCTGAAATCGTGCACAGGTTCATTGTCGTTTTCAAAGACCAATTTAGAAGTGGTCGTCGGTCAAGTTAAATGAAATGTGTAATGGTTTACAAGAAACACCGCCTTAAAGACTATAATAATTGACTTGAAAGACTTCCTTCAGTCGTGTTAATAGCATTAATTACACGATTTTAAAAAAGTAACCTTCAAAGACTGTATTATCTTAATTAAAATATTTTTCCATATGTGAATAGCCCTACATATCTGACTTTAAGTCCCCTAGTCTTTAAAAATTGATAATTTAATGAAAAGATTGTAGATAAGGTACAAATATTGGAATAAATTTAATATTTGCCAATACATAATTAAATTTTCAGCAATGTCGAAGATCTGGCGCTTGTTCATTATATCTTCAGTAAACAAAAAGTTCTCAAGATCTCCTTTGCCGCAGCTCCATAAATTTTCCATAGCCTAGAACAAATCACCAAATTCTAGTGCCAGAATGATGATACGAAGCGCACAATTCTGCGGCGACCTGTAAACCTCAGTGTTACCTGGCACTTTCTGTGGCTGCATATAAACTGACACTCATTTTGTATTAAACAAAAAAAAACCTGCTACATTGATGCTTAAAATATTAGGCTCCGCCGTAAAAAAAATGTTGCCCTCCAGGCGACTAGGGGGTCGACTTTTGTGCATCCCTGCCTTAACCTCGTCATCACAAGGTCTATTTTCTCAGTCATCAGTAACAACTAATGTGGAAGTACTTACAAAGGGGTGAGGTAGCGACTGAACATTCGCGTATTCTGCGTTTTTGTGAACCTTACATCTGACGTGAACTGACAAACTGTACGAACATTACATCCTCTTTGCCTTATATGCAATTCATTTTAAAACGAGATTTCTGAAATTTACGATACACAAGTCACATTTTCAGTGACTTTAAAAATTATGGTTAAACTGTTTGTAGAATGCAACATTACATACAAAGGCAGTCCCGTTACGAGCCTGGAGTGGCCCAGAGGCTTCCAGGAAGTTAAGGTTCCCAGATTTCATGACAACGGCATAGGATGGTGGTAAAGTTGTCTGTTTTATGCACCGACCGCCTTTACTCCCAAGAAATGCTCCTGGTACTCATTTCTGTTAGAGGCTGAGTCGACCGCAGGGCCATAGTGCGATCGGAAGGATTTTATGTCAATGAAAAATCCCAATGACTTCAGCTGGAATAGAACCTGCATCCTTCCGATTTGTAGCACAGTACCTTAACCACTGTGCCACCGCGGCAACATTACATATATATACTGACAGATTATTCATGTAAATAAATGTATCTTGTCGGCATGTTAAAAAGGATCAGGAAAGTTTGGTATGGTACATGTTGACGTAATAATTCTCGTCACGAATTATATGCACATACATATAGAATGTTACATACATACAGCGCGTGCCAGATAAGTGTGCCGTGATGTGAGTGGTAGAATATATTAGTGTGGGGCAAGAGGTGGGGAAGTGAAAAATTTACTAGCTGTCGTGCACATGTTTAATACAAACAATATTCACACCTGACAATGTCACTGAAAACTGGGTAGACAATGTTTGTATAAAATCCCACACACGAGCAGAATTGTGCTGTTTGCAACGAGGGCGGACACCGTTATTACTTTTGAAACATAGCTACCATGACTCACTAACTTGAGGCAACGAGTGAATCCACAAGAAAGCTCATCACTATTGGCATTTTATTGACTACTATTACTTTTCATTATTCATGCTTTATCAATGTGTTTAATTAAATGTAATAGATCAAGCATTGCAACTACAAGAGTTTATAACAGGATTTGATGTGTTTTGGACCGTGCATCATCTTGATAAATTTAGAATAAAATCCAAATAGATGCCAATTATTATTTTATTATGTTTATGTTAGGCTCAACATGGTTCGGGCACCATTATGCCCATCATCAGGAGCTCACGACGATAGAGTTTGGTTACCACACAGACCATCTGGTTCTCGAGTTGCTGCTGGTTGGAGGTTAAGTGCAGGCAGGATGGATGAGAGTCCAGACCGAAGGCTGTAACACGAAGTGTTACAGCCTTCATCCATCCGGCCTGCACTTAACCTCCAACCAGCAGCAACTCGAGAACCAGACGGCCTATGTGGCAACCAAACTCTATCGTCGTGAGCTCCTGATGATGGGCATAATGGTGCACGAAACATGTTCAGCCTAACGTAAGCATAATAAAGTAATAAGTGGCATCTAGTTGGATTTTATTCTTCATTTTCAAATAGGATATTCAAAAAATGATATTTCATGTCCAAATGTGTAACGAGTTTGTAATGTAAAATAAATTTCACGTAATAATTTACTGAAACATTTGTTGATAATTCGTTAATACAAAAAAAACTAAAATATACAATACAGTCTATTACAATTTTCGGTACTGGTAATATCGTTTAATCCCATAAAGCCTAATGGAAGGAATTACAAGGTTGAACGTTCAAAAATTTTAAGATCTGACCATGAAGTTCATTTATGTGTTTTGAATGGTTCTCTGAACAAAGAGCGATTACATCCCTGCACAACATTAACTAATTGGCTTTTTATAGCCGAGAAGGAGAATGTTTACAGCGCGGTGCGAGCCAAACCTTTACGAGTATAAATAATTCTGACTAATCTCGGTCTTTATAGGCTAAACCTATCGTGCTATGAATTTATCTGGAACTGACAAAGGAACATTCTTTGTGTTGAACGGCAGAATGCAGCCAGTCAGAGTAGCGTTGAAACAGTGGCATGCAAAAGAAAATGAGTATTTTCCAGGCATTTACTATTTCATTTGGTTATATCTTTTACTTTGTTTGTTTTAACTTGCACTTTGGTTGCTTTAAACTGTTTTGTAATGTGTGTGTGTGTGTGTGTGGGTTTTGTAAAGTGTGGTTTTTTTGGTAATTACTTGTATTTACTGTGTTTTGTATTGTTTGTACTGTGTTTTCGTATTGTTTCTTTTATGTATACTTATTCTTATTTGTTTTATTTGTACTAGTGTAAGGACTACTGCCACCGAGTTACAACTCAATTGCAGTTAGTAATAATAATAATAGTAATTTACATTGTCAAGGGACGTTCATAGTACCAGGCGAAAAACACAATGGCCATGTACCAGTTATAGTAACAGAAGTGCGGGAGAGTGAAGGGATGGAGGCACCTGGATTTTCTGGGTCGGCGTCGTAGCAGCCTTATTTGGCGCAAGTTATACAACAGCAGCAGTACAAGTAAGAGACTTGTACAAGGAAAGTTTCTGTTCCCTCTTAGCTTATTTCCATTGCCTTTGGCTTATGATAACCCTCATGTCTTACAATAATTTTAACAAAATGTTAATATCACATTATAATTTTATGTTGTCGTAGCATAATGGCATGATGTACTTCACCATTTACAACTGACAAGCTACATAATAACGTTGCACACATATTTAGGCATTGATACTTACTAAACATTGCTCTAAATCAGTGTTTCTAAACCGCTGGGCCGCGGCCCGGTACCGGGCCCTGGCATCAATTATACCGGGCCGCGAGAGATTCTACTGGAATTGATAACTAATTTAAATGTAATTTTATATTTGTCAACATGCCACGCCGTACGCATAATTGTACTAATACTCTTTATGATTATATCATAATTAATTATTAATACGTATGTTAGTTTAATGTATGAAATTAAAAAATAAAGGAAAGGTATTGACGAGTAAATCTGTTGGGACCGGGGTTCGTCTTATGAAAAAAGAATTTACCGGGCCGCGGTCTCACAAATGTTGCAAAACACTGCTCTAAATAATATCCGAAACATGTAGGAGTGCTTTATTCGCTGAGTTTTAAAATACATTCCGTTTGGTGTGCATGATGACACCAAGTTTTTACCAGTGCACGTCCACTATATTGCTAACAGCTACATTTTATCAACGCTATTTCTTATTATTTGATAATGTCGTATCCTGTCCTTGTTGTTCATATACTTTCAGTCCTACATATATTCTCCTTCTTGCTGTCCGCCCAGTGACCGTTCTGCTTTCTTAGCCTGGTTTTCCTGCTTGCATTTAACTCTTGAAACACCGAATTAAATCCCATCTGCCATCTGCTGGCATTCTTAGGATCTCACCATATTCTCCACGTTAGCAGGAATAGTGTATGAGATAGAAACTAAGTTTCTCTGTTCAGTGTCACTTTTGACAGTCATTAGCATCCTGATCTCTATTCTCTCGTTGATATGTGACCATTTGCTCTTTATGAGCCCTTCTTTCCACCTCCGTGTTTCCGGACTAAAAACAGTACATGTGAATCGCTCTCCTCTCCCGCGCAAAGGAGGCATCTACCCCTCTCCCCCACTACCCTTTTTAATTTCCCGGTTGCTAGACAGAAACACGCTATGCAACTTGTAGCAGGTTGTGTACGCCTCTCTTCCCCAGAATTGTTTCAAGTTCCCATCTACTGATACCGTTCTCTTCTCTTTCATTTCGGTTAGCCACGTGTCTTTGGATATCCACGTACTGAGACTGATAATGTAGTACATGGTCCGTATTTCTGTCTCTCTCATTCTGCCATCAGTAGCCAAGCTCGAGAGTATCTAGTTCTTCCTTTAGTCTCCCCGCCCAGTACTATTCTCGGCTGTCCAACCTGCCATTCATAGCACTGTCTCGCCTGTTCCTTGTCCGCACTCTGCTTGAACATAACCCAGCATTTTATCGCAGTACCCAGTATTTTTCCTCTACTGCTGTCTCCCTAGCTCAGTCTGAGTTGTCCCCTTGACTTTGGTGTATAAGATCAACGTTTTTTAACGTTTTGTTGACCGTGCATCTCAGTATATTTATCTCAGTAATTAACCAACTTGATACACAAAATTTTTGTTTTACAATAAGTTTATTTCATGCCTCTACATGTTTCGAGCACATGTGCTCGAAACATGTAGAGGCATGAAATAAAACTTATTGTGAAACAAATTTTGTGCATCAAGTTG
>Ga0123354_10000325_pt1 | contig 44093 bp, 64 predicted proteins | sample TergutLab28metaG_2_FD_97872 | JGI IMG/M metagenome (GOLD analysis project Ga0123354, IMG submission 97872) | Labiotermes labralis P4 segment gut microbial communities from Petit-Saut dam, French Guiana - Lab288 P4 | ecosystem: Host-associated > Arthropoda: Insects > Digestive system > Gut ... | reverse complement strand
AGTCTCTAACAAGTCCTTCCCTTTCGTCGCTTTCCATAGCTTCGCGCTGAACTTTTTCAGCTTCTGGCGTAAGACTTGCATCTAAATATAGCTTCTCTCCGGCCTTAAATCTCGCATAAGCTTCGGCCCATAATAAGTCAATATCGCCTTGCGTTAAGTCCCAGGGCTTATGAATTCCCTCACCTGTAACTTTTACAGGCCAGAACCGCCTATTACCCGTAGCGTCCCTTAAATAACCATCTTCTGCGTTAGTGGTTCCTATGAATATACATTGTCGTGGATGGTCTGCAACATATTTACCATAACTCGCTCTAAAGCTATCGTTTTGCGATGATAGGAAGCTTTTAAGCGTTTCTGTCTCCGACTTCCGCAGACCGGCTAACTCACCTATCTCAAGTATCCAATAGCCCTGTAATTTCTCTGCTGCTGTTTTATCCCGAGTATCGTATAAGGTGAGACTGTCGCTGAACCATTCCATGGCCATTTTAGCTATCAGTAGACTTTTCCCAATACCCTGTTTCCCTGCTAAAACTAACATGTTATCAAACTTACATCCTGGTACAAATACCCGTGCTACTGCTGCGGTAAATACTTTTCGTGTAACAGCTCTTATGTAATGACTGTCCTCCGCGCCAAGGTAGTCAATGAATAAAGTATCCAGCCGCTCCACTTCGTCCCATTCAGGCAACCAGTTAAGATAATCTCTAATCGGATGGTACCCTCTGTCCGCTGCTGTCTTTAGTAGAGCGGTTTCTACGATTTCTTTTGAAAAATTCGTACCGTAAACTCGGTTAAGGTAACAACGTAATTGCGCGCTATCCTCATCAGTCCAAGGGATCATGTCACGTTTCCAAGGCATTTTTTCTTTAATTTCTATTGATTTTTTCAAGGTATTCATCCTTCCTTTTTTGAGATACTTATCATTTTCCATAACAATTACCACATTACCCAAGGTGTTAAGTACCTCTCCGCGCCTGTTGATATCTAACGTCTCTTTCCACGAGGTATCCTCAGGCACTAATACGCCGACGCTCTCCAACACCTCATCTGAGAAATCCTCATATATGCTGCTAGTTCGCTCCTCCATCAACTGCGCACGTACCCCACGATCATCTTGGCACAGCTTTAGCATAGCAAGATAGGAGGGTAGTCTATTGACCGGCGTTCCTTCTTTAGAATCTTCGTCCTTGAGTCCAAACTTATGCAACCGCACAAGGTCGAAAGCGTTACAGAGCTTACCGCACACAGGATCAGAGCCGTGATGTGAGTAGGCAAACTTATCATCGTACACGACCATGCCCGCCGCGGTACTACCTTCTAGATAGGTGTAGCGATTATCAAATCCTATGTCCTCGTACACATCTGATAGAAATGTTTCAACCACATCACTAATAGGGTATCTTCTACAAAAAGCACCTATCACGCCGGGCTTTTCATCAGGATCACCTTGTTTCTTAATATCCCGTAAAACTTCCGCGCTAACCCGGCTAGAGAAGGGCCACTGAGTGGCATCCCTCCAGTCAGCGTAACCGTCAAGAATCTCATCAGCTTTAATCCAAGGACCGTCAATAACGTCATATAAGAATTCCCCGTCTTTAGACGTAGACGGCCAGAACATCAGCCGATGAGGTTGAAAAGTAGTATCGTCAAAAGAGTCAATACCCAGCTTCCCGGCCACGCTCCGCGCTATCGCCTGATACTCGTCCGTTAGTACAGGGCGATCCAACGGAATGAGCATCCTAGCCCGGAATGCGGTAGGTGAGTGCGAATGTGTTGTGTACATCACTGCTGCGGCTTCATATAGCAGTTTAAAAGTATCAAACAAATCCTCATTACCGCTGTCAATGTCAAGCGTTATAATAGACCGACTAGCAACCGAAGTCTTATTTCGGCGTTTACCCGCCAGCATACCGCCCAAAAAGCCACCACAATCTTTAGTCTCCACTTGCTTTTCTTTACTCATTGTGGTATACTCTAGGAAGGTCTCAGCCGTCCTGTGGGTATTAGTTACTCTATCGACAAGCTTAGACCATAGCCATTCCTGAGCCTTCCATGAGGTTTCTTTACGTCCCTTACCTTCGGTTATGTATAGTAAACCATCATGCTTGATTTCATGTTTTAACTCTTTTAACATTGTACCAACCTCCAATAATCATTTTTTGTACCACTCTGCGGCGAAAGCTTCCCCTCGTAGTGGTAATTTTTTTGCCCACGGGATAGGCAACGCCATTATGTCCTCAATCTCTGACTCACTGCCAAAGTCCATAGGCACGTCACATATCAACTCATCATGTACGTGAGCTACTATGTCATAACCGGCTTCCTTAACCCTCATCAAAGCCACTGCAAGACAATCTCTGGCCAGTGCTTGATTTATGTTTTCCACGAGTTTTCCAGAATAAGTATCAGTACTTTCCCATTTCTGTGTAACTCCGTTACGCTCATCAAACTTCAATACCTCTCCGCCAAACTTTCCACCCTGCTCTACCCGCGCACGGAAGTATGAAAGCCGCCGTCCTGACGGTAGCTGGATGAACAAAATTCCTTTTTCAGTTAAGAATCTAATACCGTGATCCAGTTCAACTAATTCCCGATCCTGCACAGCTTTAATAGCTGCGCGCTCAACAGTTTTCCAGTACTTCACTATTCTAGGATTTGCACTACGCCACTTATCCACGATGGGCTGTAACTCATTTTCCTTAAGCCCACTCTCTAATGCGCCCATGCGCACCAAAGCCCCAACTCCGCCCTGATATCCGCAAGCTAATGTAGCTACTTTACCTTTCGCCCTTAGCGGGTCTTTCTTGTCAATCTTCTCGTAAGGAATGCCAAACATCATACTTGCTGTAGATATGTAGATATCTTTATGAGCTTCAAACGCATCTAACACCCACTGTTCCCCTGCAAGCCATGCCAGAGTAATGCACTCTATCGAGTTGAAATCAGCCACTATTAACCTATTCCCCGGCGAAGCTGTAAACGCTGTCCTTATAAGCTGTGACAGGGTATCGCTGACAGAACCATACAACAACGCAAGCAGATCATAACCGCCGCTGCATAACGTTTCACGGGCATAGTCTAAGTCCTTGAGATAGCACCTCGGAAGATTTTGAAATTGAATCCCACGTCCCGCGAATCGCCCTGTTCTATTGGCTCCGTAGAACTGTAGAAAGCCTCTACACCGCTGATCGCTTCCCTGCATATCTATCATGGCGTTATACTTAGCAATGGATGTCTTACCTAGCTCCCGGCGTATCTCTAGAACCCTAAGCACATCAGGATCGTTAACACCGTCAATAACATCCTCCATGGCATCCTTTGCAAGGCTTTTCACCACTTCACCTGTCCTATCTTCAATCCATTTCTTTATCCGCCCTAACGCATTAGGATTGTCTATACTCGTGATCTCCATAAATTCCTGTTTAAGTGTTTCTTTATTATCCTGATCGCACCTTATGGCATGATGCACCATAGCAGTATCTACCCGCATACCTCGCGAATTAATTTCCTGATCCAGTACCCAGAGTTGATGCTCAAACGCCGGTATCTTATAGAATCTTATCTTCTCCTTTATAGCCCGCTCTACTTCAACGTCCTGTGCGCAGTATTGCTTGAACTGTTCCCACTTATCCGGCGAATCGGACGGCAAATTTCTAGTCCTACCCTTATTAGCTTTAGTAGGTTTGCAAGGCTTAGAGAAATAATTAATTAGAGCTTTACCGCCCTTGTCTTTTTGCTGCTCTAGTTTTAACACCTCTGCCACGCCACCTAAATTATTAGGCAAGCCAACCATTAGCGCATGAACGCTGGTACACTCCCACTGGTCTACTGAAAGCTGAGTATTAAAGTATCTATTTAGGCATGTGATTTCAAAATTAGCGTTAAACGCTTGTTTGACAACGGATTTATTGTACATATCATCGCATACCAATCCCGGTATAATTTCGCCGCTTGCAATGTCTATCACTGTAACTGGCTCATCATCATAAGCATAAGCGAAAAGTAGTACGGCGAAATCAGGGGCCTCCGCATAGCGGAAAACCCCCGAAGAAAGTAGATCAATGCTGCTATAGGTCTCGATATCTATTGATAGCGTTCTCATAAAATATCGTCATCGTCATCCAGCACAACGTCTTTAAAGTCCTCTTCCGCGCTGGTTCGCCCATCAAGCCGTTCACCGTCTTTGACTTTCATAATGTTGTTAAGCCCTGCCGCGATACCTTTAGATTTTTCACCATTATAAGCATAGAAATTAAGACTAACGACACAATAACAACCGCTGTAAACTTCTTCTCTATCCAATATCTCTTTACGATTTCTATCTACTATACCTGGCGCAGTAACACTACTCGCATTTATAAAGTAATGACCGGCGTATACTTCTTTACCGTCCGCAGCATCATCGGTATCCCCGTCGCGCAGTGGTACTTTAAGGTTATTTGGTATTTTACCTCCTAGCTTAGCTACTCCTGCTTGCTTAGCTTCTTCTATAGCTACTTTAATAGCTTCTATCGTCTTAGTATCTTTCTTAGGTATAAGAATAGCTGTACTATACTTTTCCCGTACATCATCTTTACCTGCTTTCGGCTCCCAGATATTTGCATAGCTCAAACGTACTATTCCTGTAGTTACTTTAGTCTCGTTCATCTAATAACTCCTCCACATTTATATTTTTGAAATCGTCGGCAGGGCTTCTTTGGAAGTACTGTCGTGGGTCACTCTCCTGTACCAACGTTGGCGCGCCTTCGGGTTTTACTAAATAAGGGCCAACAAGATCCTCAAAATTATGCTTGCCTAATAGCGTTTCTAGCTCTCCAATACCCTTGAGCCTTGTATCCGTAAACGCCTCATACTTCATACCCGTGTCACGTAGCGCAGCGATAACCTTATCAGCATCTTTGATCACCCTATTACTGCGCCCGTGGACTATTTTATACCCTGGGAACTTTGCATCATGATTGAGTGCTTGATTCAGTGCGTACTTTTTAACGTCTTCAAGCCAACTCTTAACACTGTCAGCTATGGCAAGTACCCCCGCTATGTCAGTATCACTAAGTAAGTCAGCGTCTACTCCGCTAAAATCTGTAACCCTTAGATTGTAATCAGCACATACCCTACATTTAGCTCTTACCTTACAAAACTTACAGTGATCTCCAGCTACCTTCTCCCCCTTCCCCTCATAAGCAAGTGCCGCTGCTGGTCTAAGTACTTTCTCACCCCACGCTATCAGCTCATTTGCTGATAGCTCCCATGTACTTATGTTCTCAAGGCGGGGCTGGTAAATAGTCATACCAATCTGCTTAATATCATATAAAAGATCATACATTTCCAACGCTCCAAGAGCATAGATCATCATCTGAGTATTTTCGGAAGCGTAGACGGGTACACCCTTTCCGTATTTAAAATCGATAATGTCAATCCGCCCATCTGAGACGATTATAGCGTCACAGGTTCCATGTCCTTCGGGTGCATACTGATCGAAATCAATCGTAACTTCAAAATCGATCACGTGATAGTCCTCGCAAAGATTCCACACATACGACGCATATTCAGCACAGCAGTCCTGCATTTCCTTGGTGTATAGTGGGTTTTGTTTCGCCTCCCAAATCTCCGCAGCGTATTGTGCCTGATCAATAATATTAGCGTTGTATCTACATATAAGCTCAGCTAGTTCATGGGCCAAAGTACCCTCAAGAGCGTACTTAGACGCTCCATCAGGTATGCTCTCCTCAAGCCTTGGTGCTGGCGTACATATCAGCCACCTATTTGACGAGGAAGGTGATAACAACGCATGATTCATATAGCTTCAACTTCTTTCAGGACTGCGGCGTAGTGTTCTTCCGCAAGTTCTGTTATATTTGGCGCGCCATATCTACCAAGAATCTCTTTAATAACAGGTTTAAGTTCAGGTTTATTACGTGTTTTATCACCTACAGTTTTACGTAGTATTTCTACTGTGACTGCGGGGCCTTGTAACTCGGGCACTTCGACGGGCTTAGCTTCCACCTTCGCATTACTCTTGCGCTTTGGTGCTTCAACCTCTAATATCGTAGGTTGAAATATACTCCTTAAAATATCAAGTGTTGTCGTTCCAAGCTCAACTACTACTTTAATTTCCATCTTTTTTGGCCTCCAATATCACCATGAATGTGTACATACCTGTGCATGACTTAATATGAGTTATCATTTCAGCGTCTGACATGTCATCCCGACTTACGGTGTTCATCATTTCTTCGATTAGTATAATAGTTTTATCCGCGAAATCCTCAGCACTTATCATTTTTTCTATAAATTCATTCATCGCAATCCTCCGATAACCATAGTTTTATCAGTGTAACAATCGTCTGAACCTTGGTTTCCGCTTCTAGCTCATAACTCACCGCGACTCCGGTTATCAACTTCAATATTGCTTTCTTTTTGTCTGATACCGTAGCCATACAATCATCATATATTTCCTTTATTCTGGCCTCGTATTTGCTCATTGCATTAATTCCTCCCAACGTTGTAAGATGAAATCTATGGCGTATATCTTCCCCTCAGAGCTAAGCTCTCCATCATGCACCACCTTTTCTATTACTCTTCTTACGCCCTCTTCTCTTGTGACACAGTGGTCGAATGTACTTTTATAATCGCTGTATCTATCTAATAAAGTCATTCTTCTGGCCTCCATCGTTTAACCAAGTAATGAGCAACAGCCATAGCCTCATTTTCGTCAAAATAGTTACTTTCTAAATAATCAGATATGTCAGCTAGAAAAACTTTCATATGGGCGTTTACTCTTTCCTCTGCCTGAATTAACGCTTTGATACTATCTTTCAAACTGGCCGTCATTGTGCTACCTCCCTTAATTTTCTTTGATTAATCCCAAAAAAGTCCTCCAGCGCGTCCCATGTAGGAATGCCGCCCACCATGCGCCCTGATTCAATTTTCTTATAGTACTGTAGATTAATAAATATCCTCGCTGCTAGGGCCTCTTGTGTCAGTCCGTGTTGTTTCCTTGCCTCCTTTAACACTGTTCTACTCATTGCTATTCCCCTTTCTCGATCTCAGCTATAGCTCTCAATATTGGGTATATCTGTGCTGGTACTACAGCGTTACCTAGACATTTAAGTCGATCCACCCGATTCTTAATACCTGTGGCTATTCTCGGGATATCTGGCTCTGGCACCCACGTTATAGTTCCGTCCAACCCATAGGAAATCCCATCAACCACTCGATCCAATCCGGGTTGAGTTGCCCGCCGTTCCCCTGCGACATGCTCCGTCGCTCGTCTTCTGTTATTACTCCATTGTCCGCAAGCTTCTGTAGCTGCTGGAAATTCCCCGCCCCGCCGCATAGGCCCGCGCCCGTCGTTGACGTTGGAAACATCATTACATAACCCTTTAAATTCCCTCTTTTCATGTCGTGAATTTGCGATTTGCTTCCGAGTGATCCGCTCCCTTTGTAGTCCGTGGCTTTCGGTGTTGGCCACAAAGAACACTCTTTCCCGTCTATGCGGAGCTCCGACAGCCGCAGCTTCATAATCAAATATCCCGATGTCGTAACCTTCACGCTCCAAGTCCTCACAAACTGTGTTCCCGGCAATTCGCAGGATTCCAGGTACATTTTCACCGATAACCCAATGCGGCGTAAGTTCTCGGATAACTCTGAGCATTTCCGGCCATAAGTAACGATCGTCCCCTTTACCTTTTTGCTTTCCAGCCACGGAAAATGGCTGGCATGGGAATCCTCCAGTGATGATATCAACTGTGGGAAATCCTGTTCTTTCTCTAAAGCTATCCGCTGTGACATCTCTTATATCCCTCCACTTAGGCACTTTAGGCCAGTGCTTCTCCAATATCTTATATGGGTAGTCCGCCAACTCACAGAATCCTACAGTCTCAAATCCTGCCCATTCTGCCGCGATACTCATTCCCCCGATACCGGAAAACAAGTCAAAATGTGTCAGTACCTCTAACACCGGTACACCTCCATAAATGCGTCCCATGCGGTCATCGGGTAGCGGTTAGTAGTACCATACTTACCGCCGTCATCCTCACACTTTCTGACCTCAAACCCCCTAGCTTTACAAAATCCGGTTAAACGCTTGCCTACGTTTTTACATTCTTCTAAATCCCACTCCAGCCCATTAATCTTGTTAAACTTGCACCAACTCAGTGACTCATCAATAGCTATTTCGAGTATCTCTTTTTCCGCTTCGATCCGTTCTATCTCTACTTGCTGCTCGTAGGCTAGTAATAAAGCTTCTTTGAGCGATCTTGGTGCTACTAAGTATGATCCGGTTTTTCTAATCGCTGGTAGAATTTCATCCGTAACAACATCTTGAAACTTTCTAGCTATTTCGTTTGAAGCTTTGAAACATAACTTGTAAAAGATATTTTCAGGGATGTATTTGGGCAGATCATCATTTTCGGAATCCAGAATTCCGAAACTTATAAACCAATTTACTAGACCTTGTTTGTTTAATCTGGAATATTCTTTGCCATTTTTTGTTTCGCGTTTAACAAGACCTAGGCCGAGCGCCACGTTTTCCAGATTCAGAAACACTGTTCCATTCTCATCTGTGTACCCCTGCACACCTTTGACCATACATAAATCATTCATTAATGACTCGCCTCCCATGCTACAGCTAATAGAATCCCAACGAATATGACTATAACTAGAGTTGTCATCAAGAAATCCCTCCCGCTTGCATAAATCCGATAAATCTGATAAGCTGATCAACGGTAATATCTTTACTTGTTCCATCTGCTATAGCTGTGGCCTCGGCTAAGGCTGCAGCTATATTTTCTCTACAGTACTCGCAACGGTCATTATCGTGGTCATAGAATCGTAATACTGACCGGCGTACTAAAGGCTTATGGCAGAACGGACATACAAAAAACTCTTCAAAATAGTTCATTTTATAACCTCCCTTATAGTATTTTGGTATAGGCACGCTATTTGGTGGCAATACGAATGGCGTACTTACTTACCTCCTCTAATGATTTACCTGTCAGTATTCGCGCCATTTCCTCGGGCGGGTAGTAATCTTTCTTGTTGATAATCACCTCCCTGATCATTTGTTTTTCAACTCCTTAATTTCATTCTCAAGTTCTTTCAGCACAAGGATGATATGATGTTGGAAAGCTGCTATAAATATAATCAGTCCAAATAGTAACCACGTCATATTGTGTCACCTCCTACATAGTTAGCATCAAATATTTTATGTACTGGTAGATTCATGATAACGGATTGCCTTTTTAGCTCTTTCCAGTCAAACTGATGCCAGGGTATATAATTCTTTTCTGCGAACATGTTGATTATCTCTCTTGCTGTCTTCTCATTCTTTGATGTTGCTCTCATTCATTTCACCTCCTTTCTATTCAGCTACAATGCCGCTTATATATTTCTTGGCCAATTGAAATGTCTAGTCCAAACTTGTCTTTTAACGTCATCAACTCCACTGTATCGTCTAGAATAGGTTGTCTTTCTAGTAACCACTCTGGCGGCATTTCCTTTTTCTTAACCATTTTTGGATACCCGTGACGTGTAGATATTGCCTTGTTAGCGATTACATTAGCTTTTATATAATCGATTCTTGCAGATACTTTTAGTCCTTCATTCAGCCGATTCATTGCTTCCCTTTGGTGCGCTTTATCAAGCATCCTGAATACTTGGAAACCTTCGAGTCCGGAATCTTTGCGGAGAGTTTTGATTATGTCGTAGATCCAACGTTTGAATTCTTTAGCCTCGGGTTTTCTACTTTCAAATACAGCTTCGTAAATTCCGTATTCACTAACAATGATTACATCTTGCAACCCGCCCGTTGTTCGAAGGGGGTACTTTGAAAGTTCCTCCTTCGATAACCGTTGACTCAGCTTTTTAGTAAATAGCTTTAGCCACATCGGATAAGACGGCCCACCAATCGCCAGATTCTTTTTCTACAAATCTGATCGAGTGACCGTTCCATATTTCTGTTTTCATTTACATTACCTCCTTTACGTTTTTTCCAATTTTCCACCGCCGTAATTTTCGAGAAACGGATTGTTATTAGGTGTTGCTTTTGGTATTTGAAGTGTCAACCTTCCAACTACTACTTTAGCATCAAGCATTGTTTCTGATATTAGCTGCAGTTCATCTTTCTTTTGTCTTAGAACGCTCTCTGCGAATTTAAGCTTAGTCATTGCTTTAATTTCTGCACGTACATATAACTACCCCCTTTTTTAGTTGTTCTCTCAGATATGAGGAGCGCGAAAAACTTCACTTTCGATCATCTTTGTAATTTGTTTTAATGAAGTTAATCTCCGCAAATTTGCGTTCATCGGCTTTTAAAACATCTGAGTGTCGCTTTCCGAACGATATGGAGATTTGTAAGCTATTCTATAATGTTGGTAACAGCGGGTTTTCGGGCAAGTATAAAAGTGAAGTAAGTACTCCCACTCTGCTTTTTGCGATTTTATAAATGTCGTGATAATCCGTGCCTTTTTCTATTTCTTCCTCGACTGTACGTTTGATAAGATGCTCTATAGCTTCTAACCCCTTCAACGCTTCATGGGTAGCTTTATCCCGCTGCCCGTCTTTAAGCCCTACCGCGCCGTTAGCAAGTCTCGTATAGTGCAAGTAGTAGTTATCTGCATTCTTACTTCCGGCTTTTATAGCGTAGTCCACTAATGCTTTGATTTCATCCGTTTCGCTAAGTCGCGCCCTTTTCCCGCTTTGCCTTGCCTCTGACCAATCTTTAGTTGATTTCTGCAGTAGCATTTGTCTCATCCGGTAAAACTCTTTTACCAAAGCAAGCTTGAACGCTACTACTTTTTTGCTATTTCGCATAAGCGTCAAAAGAAATGTGGCCTGTTGTTCGTTAAGCGCATAATACTGTTCTGGTCTTCCGCCATTACTTTCTCGGTTTAAAACCGATAAAGTCCCGAAGTCTTTAAACTCGCTTTCGTAGTCGATAATCAACTCTTTTATGTTGATATGTTTTACATTGGTTTCTTCTGCGATTATTCCGCTGTCTGTAAAAATTTCATTTCTGCGCACATACACAATTTCTTTCAATTTTGTCTCCTTTCTACTTACCGATTTCAAATCGGGAAACTTACAGCGGTTTACGCCCCGCTTTTAGCGGTATTTTTCTTTTCAAAAAAAAGATACTCCGCTGGGATATCGTACAGATTAGCCATTGCATCCGCTAATGGCATAGTTACACGGTCTGGACGCTTCTCAAAGAATATCAACGTTTCTCTACACATCCCTAGTTTTTCCGCAGCCGCTTTTTGTGTCATTCCTGCGTTTACTCTCGCCGCTTTAATAGAAATTTTCACCTTATCACCTCCGCTCTTTGTTTATATTGATAGTATACACCGCTAAAAGCGGTTTTGCAACACACAAATTGAATTATTTTCTTACATAATATGTGTACAATTTTTTGTGAATTTTACTACTAGATTTATAGTACTAAACATGGTATACTCCGCTAAAAGGAGGAATCGATATGATCGATGCTAACAAAACAGCCAAGCATGTAGCCATTAGAATAAGAAATTTGAGAGGTACAGAGACACAAAAAGATTTTGCCAAAAAATTAGGAGTAAGTCCACAGGCAGTTTCGGACTGGGAAAACGCGGTCAAAATGCCACGTATGGGCGTAATCGAAAAATTATCAGAACTGTACAATGTGCCAAAAAGTTATATCATTGGGGAGGGCAGCTATATTCCGGAGCCTAAAAAACCTGTTCTGTTTCAGAATGGGCAAATTTTAGTAATGTCTGATTTACCGGAAGATGCAGTCCGCGAAGTAGAATCATACCTATCTTACATCCGCTCTAAGTACAACCTATCATGACCATATCAGCAGCGGCATATTGCCGATACAGCACATCCAATCAGGACGAAAACTCCATCGCCGCCCAACTCCAAGGAATCATGAGCTACTGCCAATCTAACAACCTTCAAATTATCCAATCTTACATTGATGAAGCCCAATCTGGTACTAATACCTCCCGCACAGGATTTCAAGATATGATCAGAGATGCACAAGCCAAGCTTTTCTCCGCCGTGGTAGTGTATGACATTTCGCGTGGCTCAAGGGATGTAGCAGATTGGTTTAATTTCAGGAAAATAATGAAATCATTAGGAGTAGAAATTATTTCTGCAACCGAACGTTTAGGCGATATCAGCAACCCTAATGACTTCCTTATAGAACTCATTAACGTAGGCCTGGGGCAGCATATGGTACTACAGACCAGACAGAAATCAATCGCCGGTGTAGCTATGAAAGCCAAGCAAGGCGCATTCCTTGGTGGCATAGCTCCGCTGGGATACAATATACAAGATCAGAAATACGTCATTAACGAACATGAGGCTGAGGCTGTAAAGTATATCTTTGCGGAATATGCCGCGGGGAAGTCATATAACGCCATTGTTTCGGAACTCACTAGACAGGGTATAAGAGGTAAGAAGGGCCGTCCTTTGGGCAAGAACTCACTACATGCAATACTTAAGAATGAAAGATACATTGGTACGTACACCTGGAATCAACGGAAATGTAAGAATCTTGGGAAATGGATCGGCGGTGCACCGAACCCAGACGCTATCACCCTACCCGATACGATACCGGCGATTATAGATACATTATTATGGAAGGAAGTGCAAAAAAGAATGGCAGACCAGAAGGGAAGAGCTAGGAATAAGGCTAAGAGAACATATCTATTGTCCGGCCTTATAGAGTGTGATATGTGCGGGGCTGCTTATGTTGGGCATTGCAGCACTAATAAAAGAGGATACGAGAGCCGTCAATACCGCTGCGGAAACAAGTATAGAACGAAAACGTGCGCCGCTAAAAGTATCAACGCTGATATGCTGGAGAATCATGTAATAGAGAGCTTGAAAGCTTTTCATAAAGAACTGGATATAAAAGAAATGGCTAAGATAATAACTGATCAAATGAACACTGCCTCACGGGACTTGTCACGAGAGCGAAACGAGCTTAAAGAGATAGAGGCTAAAATATACAATGGAGTGCAGTACTTTTTGAGCGGAAAACAATTCCCAGAGCTACAAGATGAGTTAGACCGGCTACGGGTACGCAAGTCAGAATTAGAAGACATTATCATAGTAAATACACGTGAGGATAGATTGGTCACGTCCGACCATGTGGAAGGTGTGTTACTCTACGCGATCAACGCAATGAGGGAAGAAAATATTTCTGAGGTCATAAGGATGAACGTATCACGCATATACGCCCATGCAGACGGCACTTGCACTATCAACATAGGCGTACATACTGACCATAGCGGAAGTCCGCAGTATGCAGTATGTACTACTCAGAAGTATGCTCCTTAAGATAGTCTATAGCGGCGTCAATGTCCTCCTCTGGCGAATCTTCCCGTAGTACGATGATACACTCCTCCACGTCTACCAATACCCCCTTAAACGGATACTTATTATCAACTAGAAATTTTATCATCCGTGCATCCCCTTTCATGCGAACATTTGTTCCGCAATAATACCGCTATCGGACAGCAATGTCAAGTACAAACAAAAAATCCCCTACTGCGTATATAGCTGTAGAGGAAATTTTGGAGTGGTTATTATCTAGTGGCATGGTTAGTATACCACACTCCTAGAGAACATTCTGTTACTCTTTGACGGAACAATTACGAACCTCAATAGCTTTAATAATATATGCGTTGACGCTTTCACCTTGGGCTGCAGCGCATTTTTTAATCTCATCCAGCATACCCTTTTTAGGTCTTATCTTTATTTCATCGTAGTTGGCCCTTACATACTTTGCAACTGATCTTTGCTGTGCTTTACTAACCGGCATACTTTGTCACCTCCATCTATAATCATACCACAGATATCTATTGTGTACAATATACATAATGCACAACATAATTGGTGAAAATTTATTTTTATTTTGGCACATTTACATGTTGACTATTGAACCCAATAGGTGTATACTTATCTCATAAGCAAGAAACAAACATTAAGGGGAGGCAATCACATGAAAACAACATTCCAGGGAACAGCGAAGCAAGTAAAATGGGCAAACGACATCTTCACAGCATTCTACAACGACGTTACAGAGAGAATACTTCCAAGACTTAGCAAAGAAGACGCTGACATGATCGTAAACGTAATCCTTCCAGCGATCTACACCGACAAACTTGCCAGCCAGATCATTGACTACCGCAACGAGTATGCCGGTATCACAGGAAATGTAAACGCCGACCTTCTCAGCCAACGTATCAGCGGAGCCGTAGCAATGGGCAAGACCAAAAAAGCTACCGGCCTGACAACAGAAAATATCAATGATCTTGATCTCAGAGTTGCAAACGCGATTACATCCAGCCGTGTGACAAAACTCAGCAAATCTGATAAATTTAAGCTTGCTCATAAGAGAGCAAAAGAAGTAAAAGCTCAGTACCCAGAAGTTAACTATCGCGCACAGTTTTCATTAGAGCTTAGGTTCATCAACGCCAACTAAAAGGAGGAACATATCGTGATAGAAGCGGATTATTTAATACTGGAAATTAGTGGAGAGATGTATTGTTTATACGATCCTGTGGGCGTACTTTTGTACGGCCCTGGGAGAATAGGGGATATCGAAGATTATGCATTGGAGTTATTAGGGTATGTGCCGAAGATTATAAATTATTAAAACAAAGGGAGGGCATAAGAATGGACAACGTACTAAAGGATCACATGGGGTTAAGACTTTGGAAATACGCACATAAAATCACACAATTATCGGATACTATAGACAAGGAGGAGGGAACACCTGTATGGAAACGCGCTATACAGGATCGGGATATAATTACGGCAAAACTAGATGGATACTGTGATGCTATAGACGATATGCTTAATCGTACGCACGGGCGCACTTGTAAAAAATTTTATAACATACTGCATATAGGTTTTGGACATAAAGAATTTATAGAACGTATCTTCGAGGAGGATTAAGAAAAGCCCCGGCGCATAACCGGGGCACTACTATTTTACTTACTTCCTGTAATTGTTCTCTGAGCTTCGTCCCACACGACAGACGTATAACCGGCCGCCGTAAGAACATCTCTAATCTTGACTTGTATGCCGCCCATCTCAGAAAGCGTCACATACCAGTGTCCTTCTTTGTTAACAGCCGCCATATCGTCTATAACTAGCACTACCTTTTTACTGATCTTACTCCACGTAGCCATGAAGTTCTTAGGTGTACCGAACATTGATACTAGTTTGCCAGTTCCACTGTTCTGCGCCCAGGACTTCATCTGAAAGTGAGGTTTATCGACCGGCGATGTCCAGCGTCCGCCCCACTCAAGCCCGAGTGATTCACCTATTTCACCGACACGCTTGTAAAAGCCGTCAGAATCATCATACTCCCTGCCGCGCACATTCCTGCAAAAGTCGAACGCAACGCCCCAGCAATGCATACTGTTAGGGTATTTAACACTTGTCACTATTGCGCCAGGCGCAGTCCTGCCTTGTGCATAAAGTTTGTTCTGTTCTGCCTCAGTTCTGAGTGTATCAGTGATTAAGACAGGAAGGTTAGCAGCCTTACACCTATCTTGTAGTTTTTCTACTATGTCTTGTAACTCGGGATGTAGAAGGTTAATTTCCCTCATCCTTATCACTCATTCCCTTCAATCCACTATTTTTCATGATAAACTGTCCTAGCATATCAAGGCCCCGCGCTCCTTGGTGTCCTATGATACCCGCTATACAGAAGGCTATGTATATGTTCATATTGAGCCAGCTGTATATGCAGTATACTAGGACTCCGGCGAACGCCGCGCTAACGGCTTCCGATATCAGAGATAAAAGCCGCATTTTTCGTTTATCCTTAATGCTCAGCCATCTTGCACAACTGCCAAAAACTGCGAAAAGTGCTTGACCAAGCATCACAAAAATGTCTTCTTTCTCCACTTGTCTGCCCCCTCTCTTTGGGTGTAGATATGTCCGAGTTGGCATAAAACAATCACCATAGCCAAAATAAATAGCGATGTTACTATGATGAGTATTACCGCGCCATAAATTATTTCATCACTAATGTTATTATCCACAGAGTACTTAGATACACCTATCAAAACTAACATTCTGCCAGTCAGCGTTTCGTCAGACGGAACCCAGCGATAATACAGGTGCACATCATGCATGGGCTTGCCCCCATGCTCTAGCTGTATTGTCATTTCACCTCTTTCGCTAGTCAGTATTTCGCTGATCAAATCAGGATAGCAATGAAGAGGGAAAAGTCCGTCCCTGTCTAAAAGGTTATTAAAATCATCATCATACAGTATCGCATACGTTCCTCGTGTATCGTCCATCTGCTCTACTACATAGGATAGAATATCCGCATAATTGTAAGAATCCCAGTCTATATCAAACTCCACAAATCTGTCCATTTCATCACAGATCAAGTTAACCTCAAATTGTCGATCTATAATTTTTTCCTGTAGAAGCGCGTTATTGACATGGGAAAACGCGAAATAGAAGTACCCGCAGAACGCTACTAAAACGAGGAAAGTCACGGCTATTAGGTATTTCTGCCAATTACCACTCAGTAATTTACTCATCGTCTATACCTCTTTCCTTATGCTGTAGTGTCAGGATGCAACAATGCGTCCTGCTCCTCAAGTATCTCTAACTCATTAAGAATCGTCTGTTCTGCTCCAGCCGGAAGTACCCCGCTCATACTAGATATTAGTGCGTTAACTGCCGTCCGCACATACTCAGTAGTTGCTATCCTTGTGTTATTAACCGTCTGCGCTTGTGTCGGGGCGGTGGGATTGCCAGTGAACCCCGGGGAGTCTATTATCGCGGTACGCGCCCACACACCCGGCGTGACTGTGGTATCCGTGTTTACACGTCTATTGTATCTGTACGGTATTGATCCATTACTCGTAAGTTCTTGCACACGAAGCGTTGTAGACACATACACAACTCGTATTCGTATTGCAACCCCCGTTACAGGACAGTTCAACAGTGAATCAGTTAACGTTGATCCGGTCGTATAGTACACCCCGGGCGAGGTAAGATAGTTCAAGTCTGCGCCTGTTGTTAGTAAAGTAGAAGGGCCTATAATATCTACAGGGCCTATTACTGTTCCGGTAGTACCAATACCCGGCGCAAAAGTTATTGCGTCAGCAAAGTACCCTGTTGGTAGTGGGTCGGATTGTAAATCCGCTGTAGGTAGAAGTACCCAACCCATAGAATTAATCATGTCAATTCTGAGATTTGTACCACTAGCATCGCCCGAGTGATAGAAGTCCAGATATGTTTCCATCGTCGCAGAAGAACCCGTCCTGCTGGAAACAATTCTTGCCCTCTGCACACCCCTAATGCCTTGATATGCGGAGAAGGATAACTGGTTCAAGCTGCCAGCTAGCCCATATGATGAGCAAGCAAAGACGGAGCCTATGGTATGGTTTGAGGGGTAGTTTTCAAAATTAAAAACCGCGCTGCATCGTGCAGCTCTAGGACTTACTACATTACGTGCTACCCTATACCACCCCGGCGCAGGCGCGGTCTGACCGTCTGCATTCGGGATAGTGAACGTCTGCGATACCTTCATACCAGATATCGCGGTTGTGTTCGCAGCTACCGAATTAGTAAGGCTATTAATAGCTGTCTGCGAAGCGGCTCCGCTGTTCTCAAGGGCCACTATCCTATCAAGTATCTGCTGTACCGGATCGGGATAAAGTCCGTAGACCATAGGCTCCAAGGCGTTTACACTCGGGCCGATCACGTAGATGAGTTGGGATGACTTGGCAACTATGTTTCCCACTGAATCATACCATACTACTTGTATGCGGTTATTACCTCGGACAGTAAGTGCGTGAGTAAGTGGTATCTCGCCTGTAGCGTCAACGTCTACCCATACTTTTATCGCACCGCCAAGTGAAAACTCCATTCTCCTAGTATATCCGTCCAGTGCCACTGGCTGTGATACGATCACAAAAGAATTTGCGTTATGCTCACCGGCGTACCCGGCAAAAGTGTCTGTAGCGGTCAGGATATGATCATCACTAACCGCTAGGTCTATAATGCTCATATAATACCTCCTAACTTATCCCTTTTTACCTACATCATCGAGTATAAGCTCCTCTTCAATAACTTGATCGGTCTGTAGCTCTCTCACGGCATCCCTTAAATCCTTCATTTCCGCTTCGATGATCCGTTTGAGTGCTTCCGTATCGATCTCTGGGGGAGAGGTGTTAATCGCTGCTGATTTCAACGCCTCGACATCTGCTTTGAGCGTTATAACGTCACTCTCGATTGAAGTAGGCTCATAAGCCTTTTCGTTAGCAATCACCAAAAGAGCCGTTGCTTGATCAGCGGTTATTGCCCCCTGCGCCACTAAATAGTTGATCCGCGCTGTTGCGTCCTCTAACATATATTTCGAGTTGTTCAAGTAACTTGTAATTACGTCTAACATGTAATTCCCTCCTATATTATGGATGTAGTACTATGGCCTCTAGGGCAGACACCCTAGTTGCCAAGGAACTCACGGCATTAGCAAGGCCGCCAAAAGGTGATAACATCGTATCCGTATTCCCGCCGCCGTCGCTGTAAATGTTATTCAGGCCGGGTAAAGCTGGTATAGTGAAGCCTGGGACGGTGAGCGTGCGTGGTACGGCTAGTGGGTAAACGATGGTCAAAGGTGTACCCGCTGTTGCTTGAGCCGCTAAATAAGCTTTTAAGTCATCCGCTGTTGCTTGACTTGCGGCTAAATAAAACGAGGTAGAAATACCACTAGAATGACCACGTAACACACAAGTGTTCGGAGTCATCTGCGTTAAAGAGTTGCCTGTATTCTGTAGCACTGTATACATATTGCATACCATATTATTACTCATAACACTTACCCCAGGGTTATATGCGTTTGCGTTTAAAGGTACAACAAACAAACCTATACCCCCAACCCCGGTATTACCGCTTAAAGTCCATGCCTCAGTTCCGTTAAACGTCTGATACGCACTCCTAAGGGTTAATAACCCATTTGACACGTTTAAGGTATTAGGCGTGGCAGGAAGTCCGTACACCGTTTCCGGCAGTATTGCTGTACTCTGAATCCCATTATACAGTTCAAAAGATGTGCCTACGGAACCGTACTCTAACTGCGGTTTTATATAATAATTTGTAAGTGTTGTGCCCACAGCAACTCTAATCTCAAAGAAAGTAAGGTTTTCAGTAGTGGTATCGGTAATAACTCTGTTTACAACGCTTGCAGCGTTACTAGCTGCTCCAAAGTTACCAACGCTAGTTGTTTGTGTGCGTAGGACTAAACTCACACCGCTAACTACGTTAGGGTTGTTAAACGACAATGTGAGAGTAGCGCCCTTTGGTGCGTATAGCATATTGTCATAAACCCTTAAGTAGGAATACCCTGTTCCAGAGGGCGTACCGTTCAATAAGTAAGATCCATCTGACTGTAGGGTAAAAGTTACACCGTTATTCGTTGTTGTAGCAACAGTCCGTATCAGGTTCTTCCCAGCCCTCGCCGTCCTTACGGTGCCCACGCCCACTATAGGCCGGACATTATCGGGACTAGGGCCACCCGTGCCAGCTTGCGAGGCCACTATGTTAGCGGTCACGTCAATAGGCAGCCCGGCGTAGGCTGTTGGCACGGTGAGCTGTGATAACGTCCCTACCGTTCCAGGTATACCCTGAGTTAATCCGTTAAAAGCATCAAGGGCCGTAGCAACATCGGTCTTGACTTGCGTCATGTCAGACTGTAACGCTGTGATGTTACTCTCAGCACCACTGATGCGGCTCAGCATACTTCCCATAGGCTCGGGAAGCGGGTTTTCTATTTCATTTAGAGCGTTGATACTCGCGCCAATCATGTAAATAGCCGTACTCGACTTAGCGATTATGTTTCCCGCTGAATCATACCATACGATCTGAACGGTGTTATTACCACGGATAGTCAATGCCTGAGTTAGCTGTATAGTGCCGTCGGGCAGCACATCTGACCAAAGCCGTGATCTAGTGGCATCCGCTAACGAGAACTCAGCTCTCCGTGTGTACGGTGTCAGCCAAGCCGGTTGCGTAACGATCTGAAGTTGTGTCGCTTGATGCTCTCCCGCATACCCGGCAAAAGAATCGCTAAGCGTTAGGATATTACCCGCCCCAGCGATTGTTAAATTGATAATCATATATTTCCTCCTTTCATAAAATTACAAAGCTGTATCGGAGTGTTGCTATCGTGCCGGTATCTGTGAACAGCATCAAGTACCCAGTTACAACCCCTGTAAGTGTCATCAAGTCGTTACTTAGTACGTAAGATATGCCGTCCCGGGTCATCATACCTGTTTCTACAAGACTAGGTTTACGTGGCTTAGTGAATACTAATCTTGCGTCCGTTACAGTGCTATAGTCCATTTCCACCGAGCCTTGATAAATCTTGTAAATAAATTTTACACTGTTTTTGTTAGTGGCGTTAAGCATAATACCCGTAGACCATATAGCCGGTCTGTCTAAGTCTAGCTCTATGAGTTTTTCTATCAAGGCTGCCAACCTCCTATGATAATACCGTTTAACAGCATTACCCTGTCATTGACTTGCGGCGAGGCGTAGTTCCGTACCCGCTTATATAGTTTCTGCGACGCTACCGTGTCACCGTCGAAACGTATAGTAGGATTGTTCGTAGTCGGCGCAACACTGACCACTGTTGCCATTCTTACTATAGGTATCATATTGAGTAGTTCATTACGTAGACTTCTGAGAACATCCCAGAAGTCGTTAGGTGTTCCCATCATAACTGTATCACTCCTTACAACTTAATAACTCGTCGTGTGTCATGCGACATCAAACCATCATACTTCAAGTCCATTTCCCAGCCCGTCTCCGAAAACTTCATCGGCTCAGGGAAGACTTGAGGAATATCAACGTAAATTGTGTCCGCATTATCGTGTATAGGCATGAGAGCTGTGGAGAAAGAGAAATGACTATAAGCTGAGGTACTTTCTATAGCTATCCGGCGTACCAGATTATCCAACGTCCCTTGATTAGCTATGTTGTCAATTTCCTCAAAGTCCACGATCCTGCGCCCTCGGTTTACCGTGCTTATTGGAGATAGCGGATCGGTGTTAGCAAACTTACTAACCATCGGCGTACTATCGATATTAGTAGCTACTCTCACGAATACATTCGCCCGGCTTGCGATGTCCAAATCTTCCACGAATTCCGGGGCGAGAATACTATCCCGGTCAGCCTTATACTTTATCGTTACTGGCCTGAGAGCCGGTTCGATATAAGGCCCGGAACGTATAAATCCCTCGGAGTCCACTCCAAGGGAATTGTAATTGATGTCTTTAAGGAGGTCATTTATAACGTCTTTGATCTTCTCGCCGGTTGCAAATTCTCGATCCGCGCTTAAAGTAAGATTACTCGCCGTTATATTAACCCTCGTTATGCCTGAGATGTTTAGAAGCTTAGTTACTTCTCCAACATAGTTAGCGTTAGCTGGTATAAAATATCGGCTCTCCAGCCTATCTTGTTCAAGTATAATTGTCTTGTCGTAAGCATTGATCTCCCTACGTACTAAAGAGCCATTAATTTCACGCGCTGGACTCTCTAGCAAGAATATCCCGAGTGGCCATGATACAGTCCCGCTATCCTGCATATGCAAGATAAACCAAGGCTGTATGCGGTCAGATAAGAAATTAATCGCTTTCTGCATGTGCTCATCCAGCGTAAAAGTCGCGGTGCGTTTTATCGGCCTCAGCTCTCCGTAAGTTATACTAGCCGCTATGATACCGTCCAATGTTCCAATTCCTATATCATATCTATTGAGCAGGTCATACCGGAAAGACACTTTCCGGTTATCACCTCTCATCCGTAGCTCATCATCAATCTCTTTGGCTGTATAAGCCCTCGACATGATCACAGCTCCACCTCTTGCGCGAAGTCTGTTTCTGTAAAATTGAACGTCACTATACAGTCTTTACGTGATATTTTATCCACTAATGCACCCTCAATCGTGCCGTACATAGTCCCTAGTCTCCAGTCTCTTAGTATCAATGTATTACTGCTACGGGTAAGCTCTTCTATCCGGTCACGGTCTTCAAGGCTACACTGGAAACTGAGCTGCACTGATTTCCGCGAAGTACTACCGATCTGCAGCACAGGTTTTTCGCGGCCTATGAAGTATGACAAGGATTTTTCATATACATACGTTCGATCTTTCTGCGGTACAGCACCTATCATATGCTTAAGTGTCACTTGGTTATCCATGCTGTGAGTGTCCGCTATGGTCGTGTAGTACCAATCCATGACTCCGTTAACGAGGTTGCTATCAGCAAAGCTATAATCTACATCAACTACACGAGCAAAATACTCATAAATGCGTCTCGGGGATGCTGTGTGGTCATCGTACACCCCCGCAGTTGTAACGCCAATTCGGAGGTAGTTTGACGGTATATTACCGTTTAACTCGGCTCTGTAAATGTATGTCTGTTTACCCTTGTTATCAATGTACAGTCTGATCGAGTTACCCGCCTTGATAGCAAGCCTCAGTGCCGGTGCTGGCGGCGGCGTGGTATCGAGGGTAAATGGAAGCTGTGCCCACGGACTGGAGAATCCATACTGGTTAGTGATACGCATTCGGGCGATGTAATTTCCGTTGGGCAGGATAGTGTTAACCGTATGAAAAAACTCATCCATAAATGCTTGATTACCTGTGCTATATACCTCCGTTATACCGTCTCTAAGGATCAATAATTCCCAGCTTAACAGGGACGCAGCAGAGAAGAATACCGTAGGTCTATTGGAGTCTGTCACGGATACAATTACTGGAGCCGGTGGAACGCCAATCGTAAAGAACGTTGCTATGCTAGACCAAGGCCCAGCGTCACCCAGTGCACCGTAAGCCATTACTTGCCAATCCACTGTGCTTTGTGTGAATATGGGACTGGTCATCACGGTAACGGCTCCAGCGGTCTGCCGGTTCACCCATGCGCCACCATCTACACGGTAACGGATATCGAATCGGCTTGGCGTAGTGTCGTAAGGACTGTTGTACCGCCATTCGAGCATAACGCCGTTATCACCGCTGACAGATGCACCTACAGGATAGACAAGTACTGACGCAAGCGGCGGTGTTGCTGCCAGCGGAAAGCTATTCTGAGTCCACGGCCCCCAACCGTTGTTAGTGGTAGATGTCCGCGCTCTGAAAGTAACCGCCGTATACGTCGTAAATGTGTTAGCCGGTAAGACATATCTGTTAGTTGTTCCTGCTATAGTCTGCGTTACATGTGTTCCTGCCCCCTGCCAGTACTCCACTTGAGACTGGTTCTGTGGGTCAGTCGTTAGTGCTGGGTTTGGAGTATGCCACCAACTCAGAGTAATAGCGGCTTTCGGGTTCTGTGTAGCTGTTGGCAGTAAGTTAGTCGGTGCTAACGGTATTATGTCGTCTACTGTAAATTCTAAGTATGGGACTAATGAAGCTGTGTTGTTAAACACTAAGCCCGCACCATACGGCCCGGGGACGTAGTTGACTTTGATACCAATTCTATCGTTTTGCGCCTTAGCTATGTCAAATACCGAAGTAATATCAATGTCGTAGGCTGTACCCGGGATCGCTGCTACCGCACTATTTACAGTCCCGTATATAGTTACATCACCCGGTGCGCCAAAATCAAAATTATTGACTCTGTTGATATCGTTTATCGTGAATAACTGCAATCTGACAGTATAAGGCGGCGTAGCCGTCACAGCGTTGACGAATTGTCTCAGCACAACTTTAGTCAGATTTTTGTACTGTAAATTCCCCAGGTTGAACTGCAAATACGCGCTGTGTACATCATAATTCATATTAGGGTAGATAACAGTTGAATACCGTATCTGATACGTCGGCGTAGCAGTGAACCACTGTCCGGTAGGGTAGTAATACGCTGTGTCTAAGTGTTGTCTTGCGTTAGTTAATGCTCCTGTGATAACCGCCATTAGAACAGTTCACCCCCTGCCGCTGCTAAGCCCATATTTGCGTTTCTGTTCGCTCCAAGATTCTCGAAGATTCTAGTCATCTTATACACTTGGTCTACCTCATCCATCTTGACTTGCATCGTAATGTTCTGAATAAGCCCACCAACACCACTGGTAAGACTAGCATTAGCAACACTTCTCAACCCTGCTATCAGGCCTGACGTATCGAGCTGTAGATTGTCCTCTGCTATACCTGTCAGACCGGTCATAAGATCGTCCATAGAGCGGTACATTGTATCCGCTATATCTTCCCAGCCTAGCATAGTACTACTTCCGATGTTTTGGCCCATACCACGGAAGACTTTAGAAGGTGAGCCGATCTTGAAAACACCCTCAGCGGTCTTAATTGCTTGCTCACATACCTCTTTGATAGCAGCAAATAGCGCACTTTGGGTATCTCTGATGCCCTGTATCATAGAAATGATAAAGTTCTTACCGACATTAATAGAGGTCTTTGCTATCTTGTCAGCCGCATCAACAGTATCCTTAACAACGTCTTCGGTTTTCTTAATTAGTACACGTTCCTCAGAATCTATACCGTCCGCAACGGCTTTAGGCAATTCCTCGCCTATCCGCTCACCCTCGGTTATTAGTTCACTAGCGGCCTCTGTAGCACCGTCCACAAGGTCTGTTGCAGCGGTCACAAGTTCATCGTAGTTCTCGTAGATACCGTCTCTGATAGCCTCGGGCAGTTTATTACCGATAGGTATACCGTCTGTCCCGATCAGAGTTTCCATGTCGTTGAGGAGTTCTTTGATCTTTGCGTCAGTATCTTCACGTAGCCCCTGTAGCTCATCTACAGCCATACGGCGGGCAATTTCGTTTTTGTCACGCCATAGTTCACTGTATTTGGTTAGCTCTGTATCTGTCATAGTAGTGAGCGCTTTGATGTTAGGCCTAGCAGACTCAGGCATGGCTTTGATCTTAGCAAGTAAGCCCTCATCTATTGCGGAATTGGAGAGCTTGATGATATCGGATTCCCAATCCTGCATAGCTTTAACCTGGTCTTGGAGATTCTTCATCAGGTCTTTGCTGGATACCTTCTCACGTTCTTTGAGAGCATCGAACAAGGGGAGCATGTTGGCAATGGCCTCTGCCCTTGCGTCTACAGCTTTGGCATACTTATCCTCAGCCTGCTCCATTTGATCCATGATCTTTTCTTGTTCCGTAAATAGGCGTTTCTGAGCTTCAAATAATGAAGCGTCAGCAATCTCACGCTGCTTAGTACCCTCAACGTACTGTTCGGACATTAGCAACCAAAAATCTATTTCCTCTTGCACAGAGATTTCGTTGTACTTCTTACGCTCGTCTATCCATTTCTTAGCGTTGTTAAAATTTTCCTCTTCAAGCTTATACCGAGCGGCGTACATTTCCTTCTCAGCGTCCATCCATTCCTTGGAGCCTTCCTCGAAGGACTTCATCGCCTCACGCCAAAACTCCACAAGCTGGCGGGTTGTTACTTGACCATAGAACACCATGGCATCCCGCTGCTCTTTGTAGCCTTTGTACATTTCAGCGTTAATAGCTGCTAGTTCTTTAGCAGCTTAGCCTCTTCGTCAACTTCTTTTTTCTTGGCTGACTTAGCCGCTTTTGCCTTTTTCTCATAATTACCTATGGTGTACTTGACTTCATCATCGGATATCGACATCATTTCATCATTCATGTTGCGATACGCCGATATAGTCTGGTCAGCCATTGCTTGAGCCGCCATTTCCGCCATATAAGACGATGAGTCAAGACCAATAGCGAAACTTGATCCAATATCAGAACCAATGTTCCTAACTTCTTTGGCTACCGTGGAGCCGGATGCCATGCCTACGGACTCTTTCGCGCTGTCCATGACATCGTTGAAAAGTGCCTTGACGTTGGCTTTCAGCTTGTCTTTGACTGCAAGCATACCGCCCCAGAGTGAACCGATAAGTCCTTGCCCTGCATCTTCCATATCTTTCTTGCCGCCAAGGAAAGTATTTTTAATGTCCTGAATTATACCTTTGACTTTCTCGACAAGTTCTTTGATAATCTCAGGCAGCCGATTCACTAATGATATGAAGAACTCCTTACCAGATTTTGCCATATCATCATGGAGACTCATAAATTTTTCAGCGATTGCCATCACTATTCTAGGTATGGCTTTAGTCAGCTCGATAATGATCATAGGTAAGTCCGTGACAAGGGATACTAGCAGCTCGAATCCTGCTTGTATGATCTCTCCCAGACTGTCCGGGTTAGTTAAAGTATCAACTATGCCGTCAATTATTTCCGGGATAGACGCAACTACAGACTCTATTATCTGAGGTGTTGCTTTCGCCAACGCTCCTAGAAGCTCTATCCCTGCGCGTATGATCATCGGTATACTGTCTATAAGAAATTCGATGATACCCGCAATCAGTTTAGGTAGCTCAGCCACAAGCACAGGGATTGAGTCAATGATACCTTTAGCTAGACCAACGATAAGCCGTAATGCCGCATCAAGTAAAAGAGGTAGGTTATCTATTAGTATCTGAACTATTGTTGTCAGTATCTTAACAATATCAGGTATTAACCGTGGAAGAGCGTCGGATATACCGTTAGCAAGTGCTAATAATATTTTAATTCCTGCGTCAAGGATCATCGGTAACATGTCTACGATTGCGCCTATTAGTTGATCCAGTACATCCCCGATAGCTTGGATAATCATATCCATGTTATCAACTATGCCGGTGATAAGTGCAGTGATTAGCTTCGTACCCAGCTCTATGAGCGTTGGAAGGAATGTTGTTATAGTAGCTGCGGCTTGCTCAAGCGCGCCACCTATAGCCGCTGACAGTTCTTCGATGGAGCCGTCACCCTGTAGCACTCCCAGAAATGCACCTGATAACTCAGATATAGCGGGAAGCATCTCGCCCATAATCTTAGCCTTCATGTCATTAGCCATTGTGCCTACGGCAATTTGCGTATTGGTGGCAATCGTTGCAACGTTCGCCATTTTGCCAGCGTCAGTCTGTGCGAGTGCTTCATTCATCCCGCCCATTGATTCAGATACCATATCTGTAACGAATGCCACGCGCTGCGCTTCCTGAGCTAGTGCTTGCTGTTCTAACTCAAGCTTTTTCGCACCGTCTGCGAGTTCTGCTTGCGCTTCAAGATTACGCTGCATTTCAACGTTCTGTTTGAACCATTCTTTTTCATTCGCAGAGAGGGTAAAACCCTGCTTCGCTAGACCGTCGATTGATCCATTAATGGCCTTACCTAAAGCAGTTGCGACGTTACGCGCTTGATCTGATGATGCAGTAGCACCGTACATATAAGCCGTGTAGTCATTGATAACAGGCAACATTTCTTCCAGTGATTCTTTTCTCTGTACAAATGAGGCCATTTCTGCCAATGCTGTTGTCTGAGCGGTCTGAGATACAACGCCCATCTGTTCCTGTGCTTTCGTCAGTGCTTGAATACTTAGAATCTCTTCGTCCGAAGCGTCCATTGTATTCCGCATAACCTGAGCAAGCATGGTCTGACTCTGTGTTGCATCAGCGGCTACACTCATCGAACTGCCAACATATTCAGTTACTGCGGCTCCAAGGCTCTTTACGAGGTCAATTAGAGCTGTAACGCCCATCTTTATAGCTTCGGCAGCAAGATTTGCTTTAAGCATTTCCCCGAATACAGATGATTTCTTTCCAGTATCATCCATTGCGCCGCCGAGGTCTTTAGTTTCTTTGCCAGTGTCTTTTAGTTCGGAGCCTACGCCTGATAAAGCTTTCTCATTCTGCTTAAGCTCTTTATCCATACCATTAAGCTCAGCTTGAGCTTTGTTGAGCTGGATTTGGTAATTCTGCGTCTTTTTATCGTTTTCTCCATACGCCTCCGCGCTTTTTGCAAGCTGAGTTTGGAGTAAGGCTATTTTATCTTTTTGGAGGTCTATGCTTTTATTTAGTACTTCATTTCGGGCCGTCAGCGCATTCGTGGACTTGTCGTTTTTATCGAACTGAGACGAAACAAGCTGCATTTCCGAACCCAGGACTTTAAACGATTGATTGATTTCAGCTAAAGAATTCTTAAATTCTTTTTCGCCCTCAATGCTTAACCTTAGCCCGAAACTATCTGCCATATCTCCACCTCCTTACAGGCCAAACGGAATAATCCCGTCTATGTCCAGTTCTTGTTTAGGCTTTGCCGCTCCTATGTAGTGGAGATGGCACTCCCGTAAATCGAGGAAAAAGCCCATCGGCGAACCCCAGAAGTCATCTGGAGTCATACGCAAATGGGCTGTTCCAAAATAAAAAAGCCGGGTAAAGAATTCTGCATCACTTACCCGGCTTGCTGGTTTTTTCCGTCTTCTACACTCAGGATTTCCCTGTTCATACCTTTGTTGATTGCTATCATGATTGCGTCCTTAAAATCTACTAAATCAGAGGGTATCATAAGTAGTTCAACCATTTCCTCTGTTAGTAAGTCTTTTGGGCTGTCCTTATGCGTTAAGTTATAGGCGTGTATGGGCTGGTTAGCTAGTAAAACTAGGAGCCACATAACCTCACTCAAAACGTCATCAAACTTCTGAGCGGTCATGAGTGTCTCTCCGAGTTCCGCTAACCCGCCATATTTTTTACCTATTTCTTTAGTGGCTCTGATTGTCAAAAGTAGCTCGTACTCCTGACCACCTATCTTGATGCTTGCGCTTCTATCATCCATAGATGACTATCCTCTCTAATCTTAGATATCCGGCTCGTACACGGAGGTGTACCAACCTTTAATTATTGTTGGGTCTATAGCGGGGCTTTCAGTAGCTTCTACTTTCCAAGGATGCTGTCCTCTAGCATCAGGCCGGTTGCGTCTCATAAGCGTACCCACAATAGTGGGAGTCTGGAAAGTAATTGTATCCCCCTTGGTTTGTAAGCTTGTAGATGGAGTCGCAAATTTTACCTTATATAGCCAAAAATAACGATATGTATCGCTACCGCCTTTTTTCGCTCTGAACCCTACTGCAACAGGGTCTCCACCGTCCTCACTCGTGGATACTAGAACGCCGTTACCGTCTATAGTCGCGCCGGTTAGGTCTTGCGCCACTAGATCACCTATGTCATTTACATTAATCGTAAGATTGCCGCCGCCCCATTCCTTAACAACGATGTCGGGCCCGTCATCCGCGAATAGCGTAGCTTCTAGTATATCGATAGCTAGATCAACGGTAATTGCTTTAGCAAGTCTTATTGGTGTACCGTAGGTCTCAAAATCTCCATCACCTGACACGGTGATAGGAGCATAGAAAAGATTGTCTAGTCCAATTGTAGCCAATATGTTACCTCCTTTAAGAATTTAGTTTGTCAATTTCTTCCTGTAAAACTTTTTTCATTTCCGCGACAGACGCATCTTTAGATGATTTCTTAGCCGATGACAAGTAGTTAGTCGGCTTTTGGTCAGCTTTAACTTTACCGTGTTCAAGAATAGAACCCACTAATGAGTTAGTGACAGGTCTGTTGTCCTTCGCTTGTGTCCTTCTGCGCGGATCACGGAATCCGATCTTTATATCATAGTTACCATCGTTGGATACTCGTGGCGGTGACAGTCCAAGCGCACTCAGTAATTCGCCGGTTGACCGTGATGGGTATTTAGTACCCGCACCAATAACAGCTTGTAAGTTACTCCTAGCACGGTCTAGTACAATCTGCCCCCCGGCTTCTAGTGCTTTTTTGGCTATCTCATCCGTGTTACCCGATAATTTGTCGAGTTTCAACGCGAAGTCCCCAGACACTTTAATCTCCGCTTTCGCCATCGCCCCACCTCTGCTCGAACTGCGTGATATAGTTTTCATAGTCTGTCATAGGGTATATTTTCTCAGCGTCGATAAAGAAAGTGTGCAAGGCAAGTCCTTTGTCATACCCTCCGTAAAAGCGGTCAGATACGTAAAAGTCCTTCCATAGCAGTATCGCAGTGATCATCTTCCTACGCTCGATATAATTACCTTTCGTCCCTACTTGAATTCTCACACGTTGTAGGTCTTGCAAAGGGTAGTTATCACCGTATGGCGCAAAACTGTATGATCTGGGGATGATAATTGCTTGCTGGGTACTCATTCGTTCCTGGTATATACCTGTTTCAGCGTCGTATCCAAGTAGACCGAGTAGATAGGTTACCTCTTCTAGAATGTCTATTCAAACACCTCCCCCAGATCGAACGGAAATAGCGTTTCCGAGTTTTCTTGTGATAGGTCTGACAGTGTCAGGATCGTAAAATCTCCACTGTTCGTATTTGGTATAGTGCTACGAGTAATCTCATACCTGCGCCCATCGTATTCAGCTATGGTCTGTCCTATATATTCAGCGGTATACACCCTTACTTTCAGACTCGCAGTAATGCCAGCTATCCGGGATTGGTAAAACTCCTTAGAGCTGGCGTCCCACACCGTACAAAATACATTAGTTTTTTCCTCCTCATCGGGGAAGGAGAATCCTTGACTGTCTACAGCTCTTTTCACAGCTATAAGTGCTAGTATTCCTTCTCTCATAGCACAGCACCACTAGTTCTTAGTACATTTTTCTGGCTGCTATACGCCTGTTGAAAACGTTCAACATTATCAATAAAACCGAAGTTAGCCTTGCAATAGAGAACAATCGCCCGCTCAAGCGTAGCCGCGCTTTTGAGTTGTTGGAGGTTATCACCTGATAAACCTATGGGTAAAATAACACCTGCGCTTACTAAATCTAACAAACAAGCGTTGATTAGCCCTTGTATTTCCACGTCATAAGCCGATGAAGTAATGCGTAATGCGTTTTTCACTATTTCAAGCATTTCGTCACCACCTTACTTGCTAGTGGTCTTTTTAGTGGCGGCGGGTTTCGTAACCGGCTCAGGCTCAGTAACTACCGGCTCAGGCTCAGTAACTGGAGTGATCTCAAGCTCCATTACTGGCATATCACCATCGAAGGGTATGAGGTTCATTCCTGCGGCTTTGGCCTGTATATCTGATAAAATGACAAAGCTACCCGCTTTCACGGATAGCATCGAGTCGCGTTTCACATAATACCTCTTCAAGTAAACCCCTCCTTACTTAGTCACCTTGGCAAAGGACTGCAAACGTGTGATATTACCGGCTGCGTAAATCTCCGATACATAGTTGATAAGGTTCTTTTTGGAATCTGTATACGGATCACGAGTGAGCGTTGTCTGCATCCCTAGAGGAAAATTAAGCGTGTAAGCGTTGAAATCACCTGCTACCATGTAAGTATCACCCGCAGCGGCTGTAGCATATGCTGGCAAGCTGTTACTGAATACAACAGGATACCCGCCCAAAATGAAGGTCGATCTGCGGCCCTGTGTACCAGGTACTATCGAATAGATAGGATGCCCGTCAGTACCTGTCAAACCCATGAAATTGCTGTAGAAAGTCTGACGATTCATAACCAGAGCCAAGGATTCCTCTGTACCTTCATCAAGCATTGCTATAGCCTCGTTTGGTGTATTGAATCCAGGTGTTTGAGAGATAGACGCGACAAACCTCGCATCGGTATTAGTCAGAATTCCATGGATACCTGCGTTCGCGGCCTGTGAACCGTTAAGTATAAGCCCATCTACAACGCGCATAAGTGCATCGGGTAGCTCTCTCCATAGCCAATTCCAGAACGCTTCTATGCTGTCAGCCTCAAATTTTTTAGTGATCTGGAGCGTTTCCGCAATAAACTGAGGGTTCATAAGAACAGAATCCAGTAAAATTTCCTTCTCTTTCTTCGCTAAACCCCCAACCTCATCATGCAATGCGGGGTCGGACTTGCTGTTAACTAACGGATACTCAGTAATACCCTTAATTTCAACCCTATTACACAAGCTAATCAGTCTGCCACCGGTGAACAGCAAGTCCGCAATGCGATTATATAGTGTAGATGGGATCAACATTTGGTTATCTGGGGTAGATATAAGCTGCCTTACCTCTGTTTGGTCTCCTGTCTTTACCGCTCTTGCCCAAGCAAGCTCATACTGACGTGTTTCAAGTACATTATCCGTGCTCTTAGCTGCCGCCCTGCCTGCAATACGATCTGAGCGTAAGTTATTCAGCATACTAAATTGACTTTCCTCTTTCGCTCTCAGCTCATCACGGGCTGCGGTAACGTCGTTAAGCTCAGTCTGTAAGGCGGTTCTTACCTCTGAGCGGCTTGTGAGGTCTGCGAGTAATGCGTCGCGCTTGTCAGTATCAGTGCTAGTATCCCGCGCCTCAGTTTCCATGGTTAATACTTCGGCATCAATGGCCTCAATAGATGTTCTTAGCTCGACTACTTTTGAGTCGGCTTCTTTCCAATGTTTAAATTTCAAATTAATGCCCTCCTTTTAGGCTTTTCATAATATTGTCTAATCGTACATCTTGTAGTTCGCGTCTTAATTTGTCATGCTCAGCTTTCAGATACGCTACAGTATCTGAGTCACCCGGGCTGCGCGTCTGTAGTGAAGTGTCCTCATAAGCTGGGAACGTCACCGCAGAAACATCATAAAAATCACTAAATTCCATGATTGTGCGTTCGTCTAAGTCTTCGGAGTCACCCTCCGCGAAAATCCACTGTGATTTGGTGACTATCGCCATAAAAGACATTCGAGTCACCAACCCTTCTTGGATCATCTTGTACACGTCGCGCCCTATGGCAGTGTCGATAATATCCGCACTGACTTTCAACCCTGTGCTATCCCTTATGAGCTTAAGAGAGTTGTTAGTAGTTCGGGCGAGTAGGGAATCGAAAGAGTGATTAAAATCAAAAACGACATTAGATAAATTTGCGTTATCTAGTGCCGTTCTATCAATCTTCTCTTTCCAGCCCCACTTCTTAGAGCCGATAACCGTCTCCTTGTCAAACTTTAAGGCGTATCCTTCGACGCGCATGACGGTATTATCTTCGCTTGCTCTCATTACGGTATCAATATACCGTACTACTTTATCTTCAATAGTTATCACCTCCTTTCAGGCAATAAAAAAGCACTCCCTTAGGAATGCTTTAGTGGTTTATATTAAATTTTTAGAACTGAAATTGATTTGGATACGCGAATGTTTTACTATATGATAGCTTCCCTTCCATATCCGGCGGCATGGTCAACATACTTGCTTTAAATCCGATCTTATCTTTAGGAAGCATATCCTCCAAAATTATAGTAAACGCAAGTCCTATAGGGTTATCGTCTTCGTCGAAGTATACCGATGCGACGTATACAAGCGTTTGTTTCTCATCGGTAACGTTTTCAACCCATCCTGTAGTCTCTATTAAGCCTAGGTTACTCAAGGCTATATTCGTATCAGATACTTGCATTCGTATGTAATCTACTTTCGCAGCATCAACCTTTGGTCTAACATCCATTTTCGCCTTAGTAGCGTTCCCCACATCTATAGTGGTAACATCATAATAATACCCTGTCTCGCCCGGCGCAATTATCTGTGGAAACGCTGATATCATCGTCTGGCTAAGAAGTAACTTGCCATCGCCGTCTGAAATATCAGCCGCCCCAGAACTGAGAAATAAAGGCACATCACCTGTATTTTCTACTGCGAAAATGATTTGTACCCAATCAGTACCAGAAATAGAGGTGTATATGTTGAAATCGTTATAGGTTATCTCGTATTTTGCTTCCGCTTTCTTAGCGGGTTCTGGTTTCACTGTTGCTGTAGGCTTAACTGTTGGGTCTGGTTTTGATGTAGTATCTTGAACTACCGCCGTTTCTTCCACAATCTCTGTAGGACTTGGAGTCACACAGGCTTTGATTATACCCAATACCACGATAAAACCTAAAATTATTAACACCATTTTTACTATTTTCATGATTTTTCCCCTTTTCACTTTTAGTTACCTTGTAATTGCTGTAAAATCAATGTTTGTTGCTCGATAACAGTATTCATCTCTTCCTGCGTTGCATATTTAGGCGCAGATATACGGACGCTATGCCTTTACAGTCTCTAGAAACCATCTAACCTTAAATTGACGGCCCCTAGCTAGTTTCTGATCCATTCTCCTCACCCTCACTTTCTGCAAGTTCTGTAGTCCCTTCCGCAAGGCTTGTAGTAGATTGTGTTGGCGTTGAGGTAGACTCACGGCTGCGGAAATTCTTGTTATCTTGTAGTTCGTCACCACCCTCTAACGGTGTCATTTTGAATGCTAACCGACGTACTTCGTTTTTAGTGAAGTATATCGCTGCGTTATAGAGCATCGGTAACAAGTCTTTCATTGACATGAACTCGAACGGGTTTTTAAAATACTCGATTACATGGCCTCGTGTACGTGCGTTAGCTGTTAAATACTTGTAATTAAGCTCCTCTATAAGGCGTTCCAGTGGCGGCATAAGTGTCTTGTTAAAAAATACCTCCATTTCTGCCTCTGTTGCTGTACCCTCGATCACTGCTGGGTTGATACCTTTAAAACTGTATAGCAACGCCATAAACGTAGTCACATCGGTCATTCCCATTGTTTCTATGGCCCGGGGAAGAGGTCTAAACTTCTCACCTGTATCAAGTACTAGCAGACCGCCACGTGTTGCCTTGATACGCTTTAAGATTTCGTCCTGCTTGCTTATCTTCGCCTCGTCATCCATGTAGGCGGCATTAAAGCCGCCGTCAGCATACGATCCTCCTATCTCTATGACACCTTTAACTTTACCGCTATTTTGTAGATCATTAAGCATGGCAGACAGGTTTTCGTCAAAGATTTTGATAAAATTAGTCAGGTCATATCCCTTGTTCCTGTCACCGTAAAATACGTCATTCGGATTAAGTCGTAAGTGAATTGTGTCGTCATAATCAAGCGTCACAAGCTGCCCGGTCTTTTTATGTATTAGATTAAGAAATGTCTTCTCCTGTATGTAATCGGAGATCGTAAACCCTTCTCCAAACAAGTAATCATCAGCGTTTATCGTCTCTAGTTCTAGTACGGTATTACGTTCGCCGGCTTCCCTAATAATCTTAACTAACGCATTTCCGTAGGAAAAAAGCTGATACGCTATAGTATACATCATTTCACTAGGGTTTTGATACTTATTAGGTCTAATCATTAATGGCTTAGCATTTTTATGGTTAATTAGCTGTTGATAATGTATCTTACCTTTATTGCCTTCGTACTCTTCGGGTTCCTCATCGGGGTCTGGAGTCTCATATTCTGTCCAGATACGGGAGAGGATAAGGTCGATCTTAGAAAATTCACTTGCTATAGTGTCGTATATATTCTCAAGTATCGGTGTCCGGCTGCTGATGTTGAACCCGCTGATAAAAGTATCGTAGTCCACATATCTGCTTGTGGGCCGGTCGTAAAACTGTATACCACGCTTAGTCAATTTTATATGATAATTTGTAAATGGTATCTTCAACCTCTATCCCGCTCCTCTCTTTGAATAATCGATATTTAGCTCATCATCCGTAATGATATCTTTTCCCTTTTCACCTGTTCGCGGCTCTATGCTGTTATGGCATTTAGAGTGTACGGATATTAATAATTTAGGGTTTAAACTTATCTCAGGGTCATTAACATTTGCCTCTGTTAGCGGTACTTTATGATGTACGTGTATGTAACCTTCCAGTATATAACGTTTACAGTACTGACATATGCCCTTATCTCGGAATATAACAAACGCCCGTACAGCATACCACGCATTGGAATGAAGAAACGCTTCTTTCCAAGCCGGTACTACTCTTTTTTCTTTGCTTTTCTCGCCCACCATTTTACCAACCTTTCTTTGTTCTGCTCCCCGGTCTTGCTGTTAGTGGTAAAAACATGATATGCGCTGCGGCTTGATAACTGTGCTATGACACCGTCTTTTCTATGCGTCTCGGAGTTTAGCAGTGTTACGCTACCGTCAGCCTTAAATTTGGCTGTCGCATTAGCAAAATGAAGCTCCGAGAGCTTATTATTACAGTATACTAGACCACGTTTCCGAGCATCCTTCTCCTGCGCCATGATAGCGTTGGAAATTTTTGTTCGATCCATCATGAAAGGTAGTGCTGGCGGTAAACCGTCCTGGGACTTAATATTGGCATCTACAAAAGAACGTACCTCCGTTGCTTTGTTCGGATCGAGTCCAAACTTGCATAAGTGAAATCCATACTGCTTCTCTAAGTAAGCACAGTAGTACATAATTAAGTTTTGAGTTATGCCGGTGCAGTCTATGGAATTTCTAACGTCTTCACCATACAGAGAGGCCAGCATATCAACTAATTCTTCGTCTACGATTACAACATGCCCTTTATCAGCGTATTGCTGATAACCATACCGCTCTCCCACCTCATCATACAGTATGTTAGCGTCGTATTTGGACTTAGCCTTGATCATATTTCGCCGTTCAGTGACTATTTCGTCAGTGCTTTCAACCCTATACTGATAATCCCAATATCTGGGTAAAAAATAGAAGTCTTTCCTATAGCTTTCCTCCGTAATTGGGTTAAAAGTACCCATAGAGAGACAAGCGATATCGTTTTCTGGGTTTCTTGTATACGCCATATCTAAACCCATGAAGACCGGCGCTCCCTTGAAAATGTCTTCATCGAACGTTTTTGTCCGGCACTCACTTTCACTGAAATAACAGGCATACGAGTTCTGCGGGATATTGAAGTTCTTAGTCAGTGTTGTAACCCGCTCTTTCGGGTCTTCTTTCATTTTCTTGATTTTATCCAGCAAAAGCGTACCACTGACGGCGTATCCGAAACTAGGATTAGACTTCAAGAATACCTCAGTATCCCCTAGCTCATAAGCCTTAAGTACTTCATCCTCATTCTCCTGCGCGAATATGCAAGGAAAGAATCTATGATTGATAATCTCACCTTTAAGCACCGATCTAGCGTAGTCCAATCTTTGGTCAAGATAACCGCTGCGTACCGTACCCATGGTGGTACATTCAAAGATAAAACTGTCATCCCTTTTAACGGACTTTCTGAGGTCATCGGCATACTGTGATGTGGTCATGGCATGAATCTCATCTATCATGATTACAACGGGTATGATTCCTTCAAAGTTCTTTCCGTCACTGGACATTGATAGTAAATAGCTATTATTCTGCGGAACTCTGATCTCGTGGCTCGATCTCGTAAGCCGTGCGTATCTTTTTAATGCTTTGCTTTTCATAATTATTTCATAAGTAGCGTCGTAGCATAGGTTAGACTGTTTCTGAGCATTAGAGCCTATGAAGATGTTAGCTGCTGGGAAATCCTTGCTATAGAGTAAATATGTGTTTATCAGCCCCATGAATGTTGTTTTGCCATTACCAGTTGCTATGACTTTGAGAATATCATTAACAATTCTGAGATACTTCTTAGCCTCACCAATCGGATTTCCACTGAGGTCAAACTGCATTACACTGAGCGTACCCCAGAAGCAGAAAATCGAACATATGAACCATTTTTGCCATAGTAGAAGTTTCACCTTCTGCCCTGCGCTCTCACCTTGCGGGAAGATGCAAAACTTTTCGATCCAGTCTATAACGTGCAAACCTTTGTCGAGATGAAAATCATATAATTTGAGCATTGTTTTTTGTATTTCGACATACTGTCTAATCTCAGGGCTGTATCTCTTAGGATGTTTTTTGACTAATTTATGGAACTCCATAAATGGATTATTGGAAGGGATCGTCATCGTCCCCGCCTGGTGTCAGGTCAAGTTCTTCCTCAAGATTAGAGATTAGCCGAGATTGCAGCTGATTGAGTCTTGTGTACTTATCTAAATTGACTAATGAGGGTATTGATGATTCAACAAGGTTGCGCCCCATCATAGTTGTTTTGCCATTAATACGGATATATTCCATAGTTTCTTTCTGGAATAGTTCTATCATATCCCGGTTAAACTCGTATTCCTGCTTAGCTTCAGCAAGTCTTTCTCTTAGCGTCGATACCTCTTTATTAGTCATTGGTGGCAGCTGTTGTGGAGTTACATCGGTGTGTAAAGTAACATTTTTGGCTGATAGGTTTGCTTTTTTACGATCCTCAACAGCCTGCTTATTTTTATCCGATGATTTTTTTACCTCAGCGCGTAACTGTTCATAAACTTCTAAAGTAAATTCCTGCATCCCCTGCTTTGCTATCCCTAATCTATCCATAGCTCTATATACTAATTTAGGATTAACTTTTAATTCTTTGGATAAGTTTGATATAGAAAGCCTTCCCATTTTGTTGGCACCTCGTTTCTATTTTGACAGTACCTTGTATAGCATAGTACTAGGTAATATTAGCTTGCGATCCCCTTTGTTTTGGCTTTTCTCTCTTCGTCTTCGCATAGCCGACGCCGTTGACTACTCCAGTAGTCTCACACGAGCAACCCCGGGGGGATTCAACCATTTTGTCTAAAGTTATCTCATCTTCAATTAAATACTCCACGCTACACCCCAAAGCTTTAGCAAGTCTGCCAACTGTTTTAGGGCGTGGATTTCGTACACCTCGTAAAATCTGTGATAACCCCACTCGGGATAAACCCGATGCTACTACAATTTCATTATTGCTCAGATCAGCATAAGCTTGAGCCACATAGAAATTTTTGTGATTAAGCTTCATGTTTTAACACACCTTTCTGTTCTGCTATAAGCTGACTTGCATATCACGCATGGTGACACGTCCAAGGCATCCGCCATCTTGTAAATCTTATCTATTTTAGGAATGTATTCCCCAGCTTCATATTGACGTACCGTTATTTCGGGTATACCTGTCAACTCCGTTAGTGCTCTCCTGCTTAGATTCCTTGCTAACCTTAAACTCTTAATCATTTCTCCGATACTCATTTAATCGTCCTTCCCTTAAAATATAAAAAGCGCACACCGCAAATGAAAGGGGAGGAACCATTGCGGCGTACGCTCACCCTAAGTATAACATATTTGGTTGTTCTAACAACACAATCCTTATGCAAGCACATCAAGAATCCCTAGCTCGTACCCATACAAAGCGATAAGCTGGTGCTTGTAATTATCATAAGTGCTACCAGATATAAACAACTCATCGCATATGTTGAGCTTATCCCTCCTACACTCACAATACACCATCTTAAAAAAGTCTCTGTGGGCCGGTGACAATCGCTGTAACGTTCTTTCTAATGCCCTGACACGCCGATCCATTGATACAATGATAGTGGACTCACTCATAAGCCGTTCTACCTTGCTGAGTGTAGGATTGGATGTTTTATTGCCTCGTGGCTGTCCGTCGCCCAAACTGCTTGACATGCTATCCAATATACTCTCACGCTCCAGTTCAAGCTCACGGACATTACCCGGATAATTGTAAAGTTCCCTCTCTATGTACTTGTATAGCACTCTGTCTATCCTCATCTGTCACCACCACCCTTCCATACTTATACTGTGGACACTTAACTACCTCATATGACTCCACTAAAATATCAGGATACGCGCCTCTCCCAGCAATGATATCTTTACGTGTAGCCGTCCAGCCCGGTATTGTCTCACCGTATTTAAACTTATCACAACCAAGGCTATGTGCTCTTTGGCATGACCAACATAATGTGTTGCTTTTTTCAAACATTTTCTTTGATCCACTGAGCTAATAGGTCTTGATTGAACACTTTCATGATATCAACACACGGCCAATCAATATTACCGTAATACAAACCCTCGTCTGTTACATGTCTATAATACGTTTTATTCTCACACACTTGTTTATACTCTTCGTCGAGTAGTGAATCATTATCAAACCACTTTACGCCTCTTACGTGTAAATACATCAATAGTAAATCAGCATCATGTTCAGTTAAACAATTTACTCCGTATTTTCCATCTATAAAGTTTTTATAGCTATATTCCGTATCCGTGTCATTTAACAATTTTGATAATATCTCAATTACTTCTGTGAGAGTGCTTCTAGTCTCCATCTATCTCACCTTTCCATTGTTCTAGTAATTCAGTGCTGAACTTTACAACGTCATATCTCTTAAAAGTACTAATCTCCCCATATTCTAGTCCACCTCTATCAATTTTTGCATTTAACTGACTATTCATCGTTTTTACCCTTCAAGTAATCATCAAACGCTGATAACAACTCATTTTCACTACCCACTACCGCCACTGTCTTGTAATCATCCTCCGTGTAATCCTTGATGTACTGATCTTCTGTGATAGTTCTCACGCTTTCAAACGATATTTCATCAGGAAGTATGAAATTTAGCAGAGATGCAAGATTAACTGGTGCTTGATCACCAACTCGTAAGCGCATAGCGCTCTTTTCAGATACTAAAACGCCATCTTTCCTTAAGTTTGTCAGTTCTGCGTAGATATACATAAAACTTCCACCTTTCTAAGGCCAAACGTCCTAACATCCCAATCTCCTAGGAAAATATCAACCTTAAGCCCTTTTATAAGCCGCCCTGTATCAGAGGCCAGAAACCATCCAGTTAACTCCTTATAAGGCCCATAGAAAACAATATAAACCTCGCTTCCTAGCGGTATCACTTCCGGATCGACGGCAATAATTCGCTCCCAAACATCTTTCCCGTTCAAGTCATACCCTGTGGCAGTGATCCCCGCTGCGCTGTAATCGAGATTATAAGCTGTAGCGTCAAATATAGCCGTGTTACCGTTAATTCTGGAATACAGTTCCTGTATTTCCGCATCTTTAGCAGCTAAGGCTTGTGAAAGCTCAAATAATTGCGCTTGTAGCGCACTATTCGCCGCGAAAAATATTGCCAAGCCTAATACCACCTTTCTTATATGTATCTCTCCTTTTAGCTGTAAGGCTCTATTTGATCAATAACCACATTTACAGCTTCAAGTAATCACCTTCCTCATTAACCGCTGCTTTTACATCCTCTATCAACCTCAGTCCACCCCCACTCGTAGTACTCATACAGTTCACACCTGACTAAATAATCAATCTCATCTTGCGTAGCACTGTCAGGGACTTCCACTATTCCCGTTCCACGGATATCGGAGTGATCGTTTAAGTGAATGTAGAACTCAATCTTTTTCACAATCGCTCACCTTTCTTCTGCGCCAATATTGTTAGTTATGCAATTCAAAACAACCTCAGCGCACCCATGACAAAAATCGTACTTGTTCACCATCGGTATAGTAAACTTATAGCGTGTTTTAACACTAATAGTTATCACCCGATGTTTATCAAAAACGCTCTCACATTTATCACAACGCATCAACGCCTCCATTAATCAAACCCCCCTTCCCGCATAGGCTCAAACATAGTATCGCAAAGACCAAGTTCCCCAGAGTCGTAACAACTTTCAAAATTGTCGCAATCTCCGCATTCTTTTATTTCCTTGAGTTTATCTAAGTAGAGTTCCAAATTAATTTTTAGCACAGATATATCGCAGCGCAGACCGTTTACGATCTCTTCATTACTTTCAATCTCAGCAATCAACGCAGGTACTTGAAACGCTAACCTCTGCGCCTGTTCAACATCCATACTGCATTCGTACAGCTCTAACCAAGTTTTGATTTGATTTAACTTTTCTTGTGTCATTCGGTGATCCCCTTTCCCTTGTCAAACACTCCCTACACGCTGTATGTTTTCGACGCGATTTGCCTAGTCTAGCACTCAGCGCGTATCTTTCTTCGTCAGTGTATATTTTTTCGATTTTTGGCCTGATTTTTATCCAGGTAATAGGGATGTACGCTAAAACGCTTCCATCAGCGTTTACGTGCTTGATTTCTATCTGGTCAGGATACTTCTCTTTGTTGTGGTGAATCCAGTTGATCCACTTTTGTTCCGATGTGAAAAACTCAGCCGTTTTATCTCCTACTAGGTAATACATTACACTATGGCGTGATAAATGTATAGGCTCTTTATAGTACCCCCTACTTATACTTCGCCACGAGTGCGCTAACCGCCGTCATAAGTGCCGCTTGTTCACCTTCTTTCCCAGACAGTGCCAACAGAACACGTTCGTCCATTGTCCCCTTAATCACTAGGTGATTTATAACCACGTTATTAACTTGACCTTGACGATAGAGTCTAGCGTTAGCCTGCTGATACTCCTCAAGGCTCCACGTAGGACTGAACCACACGATGACGCTTCCCCCGGCCTGGAGGTTAAGACCGTGCCCAGCCGATTTAGGATGTGCCAGCATCAGCGGTACGCCGCCGCTGTTCCAATCCTCAATGTCTTTTACCGTCTTAAGATTACGAGGCTTATACTTCGACAAGTGCTTATGTATCCGGTCTGAGTCATGAATGAAATTATAAAACACCAGAACCGGCTGCCCCTGTGATAGCTCCACTAACTCATCCAGCGCGGCGATCTTAACTTGATGCATCTCATGGACTTCACGTTCCTCATCGTACACCGCGCCACTGGAGAACTGGAGAAGTTTATTAGTCAATACCGCTGCATTAGCCGCCGTAATCACCCCTTCGCCATCATCCAGCATCCGTAAGACTTGCTCACGCTCAAAGTACTCATATTTCTGCATAACATCGTCTGGCAGATTAATCTCGACATAGTTATCGATCCTATCCGGCAGTGTCAAATAATCCTCAGCTTTCATACTGACACAGATATCCGATATCTTGTCATGAATCATATCCGCTGCACCGCGCCGGATTGTGTACCCGAAAGTCTGTGTACCTGTCGCGTCAGTCTTTTTCCGGAAATAATCATTCCTGTAAGTCCCGACAAACTTACCTAACCGCTCTCCCTGGTCGAGTAGATATATTTGCGACCACAAGTCTATTAAGCCATTCGGAGCCGGTGAACCTGTGAGACCAACGACACGTCTACACAAAGGCCGAATCATCTTGAGTATTTTGAACCTTTGCGCCTTTGGACTCTTAAAGCTGGACAGCTCATCAATGACAACCATGTCAAATGGAAATCCTCTGCCGTAGTGCCCGACAAGCCAAACAACATTTTCACGGTTAATGATATAGATATCCGCATCTGCCCTGAGTGCTACTAACCTCTGCGCTTGAGTACCTAATACCTTAGACACCCTTAGGTGTTTTAGGTGGTCCCATTTCTTGATCTCGTTAGGCCAGGTGTCCTGCGCTACTCTCAGCGGTGCTATGACTAATACTTTGTTCACCTCTAGCAACTCATTCATAAGCACATCGATAGCGGTTAAGGCTGATACGGTTTTACCTAAACCGTAATCTAAGAACAATCCGCAGTACGGGTTATTGATGATGTAATTAGCTGAATAGTCTTGATATTCATGCAAGTCTGCTTTATTCATATCTCCATAACCCCGTAAAAATCTTCTAGAGTTTTTTCACTGTCAATCACCGCAACATAAAATCCTAATCCGCGCAAAATTTCATGAACAATTTTCTGACGTTCTGTTGGCTGCTTTCCTGTTGTCTTAATTTCAGCAAAGTAAATTGTGCCTCGCGGTAGTAAAATGATCCGGTCAGGCACTCCTGTAAATGACGGTGAAATGAATTTAAGTGCTAACCCATTTTTAGCCCTAACCCGATCTCGTAATTTCTTCTCTAACGTCTTCTCATTCATAACTATTTTTCCACCTGCCGTTTTAATTTTTTTCGGTAGCGCGTCAACATTGGATGTCAACATTCAACATTTTTTCTATACTATATACTCGATTAGGGGCGTTAGACAGTATTAGGTGATCACCCTCTCTCCCTAATGCCCCTAATCAATACTACTCTACTAGCACAATGTTGACATGTTGACATTTAACCACAAACCCGCTCTGCTACTGGCTTAGAGGTGTCAACATTGGATGTCAACATTGGTTTTTTGAATGTTGACATGTTGACATAGCCTGTTGACATGTTGACAGGATGTTGACATGAATGTTGACACCTATCTGGTACATCATTGCTTAATACTTTTTGTACCCTCTACTAGCCCCGTAGAGAGGAAATCTCATCACGTCTTTTTGCTTTTTCCAACCCCCTATTTTAGTTAATATGGAGTTGATTAGTATTGAATCCTGATAACCTAAATCTTCTTTTCGCTTACCAAAACACTCTACCCAAATCTCCATAACGCATACCTTTTCCCGCACAATGATACCTTCGCACCTACCCAAAATATCGTCATTACGTAGGAATGTTTGACGTTCTGAAAGATTCATTTGGCTCCAGTTTTCAGGCAATAAAGTATCCAAATAGTCTCTAACAAGTCCTTCCCTTTCGTCGCTTTCCATAGCTTCGCGCTGAACTTTTTCAGCTTCTGGCGTAAGACTTGCATCTAAATATAGCTTCTCTCCGGCCTTAAATCTCGCATAAGCTT
>Ga0123354_10000324_pt1 | contig 44100 bp, 27 predicted proteins | sample TergutLab28metaG_2_FD_97872 | JGI IMG/M metagenome (GOLD analysis project Ga0123354, IMG submission 97872) | Labiotermes labralis P4 segment gut microbial communities from Petit-Saut dam, French Guiana - Lab288 P4 | ecosystem: Host-associated > Arthropoda: Insects > Digestive system > Gut ... | reverse complement strand
TCTTGACAGACTGAAACATGTAGGACTTGTAGGAATTATTTTAACCAAGTGACGTGTTTTAATGTGTAAATAAGATTTTAGTATCACATATTGGTGCAATTAGTTGGTTATATTTTAATAAAAGTCCTTTAGGATGTTACAGTGTGCCAATGGGTAAAAAGTTGCTGATGTTTTGAAGGATCACAATGCCAAGGTCAAGAGGTATTGGAGAAGTAAGTGCCCATAATATATTATACAAGTAAGGGAGTTGGAAGCAGTGAAAGGACAAGAAGGCCATCAGAATGATGCTGCTATGCATTTTTCTGAGCCTTGGCAACCTGCATATGACACAGACTATTGGTCAGGTGTGAGGTCATGAGGTTTAAACTACAGACAAGTTCAGGTGAAGAACGGGAGGGTGCACTGTCCTGGAGAGATAGAGAAAAACCATGACGTACTTCAGTAAAGATGCCACTTTCTAGCCAAGATTTAAACCAGGTGCCTAGTGAATGCAAGTCAGAGCCATTACACTTGCCAAACAACTCCACTGAAACCCACATAAATTCAGTGAAATAAAAAATACCAAAGTTTCAGGGGACTCTGCTATCTCTGTTCATGGGGCAGAAGATGGAAAGAGAAGTCTCCTCTGAAACATTGGTACTGTACCTAATCTACCAAACTACATGGCATCAAATCTCTGAATACCATAATCTTAGTATTCACTGCGACAAGCACCTCAAATCCCACTCACAAAAATCACGTTTTAAAATTATCATTTGATCTCCAAACAGAAAAGTGGCATTCAACCAACACAAAAAGATGCTTACTTCCTGATCCATGGTCTCCATGCCATCATCCTGTTCACATTCTGCCACCCGAGCAGCAGCTGCTGCAGCTGTCTTTCTGCTAGTATCATTACCACTGGAAGATGGAGAGCATGACTGGGGAAGGTGCGAATACAGATTGTTACCACTGCTAGTACTGCTCCCACTCACTGTTCCAGCAGTCTGCTTAGATTGGCAACACTGTGCAGCCAGGTCTTGTCGCACTATCAATCTGTATGCTGACTCTGGCCAGTCAGATGGTGGGTCTGAACGACAACTATAGATGGCATCATTGAGCAACAGTGCTATACCTGCCGGCAGTGTCTGAAGCTCCCGCCGAGTCATACCTATAAATTTAACATTAATTAGTCAGTCTGTCTCCAGATCAGGCTGCACACCTTGTGAGAATCAAATACCAGAAACAATTTTTATTTTGACAGAATGTCTCAGAATATCCTGGATTGAACACCAGGATGCTTGGATGACCTATAGGAATGATTCCTGTTAGCTTCGTTTGTTTTGTAAAGTTTAACAGAAATTAAAGGAATACATGAAGCCTCGCCTTGAGGACAAACAATTATGAAAACCAAGATCCTTTCAGAACCACCAACATACCATCCTCCAAGACACTAGTTATGAAGAAGTTGACTGTCTCTCCCTATCTCTACCATTGGCTTTCCCAGCCTCCCTTCCCACATTCCTTGGTCCAACTCACTTCTGGTCTCTCCAGTTCAGCCCAGATCTCTCTCTCACTTTCTTTCACCTCCCACCTACATCTATGGGCACCATGGCCACCAATGGAGACACTAGCAGACTGCCCTGCAAGACAGTGGTTACCACCTTCCTGTTGCTACTGTTCATTTACACACTCACCCATTTCTCTCGCATCCTTTCATCCGGTATCACTCCCACTGGCCTGCTACACCTGTCACCTTTCCTGTCCTTCCCCTCTATGATACTCAGTTCTTTCTACATAGCTTACTCTTCTTGGATTACTATGAAGATGAATGCATCAAGGTACTGTGAAATATTGGTACCTGTTTACCAATATGCATCGCATCATATCTCAAACAGAAAAACTTTCATCAGCACCACCATAAGAACCTCAAAATCTTGGAAAGCAATGTATTTTTATAGGTCCATATTCTCTTTGTCCTGCAAATTTTGATGTACAACTCTTTAGAAAATTTTTTGTTTTGTGACTAAAATGGTATATATTAATTGTTAAATTAGCTTCCTTTTTGTTCTACATTTGCTCTGCATGTGTGTACTTCAATTTCAGTCTCCACAATATTACGTCAACTAACCCACTGATAACTGTGGCTGACTGCTACCAGTTTGTTACATTATTTATCATCCCTGTTGGCTGACTGCTACCACTGTGACATTATCATCCCTGTGGGCTGGTTGCTACCACTTTGTGACATTATCATCCATATGGGACTGGCCGCTACCACTTTGTGACATATTTCTCATCCCTGCTGGCCAGCTGCTACCCCTTTGTGACATCATTTTCAATCCCTCTTCATAAGACAATGAAGGATAGCACTAACAACTGACTCATCATGATGATAGACTGGGATGTTACAGAAACCAAATGCATGCCCTCTTCACCCACAGAAGAAATTATGGATTATTTGTTATCTGGTATGCAAGACGCCTTTACACACACCAGATGACAGGCTTCAGGGCATGGAGAAGGTACAGAAAACTGCACAGGTGGTGGAGGGACTTCACAGGAGGTAAATCTGGTTTCCTCTCTCCTTCATACACTCATGCCTCCAAAACTCTCATTTATAATGAGACACACAGAACTCTCAGTGCTAGCTGTGGATGGAGTTATAGTATTCAAGTACGGCTGTCACAAGGTGCACACAATAGCGAGTTGCTGTATTCATCCTTTGTCCATAAAGTTCTGAGACTGAGTCTGTAAAAAATACAAAATTCAACCTCACAACTAATGCTTCCTGTCCCCTTCGAAGTAGTTCCCTTCGCAGTCAATACATTGTTGCCAGCGTTTCTGCAAGTCCTGGAAGCAGTTGGTGAATGCCTCTTTTGGAATGCCTGTGAGCTCCATTGTCGCAGCTGCTTTAATAACCGCAATATTCTCATGTCGCCATCCTTTCAGCCTTTTTTTCAGTTGTGGAAACAGAAAAAAATCACACTGAGAGAGATCAGGGGAGTACAGGGGATGTGGAAGCACAGTAATGTTGTGTTTAGTGAGAAATCTTGAGACACTTAGAGCTGTGTGTGGTCTCGCATTGTGGTGCAACAGAGTCCACTGTCCAGATCCCCATAGGTCAGGACGACGATGTCGAAGTGCCTTGCGCATGCACCTGAGTACGGAGATGTAAACTTCTTGGTTTACCGTTTGCCCTTGCAGGACAAATTCGTGATGAACAATACCCCTGGCATCGAAAAAAACCATCACCATCGTCTTTGTTGTCGATGGCTGCCGCCTCACTTTCTTTGACGGTGGAGTACCTGTTGACCACCATTCAGCACTTTGCCTCTTGGTCTGAGGGTCATACTGGAAACACCATGATTCATCCTCGGCAATGATACTGTTGACGAAAGTGGCATCATTCTGTGCCTCGTGTAACAAATCAGCACAAATTGAAGCTCACACCTCCTTTTGATCCTGAGTGAGTGCATGCGGGACTAGCCTGGCATTGAGTTTTCGGTTACCTAAGTCCTCCCACAGAATTTGGTGGCAGGTCAACTTATTGATGTGCAGGGTATCAGCCAACATGTGCACTGTAACAGTACGGTCTTCCCTTATCATGTCTCCGATGCGCACCACGTTGTCTTTGTTTCGTGAACTCGAAGGCTGGCCTGATCTTGTGTCATCCTCCACCGACACCTTACCCAAGACGTATTGCCTGTGCCACCCAAACACTCGCGCCCGAGATAAAGCTTCATCACCGTAGACATCATGTAGAAGCTGCAATGTCTCTGTGGCTGTCTTGCGCAGCTTCACACAGAATTTGATGTTAACTCGCTGTTCAACTCGGATGTCCATTCTTCTAACAGCAAAAATTGCCACTGACAAGGGACACGGGGTTTTCCGCCATGTCCTGCCGCCTAGCGGAGGCCGCGCGAACTAACATAAATACCTCAGGCGAGTCATAAAATGCCCAGGTACTTGCACATGGCAACTGGAATTGCGCAACATTTACCTAAGCCGAGAAATTAAATCAGTCTCAGAACTTTATGGACAAAGGATGTAGTTACACATAATTTGAAGCTTTCACAGCAACTAAATTCAATAATGAGTCATTTAGCTGATTCAGAACAGTTTCTATAACAGTAACACATAAGAAAATTTCACTCTCCTCAAATAAGTTGGGTATCAAATTTTGAAGGAATTTACACGTGGATCCTGTCATTTTTTAATTTTACAGTTTAAAGAAATTTCCAACTTACCACTCTCACTTATTTCCTTCTTTCTGTAGGTATTATATGAGTTAACGGTAACAGAACCAGCCAAACTAGCTGGTTTAATGTTAGAGGATACTGAAATCTTAACACACATTTTCATGGTGGAACTTCTTTGTAAAATTACCATTTTCTTTGAACTAAAAGTCATTATGGTGCAGTAATGCACTAGAAGAATGTGAATTACATACCCATCTCTGCCATAAGAAGCACTGCTCGGTATGGCATTGAGTACCTAGAACTGTTTCCAGTATCATGGGCTGACAGCACTTCATGGGGCTCTGCCCTGCTACCAGGAGGAACTAGTGGTTTCACAAAGCTATCTAACTGCAGGTGAGGTAACTGGTAGCCAAGTGTTAGCAATGCTATTAACTGCAACACAGTAAAGTTTTTATTAACACAGGAATTCCAAAACTGAAACAATCTGTACTGGCAACCTTCAAACTTAAGAAAGCAAAGGTAAAGCTGCTCCATTACATGCTAAGCAGGCACAGCGGGGAGGCAGAGGTACAGAACTACAAGGGGGTGGGTGGTCAGAATCCATTGCACAGGAGGATGGGTAGGCCTAAGAACCAGACTGGATGGGTCCAGAAACTCTGCCTGCACCAGGAATCAAACCCCAGACCACCCACCCCACAGCAAGCCACTGTACCAACTACACTATATAACGGCACCAAACTTAAGAAGCACATTATTTATTTATTAAGTCTGTTGGTTTTCTGTTTGTTTACCATTTATTTAACAATGCTGTCATTCACATTATAAACAATAACACATGAAACACACACCATTGCAATGCAATATTCCTCATAAAAAGCACAGGAAAGAAAATTAAATACACGCAGGTAGAAAATACAATCCAGTAGAGTAATTGTGCCACTGGTCTTGCCACAAGTGATGCTAATACCCCATTTGTGGAAAATGGTATCTCAAGTGTGAAAAGCAAAGTCTGTGCTCTGGTATTAAGATCAGAATCTATGGTTACACTACAAATAAAATCTCAAATAGTTTGGTGGGGAACCAGCAACAAAAAAATCCATCTACAAACCACATATAATTTGATCTGTGAATCTGATCCCATCCGTAAAGGAAGTAGCTCTGATTAAAGACCAGTTACTGAAGCTAAGTTACATGAAGTTTGAGCAGTTCTTTTCACATTCCAAGAAAATCAACAGGGCAGGCTGCCCAACAATTAGGCAGGCCACAGTTGACAGTGCACAAAATTGAACCAAAAGTCTGTGACGCAAAAGTGTTACCCACACCGTCAACACGCTCCATAAGAAAGTCACACAAACTTCATGACAACTGTTTTTACAACGTACATCCCAAGGATAACTTAATTCTCTTCAAAAAGCCCAGAAGTGTAAATAAGAGTACTACTACTCACCTGCACAATGTCTTTTGTCTTCTTATTGACATGACTAATGTAAGGAAATGGCTCTGTGTTTTGCCTGCATATCAACTGGTAAACATGCTGAAAGATACTTGGTGGATCCACTGGTATGAGGCTTGACAATGACAACTTCTTCAGGTCCAGCTTTGTTATCTGGCTTTCATGCTGCCAAAATTGCAAATTATATGCATGTTATTAACATACAAAACACAACTGAATGTCGCTAAACAGTCAAGAATATGTGTCTTATATATGGCAGGAAGCAACAATGTTTTTCTTCTTGGCCTTATTCTTTTATGGGTTTGCAAACTTCAGTTTCCTTTGTAATCTTTTCTCCCAGTCTCGATCTTCCAAACCTTCATCTTCCATAACTTCAGAGAATTTGTACTCTCCACTTATACGCATATCTCCCTCATCATCTTCTCTGTCTTGTTTCTTTTGGTGACCAGTACAACACACTTTTCAGTAATTATGTTCAGTGTCAATGTCTAATTTTAAACTAAAAAGATATAACACTATGCAAATCAGAAACTACTGTAATTATCAGTTTATCAGTTTGAGCAATAGTTGTGAAATAGTACCGAAGACATGGACAGGAAACACCAGAATACTGAATGCTATTCAAGGACAACATGTTACATGTCTCACCAATGAGCAGGTCACCAGGGGGCAGTGGAATGGAAAATCCTTCCAGTAGTGCAGAACATACTCCTGCAGCTGCAGATCACAGGCCAGTTGATGTAGCAGCTGAGCTAGGAGCGGCAAGCTCTCTGCCAGTAGCATGTTCAACTTCAGATCCTGCAACAAGCAGCAGAATGTACCCACATACATAACTACACTTTGCACTTTCAGTAACTAATTCCTTGATAGACATAAGACAACCAGATGTGTAGGGCTCCAGAAATATGCTCGATGACCTATAAAGACAATTTAACCTCTAGCAAACAGCCTTGTAAATGCCAGGTTTCTGTTATCAGCCTCAGCATTATTCAAGTTAAATGCCCACTGCAGGACAGCACTATCCCTTTTGGATGAAAAAGGTGTACATTTAATGGGACAGAGTTGTCCTGTTTGTCCAGTAACGGTCAATGAAGACCCCTGATGAGTACTAAAATGTTTGTGTCAGAGTCCTCTAATATTACTGGCAAGTAGATTTGTATAAGTGGCAAATATGTAAAAGTAACATTTTTGGAGCCCTTCCAATTCATTTCTGTGAATAAACACGGTCATTTCTAGGTCTCATGTATATATTATCACAGAGAAATTTCACCATTTAGAATTATATTTTGCCAAGGGCAATAATTCTTTCCTTTTTGGACATACTTTGACAGTGCTTTCCTGTTGCTATATAACCTATTGTGATTTCTTGGACATACATGTATGTGGATTCTTTATTGGTGAAATACTACAAACTGCTAAAATGGCTGTGCTAGAAGGTAAGCCAGTAGCAGAGCTGCTGGGAATGAAAGTGTCAAACATGAGAACAAGAAAAGCTAAAGGGCACAAATGGCTAAAATCAAATACAAGAGGAACAGAATTGTAAGAAATGTCATGTTTAATCAAATGAAAAATGTACATTATATGTACCATATTCAACTGCTGCCAAGCAACATCTCAATGCATGTACATCCAAACCATCTTCCAACAAGGAGAATATTCCATTCAAATTTACACCTATTTTTGCAGCATACAGTTCACTTAGATTTGTGCAAGATGTCACTAGAATGACATCTACTACTAGCACTCAGTGTCACAGTGGCTTGCAAAGTCAGACAGGGGTCAGGGACGGTATGAAAACAATGACATTCCAACCACAAGTAAAATTTGCACTGCCATGAGGGGGGAGTCCAAACAGTTCACAGAAACAAGCGATCATTAACAGATTACATTTCAAAAAGAAAGACAATTGTGTAAAACAAAACACACAGAACTGTGATGTTTTTCTTCAGTACACCAAACAAAATAGTTTGAATTAGACTATTTTTAAATTATGTGTGTATCTTCTGCCCTTCGTGATCACAAATAATCAGGATTCTGCTATACTACTATCTCCATCAGTTAGCAAAATGTGAAATAATTCTCCACATCTACAGCTCTTCCAAAGACATTTCAGCAACACAACACCACTTGCTTTTAAGAAGGCAAAAACCCCAAACAGGATGTGTTGTTTGTAAACAATCTGGTGTTAGAATGCAAGTAGCACTGTGTGATTCCACAACAAGCAGGAATTATGAGTGGGTGAGATAGACCGAAGCTTCTACACACATCCCAAACTAAGTAGTGTTGCAGCACAATTACCTCATAAGACATACTACTCCCAGCATTCACTGAAAATATAGCCATGATTAATCATCATCATCATCATCAATTCCTGTTATCCCTTAGGGGACACAGGACGTCAACGAAACACCGCCATCTGGTCCTATTTCTGGCCATCCTCTTAAATTCATTCCAGTTCTTCCCTTTTTCTAATGTCTCATTGTGGACAGTTCTTCACCACATATGTCTAGGTCTCCTGCTCCTCCTTTTCCCCTGCAGGTTCCAATCCAAGGACTCTCTTTCGATGGATTCATTTCCTTTCCTCAGTGTATGTCCTACCCAATTCCATTTCCATCTCTTGATCTGCATGGACATCTCAATTCATGATTAATCAACTACTTCATAAATGAACCAGACTATGTGAAGCCAAACCACGGGGAGCATTACCAACCCTCAACATGTGTTATCTGCACTCTTCTGGGACATTATGCAGTGCAGAGTGGTAATTCCCCACCAACATTTAGGCACAACCTATGGGTTCCAACTTGAAGGGTCAAAAAATCCAAAACAGAGACACAGCATGACTAAAGTTAACTGACACAATCACTTTTGATATAATCATATTTTTTTTTTTTTTAGAACTTTGTCCATCCTCCAATTCTTGAAAGAAGCATAATGTTTCAGATGCTGCCTCTGTTGCCATTGCCATGCGAAGACACACTGAACCTGGTGGATCCCTTAGATCAAGCTATTGTCAATCAATGGGCACAATAGAAACACTAACTTCTTAAGATATGCACCTGAAGACAGATCTAGTCCAAGGGTAGTAACAGGATAATGGCTATTAAAAAATTAAAAAATAAGGCTAAAAAATAAGACCTAGACCAATCCACAAATTAAAAACCAAAATAAGAGCCATGCACTCAGACTGATCAGACCAAAGACATAACACAAAAATTCAGAACACATGTATTTAAAATTCATAACACCATTAACACCATCTGTGTGGAAAATTGTGAAAATCATGGGTTCAAGTAAGTTTATAAACCAGGAAATATAAAAGTATTATTTAGGCAATGTGGATCATAAAAGCATGGCAGCACATCTCAAAAGAAGTGAGCGTGAAGGGTTTTAAGAAGTGATGTGTATCCAGTGCAGTGGACCTGAATGATGATGGTCTGTTTTGGAATGGCAGTGAAGAGGATGGGGATGTTAAGAGTGGCTGTGTGGAAGATGAGGGCACTGACTGTGAAGTGGAAACAGTGACACCGATTGGTAAAGGTACATAGAATCTGACATGCTTTGTGTATTAAGTGTATGAGATTAAGAGTAAAATATTTTTTCTTTGCAGACATTTTACTTTTGGGGGGTCATCTCAAATTTGAATAAACACATTTTACCTCGGCAGACATGTTTTCCTGGTGGGGGTCATCTTGGATTAGAGTCACCTTGTATTTGGGTAAATATAGTAAAATTCTGATATTCTCTAGGAGTTAATTCTCCTCGCTCATTAAGGTACAAACTACCTGTATAATGGGCCTAAAGAGTTCAATAAATCCCTGTTTACTTATCATGTGACAGAACAGAGACAGCACTGAGCAACCAAGTATTCAGTCCACAGTATGTTAAAATGCATATCAGAGTAATGACAGTACACACCTCATAGAGCAGGTGCAGAGAGAACACAATCAGGGGAATACTGCTGAAAAGTATTGCACTGCTATTGATCTGTGGGACAGGTGGTGGGCTGGAAGATGGACCCACAGCCTCAACAGGTTGCAGTCCCAGTAAACAGGCCAGTCCATGGCCCAGTGCACGGTGATGACCTGAGAGCAGCAAGTAATCCCAGTCCGATTCTGACCCACTGTCTGATGCTCGCTTCTTCTTGGATAGGACACCTGATGTTCCACAACCATCCAACTCCTGCTGGTGCATCACAGGCAGCTTGTCCACATCATAGCCCAGAAGTTCTGTTAGTTGACAAAAAATTCTGGGTCAAGTTCATGAGTGTATTTATCAGTACACACACCACAATCTATCAATACATAAAACAGCTTGTTAATTATAATAAATCCATTGTTAATAAGTAACTTTAATCATCTTATAAAAATACTACTTCCCAGTATTTCTGGAGCATTCTAACAATATTCTGTATGTGTGTTTGTGTGTGTATCAGCAATCTCATGCTACCTATGTGCTCTGCCTATCTCATCACTTTAATATCTGGTTTAAGGTACAAACTATAATGCTCTTCACATTGCCATTTTCTCCATCATCCTGTTATTTCTAACCTCTGAAGTCCAAGTACTTTCAATGTGTCCTGTCCTCAAGCAGCTTCAACCTATATCATTCCCTTAAACTGAGAGACCCAGTTTTGAACTTGCTTCTCTCAAAATGAATGACATCTTACCAAGCAATACCCCAATAAAGAGCTGCCACTCTTGAGCTGGTGAAATATCCTGTGTACCTGGTGCATTGCGCACACCATACCACTTGATGAGAATGTGCATGGCAAGATCTCGCTGTAGCACTTGCTTCATGATGCTCAGACATTCCGATACTGCAATGTAACATCCAACTTAATAACCACCATTCAATACATTCATGAACCCATCAGCCATCTAACCTCAAATGCCCCAACAACACAATGTCCTAGTCTAATGTACCCCTCGTGCCATTTTTTGTATTCAGTTCTTTGTTACTTCAGATACTAATAAAATAAGCTACTCCAGTATATGTACAGAGTATTATGACACAAAAACACTACTGTCAAAAAATAGTTCCTAATTCCAACAAATACTCTGATTTTTTGGTTCTCAGTTATTAATTCCAGGCAATGAAATTCATACTGGGCCTGGCAAAGGGTTAAAGTTAAATTAATTTTCTTCCTGTATTCATACTCATGATATTTTTTGTCACACTACATCAGGAAACATAACTTTTGGAGCAGTGTATAAATAGCATGGTGGTTTTCTCAGAAAATCCTGCAGATCTCTCACAACTACAAGCATGGAAGAATCCAAGAGATAATGGCTAAAATACATAGTCACCAATCTTCTGAAAGATCATGACACCTCCACCTTAAGGGTCCAGCAGTCAAAAACAAATGACAAAGGCACTAAGGTCCTTCAAAATGTCAGAAACTATCCACCAATCAGTATGAAGTACCATCCAAAGAGAATTTAATCTTCAGCAAGACTGCTCTTGGAACCACAAATCTCACAAGAAATTACAACTCACCAAGTGGACTGGAGCACAGACTGGGGAGTGAGATTCGAAACAGGGAGCCATCAGTGTATTCCTACAACAGAAAGTAAATGTATATACAGTGAAACACACACTGAAGCAAATTTCATTTTATTCATACTGTGCACATTTTTATAATTAATACATCAACAAATAAATAAATTAATGTGTTGATAATGGATCGATCTGGCTTAGGGTAGGGACAGGTGGTGGGCACTTGTGAATTCAGTAATAAGCCTACGGGTTCCATACAATGCAAGGAATTTCTCGACTAGCTGAGAACCGGTTAGCTTCTCAAGAAGGACTCTGCTCCATGCAGTAATTAAGTAAGCACTGTATTGATGTATTAATTATATGCTGAAGCAGTTCAGGAAGTACAAGTGCTAAATACAACAAAGTAATCAGATTAATGAATCAAAAATAAAATAATGTTTTTATATTATACACGAAAAAAGTGTTTTATATTATTGAAATCCGATCAAGAAATGCTAAAATAACTGTACACATTTTTCCATAAAAGACCACAACAACACTGGAAATGAAAAAATGCCGTAAAGCTGGCTTCATCAAATGTAATACATACATAGTCAGAATGACAAAGATACCAAATGTAATGAATACAAAGAATGAGAGATACCAAATGTAATAAATACACATCTGAATAACAGAGATCCAAAATCTGCATTCCTTTACACGTACCCTTCCTTAAACAAACGTTTATATTTTTACACACAGTCTTTCACTTTAATTATTCCAGTTAATTTACACTACAGCCAGTTTTGTACTGCGAGGACTACTTTTTGTGACAAAAAATGCAGCACTTAATGCAATATGAAGTCATTTGTGTAAGGGGACCCAGTGTTGTAAAATCAAGTGTATTATTAAGTTTTTAGTGTAAAAAAAAAGTCACATGTGCAATAAGAATATATTATCAGATGATTAGGACTACAGAAAAGGAATGGTGTTTCTGCCATTTGTTTAACAATACGATAAATATGTACTAATATTTTTTCTTAATGTAGATGGCCAGGAACAAAAACAAAATCACAAGTGAACAAGGACAAGGAATTTTGTGACATATGAATTGAAGAGAAACATACACTTTCAAAAAATGTCTTCTGTGATATTCATTTTGTTCTTCTACAGTCTTCAGTTTCATGCCAGTCTTATGATGGGCTGCCAACATATTCACATGCTACTCCACAGGCTCTTTCAATTGTCACTTCTTATAAGAACTGTTTGTGTGTCCTCTGGCATACCTCACAAAAAAATACAGTCTCTCTCAACCCCACGACCATGGAAATCCCTTAACCAAGGCAACGAAGTACAGGTCTGCTGACAGCTTGCGAGCAGGATCCTGCTCGCAAGCTGTCAGCAAACCTGTATGACATATACCACTGCTGTGTGTACAGTGAAAAACTCCTGATGATGTCAGAGGAACTGTCTGAAACACGTAGAGTTTTATTCTAAAAATAAATTTGAGAAATTGGGCATCTAGTTAGTTTTAATATAAGAATTTATCATGAAGCATGTAACCTGAATGTCTAAATCAGCAGCTTTTATTAGACTGAAACATGTAGTATCAATAAAAAGTATATGATACAGAAGTACCTAAATTTCATATCATATTTTTTGTTGTTTGTGTAGTGGCCACGTTTTTTATTTATTATTTTTTATTGTATAAATTACAGTTAAAAATTCATATGAAATTACGTTGATGTGAAATTTGTTTGAATTACAATTATACAAGTTGGAAGATGCCTGTACGGGAGAGACTTCTGGACACTGCAAGGTTTATAACATTATACTTTTTTTAACAGGCTATTGATTGGTCTACATTTTGGTCCATTAATATGCTGAATCAACCTATTTAACATTAAGTGTGTGTTCCTTAAATAGCAGCATTGTATATTGCTGACAGCTTGCGAGCAGGATCCTGCTCGCAAGCTGTCAGCAAACCTGTATGACATATACCACTCCACTGCCATGTGTACGGTGAAAAACTCCTGATGATATCAGAGGAACTGTCTGAAACATGTACAGTTGTATTCTAAAAATAAATTTGAGAAATTAGTGCATCTATTTGGTTTTATTATAAGAAAAGTTACTGAAATTAAAAAGATTTAAGAAGACTATAACAGTGAAACATGGCCAATGTGGTCAACAAGTGGATTACCTTACAAGTGAACCACCTATGTAATACATGATTCAGACCTCTCCCCACAATTGAGACTACCCCACCACATGGACACACTACAGTGTATACACAGGTATGTACAAGCACATACACTCTTTAGATATAATCGGTGAGGCTATACCCTGTGAGCTACCGCAGCACCATTACCCATCAGACCCTAACCCTCCCCACTTAACCACGCTCCATCATCCATTTTCCATGCTATTTAAAGTTCTACTCTGCTTCCACAAGTTCTTCAATCAGCACCTCTCCAAATGTTGTCAGTTATTCAAAGTAATGTTCTGGGACAGGGAGCCTGGCACAGAGTTTTGATATTTTATTCTTATATTATGTCCTTCAAACACACAAGTTTTGGATCTGTTTCTTGTTGTTTGTGTGACATGCAGTGGAAACATGAGATAACAACATGGGCATCTGTTCCCTAAATCAGTTTTGGCATTATGTTAATTATTTGTTTGCTACTTTGCTTTATTTCTGTAATTAAAATTGTTATTATTCTTACACATTACACCGACTCTTATACAGAACTATGCGAATTGTCACAAATCCATTTAGCTTCTAGAAGCTACCCAAGGAAATATAGGATTAGCAAGATAGTGGGTGCTATGGCACATTATGAAAGTTGTATAAAGATTAATAAATAATTAAGCCACTGCCACATACAAACTTATACCAAAGTTTACAACATACTTTTAAAATTGCAAAACAGATTTTTCACATACAACTTTTATCCAGATTTTAGAACAGGTGGTCATAAGGGTAATAATTTCCACCTGCAGAAATCAATTTTAGTTTACAGATAAACATTTTTATGAACAATATGTGCAGACAGAACTATGCCCAATGCAACTTACTAAGTTGCATTGGGCATAATTCTGTCCCCACATCTATAAATGAAATTATTGTGTTGCATTGCACAGTGTGCATGTAATTGTATCTCAGACTGAAATAAACAGTATTAATTGGCAATGAAGTTTATATATTTTCCAGTAAAAATTAATGGCAGTGAAAAAAAAAAATTAATAACAAAAATGAGCAAATTTTGCACTCTTGAAAATGCACATATTGTGTGTTGGGAGATACCTGCATAAACATATGTACCCTGTCTCAAGTAGTGCTGTTATCCAATGGCTGTACTCTGAGACACAAAAACCTACCAGAGTGACACGGTTACCAACTGCATCTCTGAGTCCTGCTAGCTGTCCCTGTCGAGGTGTGGATAATGCAAAACCTCCTGCCTCTTCCACAGAGAGTGCAGTATTGACACCATCATGAGAAGCATGAACGGGAGACAACATACACACCTCTTCATCAAACCGGGGATCATGGGCTGACAAAGATCGGCTCGTGGGCAACAGGCTGCTTCTCCTGAAAACATAATAAACGCTGACAGATTACTTAATGCTGCATCAGTCAGTATGGATCTCATATTTGCATGGTTCTCCACATCTTTGGGACAAAATCTGAATCTCTCATAGCAGTGAGTACTAAAGTTTGGTCTTCAGGAATGGGATGATGATAAACACAAAGAAAGTATATTCCTTGAAACTGTTGTTACATTATCTGCCACACTACACAGTGTTACAACCTAGCAGACCATAACCTTCAACATATCCTTAATTTGTGACAATGGTTCATTCATTATGTAGCAGCTGTGCTGGACACTATCAAAGTTTTTTTTATTTAATATTTATTTATTTACTTGTGTTTATATATTTATTTATTTACCGTTTGTTTCTCTGTTTATTCACTTCAAAAGTGAGTGGCAATATATGGGATGAAACCTGAAGATTGCACTGAACTTCAGTGACAACCACCAGGCCACCACATTCAGACACACCCGTTGTTTTGGCTTATATTTTCAAGATTAGTGGTAAAAGTCAGGACTGATCCCAAAATCATCAGGATAAGCTCGTTAGACAACCACTGGATCACCAGAGCTTTTTTTTTTTATTAAGATCAATGAAAAAGTCATAATCAAATGCAAAACATTCCAAATACCAATTTTTAGACCCACTAGACTGGTAAAAACACCTTTTTATTACTCTTATTTTCATGATAAGTGGTATCAGACAGGATTAAATCCCAAACGTTCTCAATACTACATTCCTGTGTTAATCACTACATTACTAGTATCAGAATAATAACATATTACTACAAGACAGAAATAAAGCCAATATCTGAAAAGTCAAGTATATCAACTATACCTTAGACTAGTATTTCTGTACCTTCTTAATTCCATTGACCATCTAATCAAATTCTCCTGGCCCTGCACACTACACTTGCCTGTCCCAGTTATCTACATGAAACAAAAGTACTCACACAGATACACACTTTATTTACATATTTTCTAACATACCACACGTGTTTCTGTTTATGTATAACCTAATTAATTTTTTAAGTTTTACTCCCAGAATTGTTTTCAGCAGTTGTATACAAAAAAATTATGAAAAGTTACATAGTCTTATTAACAGACATAAAAATAATGGTAAAACAAAACACTTTAAAACTTAAGGGTTGGCAAGGGGAAGGATTCTTCTCTTCTCCAACATATCCAGACCAGCTATGGAGGACATGCAGCCTCCTATGCCGTATATACCAGGTGCACTTTCATCAAGGGTAAAGCAGCCAGGACATGTACCTGACCACTAAACTACATCCAGTGCCAAGATGAATGAGTGAGGCTATACTACCACTCTCCCACATGCCTTAACAGCATGCATAGTAACAACTTAATCTTTACCATTTATAAAATGCCTTTCATTTAATATGAGACACAGTCCACAAAAAAATGCATTCAACCAAACTTCCACAGGTAAAATGAAAAATGAATGCAGATGCCAAGTGGTCCACAGACTTTGTGTTACGAAATGCTGCCTTAGACAATGAGTACGGTCCAACACAAATGCACTTTAAAAAAACTTACTTTAAAAAAACTTTCATACCTGGGAAAAGGTGAAGCAAACTGTGAGCCAAGATTAAGCGAAAGATATGAGGAAGTCGTTAGAGCAGACGGTATTCCAGCTACATAAACTTTACCAACTAGATTCATCCCAGAATACAGCACGATACCTCCACTCAAATCCACTGCTGCAATCATGTTCAGATGCTGCAATATACAAAAACATGGAGATAACATAACTAGTGTACTGGAATGTAGAATCAAAAATTCTCAGCTTACAGAATTACATCTACTATTCAACACATCATTCTGAAAGTAAATGAAATAACATAACCAACAAGATACACTGTTTTGCATAAGATGTTTATTTACAATCCAACATATATATAATGGTCTTGAAACTCTTCCTAAGATATGGTGTTATCCCTGAAGATGGCCATTCAACTGAAACATGTCAGATTTTAAATACACAGGTCACAAGAGAAGTATATTTTTTCGGCTATATCATCCCACTTAACTGGTGTACAAGGTAGTAATGTATCACCGAACATTCTGGAAGAAGTAACAGCTATTCTGTGGAACATACTGAAATTAATGAAGAATATGGAACTCGATCTTGTACACAAGATTAGCAGTATTTACAAGATTCTTAATAGTAACACAACTAATTATCATAAAAATGTTGCTTGTGTCACACTGAACTTTACATTTCTCTACCAGTGAAGCAAGAACTATTGTATGTGTAGACTTAGACAGCTCAAAGTAAAAGAGACATGTGAAATTTGACATTCTAACAGCAGTGTTGCTGAAGATTCAAGTCTTCTAGAAAGTTACCCCATGTCATTTCTGATGTTTCATAGGATCACAATACACTCAAATAAGGAACTGTTTACCAAATGACACATTCCAGAAGATTTAAAATTTTCAGCATTACCACTATCAGAACCTCAAAACTTGCACTATACACATCTATGGGCAGGCATTCTTCTTTGCAATGCTTGACCCTAAAAGTGGTGGCATCAAGGTGTTTCAGAACACTGGAAACTGATCACCAATGGTACAATATAACACCCCAAGAGCCTTCAATCCTCTGCAAGAGACACCCTGAAGAATTTCAGATACAGAAATCACTAAGAATGTGTGGTGGCTGAAACGCATTTAATTCAATGTCATTGGTCCCTTATATAAACAATATCTGTATGCTTCACAGAATTCTCCAACTCTCTTGAAAGTTTACATCTATACAACACAAATTTAATGACTTTTTACACAAAACAGATACTGACTGGAAGAGGGGCTGCATCTTTGGCAGTGATGTTTTTTACAACTCCAAAGATGAGTTTCTGCTCCTTATTTGCCTTCTCAAGTCTTGCGCAGAACAGCTGACTAAGTGTCGGCACCAGGTAACATAAGTACGTCTGTCCTACTAGATCTGAACTCAGGAACACCCTTATGGTAGGGCCGCATACCACCTCCCTACAGAACGAAGTTTCAAAGCAAAAGTGTCAATCCATAAAAAAAATAATACATGAAGGCATTATCTACAGCTTGAACCACTCTGACTTCCATGAAACAACACGGAGTTTTTAAACTTTACGAAGACAAGAAGAATTCCTGAACAATTCAGTCTGTCTGTGTTTAACACAAATTCAGTTAATAAGACTTCAACAATGAAAAGAATAACACTATTACTATTTTCATGGAAGTGATGCTGCATAATTTGGTGTGATTATACAGTCTAAAATCTGGAAAATAATGGCATTTTTTTCAATGTTTGGTATACCCTGTTGCTGCAGTATGTTGAAACAAAAAGAACCATAGATTTCACATTATTACTATAACATGTGAACTGTAAAACACTAGGTAAAGAATACTGTTAGGAAAATTGTACCTGCCAGACATTTCATGAACATTCATGCAACAAACTGATAGACTCAGGATATTACAAGGCAGAGTCAAAGAGTACAGTGAGCTGATTAATTACTTCATGTACAACAATCTGTGACAAATACAAAATGAATCACTTCTCAACATAATCACCCACTTTTTGCTGCATATTGTGTAGCAGTTCACAAGCTTTCTGATCCCATCTGCAAAGAACGTTTTTGGCTGCAATCAAAGCCATGTATGTCCTGCATCTTTAACTTCACCATCAATGGCAAACCTTCATCCACACAAGGTTTCTTTCAGTGGCCCAAACATGTGAAAATCTGATGCAACTATGTCTGGACTATATAGTGGGGTTCGGCAGAAGTTCAAATTTCAGCTATCTGACTGCATCAACTATAGTTGCCGTGGAATGTGGATGTGCATTATCATGGAGCAAATAACCCCTTTGGACAGAAAACCTTTGTGCTCTGTGCTATAAATTTCAGATGCTTTAATGCCTTCTTTCCACAAAAAAAAACAGTACACAGTTCACTCTTCTACAATGGTTCAATTCAAAAGTGGTGCAACCATCTTTAAAGAAGATATATAAACAGATACAACACCAACTAAACCTGATACCCACTCATCACAACAAAGCATGTTATGTAGTTAGAGACAACAGCTAGATTTCACAGTGCATCAACTTCACAGCCACTACAGGCAAATTCACTTTACTCTTTGATATGCCTTTGTAGCTGGACACAGTAACTTAGGATAGTGGTATTAGCATTTAAAAAAATGCAGTACTTGTTCAGGTGGAAGGCACACACACACATATGTGACCACAATTTGAAGTCCAAAGAAAACTTTAACTCATTTTAACAACTCAATGACACAGTAGGAATGCACAATACATGATAAGGATGACAGGGAATATAAAATGTTAAGATTAAAAGTATTTATTTGGAAAAGCACTGAATGTGAGAAACAAAGAATCATGAAAAATACTGAGATGGCAACAAAGATAAAGCAAAAGATGCTAATGAGATGACACAACAGATCTGAACAGTAACTGATGAAACCACCACATTCTGTGAAATATTACTTTGTACAAATCATTTTAGTTCAAAAGAAGCAATACACTTAGCTCACATTATGCCAGAATCATACAGAAACACTTTACTGACATGTGATAAAGAAACTTAAACACTGAAATGCATGCAATCTCACCGAGGTATACCGAGGTTCTCAGTCCATATGTGTTCTAAACACAGTTCTGGAAACACAGGTTTTGCCTCCACTTGATTATCCACCAGAGTTAGACTTGTCATCATTCTGGCATCAGGTGGTGGAGTGCCAGAACCAGGAGACCATGAGGATAGTTGATTGTGGCACAAGGACCGCCACCCAAGAGGAGATGGCGTGAGAGTGACACGTGTCAAGTTACTAACAGAAACACTGGACGACTGGCACCGGCTGTAACATGTAAACAACCACACAGTGTAACTGCAGACACCAAAATTAACACGTTACTGAATCTATACATGGCATAACAATTCTGGCACATTTACTCCCTTATAGGTTTAAGTTCCAATGAAGTAACAGTCAAGCAGCAAGTACAATAACATTTCAATTAAATAAACATTAATATACATGTCAACCTATAAATTCATGTGGATGAAGCTTCAGTTGACTGCCATCAATAAGAGGCTTCAGATATCTTCATGTGTTGGATGACCTTACTGGCTGCAAGTTCAGCAGTGAATGCACAGTATAATATGCTGAGAAATTCACTCCTTTTGTATTATTACCTCCATAACCACAGAACTTAGGGGCAGAGTCTACCAGACACAAAATATGTGCTTCATTATTCTCTACATCCCTTCACATAAAAGGACACCCTTCACTTTTTTCCTTTATTCTTTCCTTCCTCCACCAATTTTCAGAAAAATAGCCATAGAGAATGTGCTTAACTTTGTGTACAATAAATGCAATACCCTTTATCAGATGATCAATTAGGAAAAGATTCTTGCCTAATATACTGGCACATACAGTAACTTCACCCACTGCTTCTACAGAATTTACTTTAACATTATTTTCAACACATCATTGTACACCACCAAAATAGTCTGATTTACTGGAGTTGTCCTCCAACTATACAATTTACTATTAACCAGATCATGATTCTTCCACCTAATTCAAACTACTTCATGATTCAGGTTCTGTCTATTATGCCATATATATTAAATTCCCACCTGATGGCAGCCATGGGACTGTGTGAACGCGACAACTGAGGTGATGAAGTGAAGCTGCTCTTATTGCCATCAACTGTTGTGCTGGCAAATGCAGAATGTGCCCTGCTGCTACCACTACTGCCTACTGGCAAAACTGATGCAGACGAGTGGTTCAGTGAAGTCTCCATACAGCTACACATGGCTTGACATTCCTGTGTACATAATTACATCAGTCTATTAAACTGACAGTCCCAGCAATTGGGAACACTGTGACAGACACAGAAACATAACAAAGAAAACCATATATTCTTATAATAAAACCAAACAGATGCACTAATTTCTCAAATTTATTTTTGGAATACAACTCTACATGTTTCGGACAGTTCCGCTGTCCATCATAAGGAGTTTTTCAATGCACACACAGCAATGGTATATGTTATATAGGTTTGCTGACAGCTTGCGAGTAGGATCAGGATGGAACCAGTCCTTCCTGATCCTGAACGTCAAAAACCATATATTGCCTGGATCAGCACACATGTGCTGTCTCCCTGCAACCAATGACTGAACTTTTAAGTAGGGTTCCATTCATTGTTGCACCACATTACATATTCTAGTCTTAATATTCATCAAATGACAGTTTGCACAAATATTGGTAAGTCTATATGTAAGTTATGCCAGTGTTCAAACAGCCATGGGTAAATGCACGGACGTACCAAGTGTATGTGTTACTGCAGCTGAGCATGGGTAAACACTTATTATATAACCTCAAACACAAGGATGATAGTAAAGGAATCCTATAAACCCACTTCTGAGGTCAATCACTCTATTAGATTTGGGCAAGAGAACCACAGTGAGAGAATCAACCTATCAGTCCCTCACCTTTAAGTTTCTACTCTGTGTCTACCATTGAGATATTCGCACAGAGATGAAAATAACTTGTATTCCATGCATTTTTTTCCCCATGCCAAAGGCCACAAAACAAAATAAATAACAGTGGCACCATTGTAAAAATAGGATTCCCTCTTTACTTGCACAAAAAACTGTAACACTTACACACAATTTTCACAAAGCTGAGACCGTAATATATAAAGCCCTTTAACAAAAGCTGTTTTCATGTCAAATATTACAGAGGTGTAAATTTTTTTAACATGGTATTAAAAATTCACAGTAAGGGGAATGACCCTTTCAAAAAACTTTAGAGGTTGTTGGGAGACCACTTACAAAGTGGCCATTTGGAAGACCAACAAGATGGGATAATACTGTTAAGATGCATGTAAGGAAATTTTATCAAGTGAATATGAGGAGGCTGGTACCACCCAATTGCGTCCATTGAGAGGCTTTAGTATCACGAGTGTCAAAAACCGTCATACTTTCCACAGACAATGTGTTAGTCTGGCAAAACTCTGACAATAATGTTGATCAATGCATTAAAATTTAGTCCACAGTTTGTCCTGTTGACAATATTTTACCGAACTGAACCCACACCAAGCATCACTCTTAAAGGTACTCAATGCAATTCACATACCTCTGGTAGTGCTTTGCGAATCTTCCACACACTGTGCAGGCCTGTTCTGGAGTCATATAGCATGCAGATGGAAGGTTCCTCACTTGTGAACACAATCTTCTGACATGGGTCTGACACATAGGACAGTTCCCCTATAACATACAGAACACAGTGTAATAAAAACAAGCTGGCAAAACATCTGCAGAGCATGACACTTCTGGCACATTCGCTCTGTTACTGTCTCTAGATTTTAAAAATGTAAATAATTTTAAAAAGACTGAAAATTCATTATTTTAAACGTGCCTTTCAATTTCTTACAGACCACACACTGTAAGTTTTCTCTACATCTCAGCAACAGATTAACAACTGATCATGCTTGATTGTGAAGCTGTTGCTAGAAAATGGAGAAAATTCAAAGTAAGGCTGAGTGTAGTAATAGCAGAGTGAAGTTATAAAGTCATGTGTCAATGAAGCACTATATTGAAATACTGAATCAGACCACCCTTCAAAGCAGTCTAAACACAATCATGACATTATTTTATTTTTCAAATGTTAGAGAATGTTACACTTAGGTCATCAACTGTTCCTCTGGCCTCTCTTGCTCTGTCGTACTTTTTGTACCTACATCATCAACAGCAAGATTTAATATTTCTTGTACTTACATAACATGCAGTGGGATATTAACATCAATGTATGTAGAACTTCATGTACATAGTTATTTTTGTCCATTTTTATCCAAGAGTGAAATGTGAAAAAGACAAATTTTAGTAACAATCCCAATACAAAATATCACGGAACATCATCAATGTGGGAGTACAGCTGTTCCATGCCAACAGACATGGCAAAGCTAATAGCATGTAAAACAGATACAATAATTTACAAAAATAGAATTTAAATGTAAGAGTCACAGCCCCACATAAATATATGCTAGGAAAAGGATACTATCAATATTTTACATAAGCAGTGAACTTACTTCATGATAACAAATGAATCCACATAAAAGGCTGTAAGATGTGAGATTCTCATAGCAACTAAGATTCCTACTGTAGTTTTATTGGCTATGACACAATGTTGTAGTCTATACCACCATGTCAAAACTACAAGACATTATTTAACACACTGTAAGTTTTTATCAAATATAAACACAATGAAAAGAAGCCATCACAGTCCAATCAGCAAATAAACTGGCTATGTCCTAGGTGGCCCAGTGTTTTACTTCTAGCAGTAAAACTTCAAATTCTCTTCACACCATAACCAACTTGTTCCTGGAAACTGCCAGTGCTTCCAGTTCCTCATCCAAGGATGGGCAAGCAACTTCTTACGTTCCCAAAGTCAAAAAGCACACAGCTTTACCTTTACAGCCACTACAAAGCCCTCACACAAACAAGTATTGCACTCTGAACACCATTAGTTGCACATACAAAAGTAATGATAAAACTACTGAGTATTTATTTAAACTGATTTTCAAATGGCACATTAACAGAACAGCCAGTCTGCAGCCAGGACTCAGACCAGCTACTGCTCAAATACACTATCAGAGTGGGAACCCATTCACTACAACTGTTACAGCACTACTGGATAACTTATATGGTTCTATGCAACACAGTGTCTGCACAAATCAACATGTATTGTACCTTCATGCATTATACCTACCATGTTTGGCCAGTATTGGTGAAACCTCATCTAGGGGGTGAAGGAGTGCAAAAACAATGGGCAGCTGGGGTACATTCCCCACACTACTGTGTACATCAGACACAGAGTTACTGGACAACTTCTGTGGCACTGTTTCTATGACTCGTTCCAACATGATGCCATATTTGGTACTCCAAACATTAGCCACCTGAACAGGTAAAACAAATGCCTTTAACATCAATTATTTTACATTTTCGCAGCATGGTGCTCTGGGTTATAACACCATGTATTCTGGTAGGGGACTCCCAATGTGTCAGATGAAAATATTGCCCCTCCATCTTCAGGACAGCAACAAGCAAAGTCAGAAAAGTGGCTTTCTATAGCTGAATAAAACAACTACAAGTACAACACTTAAGATAAATTTTGCTTTCATCTCTTGACTAAATTTTGTTTAGAAAAACATTCCATTCATGTTAGTTTTGGAATGAAGAACAGGCCTGAACCTCTCAATAAACAACCAAATAGTAATGAATTACCTTTAGCAAAAAATTCCAGTTGTATGAATGGTGAATTATAAACAATACAAACAACAAGTTTCCAAGCCTTCTGGTGAGGGTCATGGCAGAAGCAAGGCAATGACAATGGTGGCATCATTCAGTGAGCACAGTCACAGGTGAAAGAGGCAGGAAAGTTAAGAAAAGCTGATGGTTAAAAAAAAAAAAAAAAGTGATTGAATTTAGTATGGAATGGGTAGCTAGAAACTCAAAGTTTGTCTGGGTTGTAGTTTGTAACTTAAGCCATAGGAAGTTAGTTATAATTTATTGAAAAGGGACAAGGCAGATAATCCCTACGCATTATATCCTAAACTCCATCACTTCCTTTCCATACCATAAGCTCCCCTTAACTTTCCTTGCTGTTACACCTACAACCATGCTCACTGCATAATACCACCAATCTTACTGGTTGGCTACCCCATCATATACCCATTTTTTTCCTGACATGGCTACATGCTGCTTATACCCCAAAAATGGAAGCAACAAGCTTCTTCATAATACTGGTAAATATTTACTGACATGGCATCACATCCCAGACAATCTGAATTTTCAACCACCACTGTGAGAACCTCCAATCTTGCCTTACATTCACATTTATATAGACCTGTTATTTTGCATAAAGGAACATTTCAAAAACCATTCACCTAATGTACAGAAAAATGTGCATCCCTGTCCTTAAAATATATCTCTTAACACTTTCACCCCCCCCTGCAGCAAATCTGCTACTAGCTTGTCTCCCAGCCCAACAACTCTTTGCTGTAATTCAGGGCAGACAGTGAACAACAGAAAATGTACAGCATGTTCAAAGGATCAAAAATGTACCACCTAGCAAGCAAAGAAAAAACAATGTCCTCAATGTGCATTCTGAAAGATAAATATGTTTTTATTGTCATGATGCATTTCTATAAAACCTTGGTCAGATAACACAGACTTCACAAAGCACTATCAATAAAAAACCAAACTCAGATTCATAAGTAAGCATTAAAACATAAATGTTACCTGGAACTGCAGGGATGAAACATAGTCTTCACCCTCACTGGTGAATACCTTCACATTATTAGAGTCAATAATACAGACACATGACATTGGTGTACCTAGTAAATGGAAGAATCACAATTAATACGTTTAATGGTCATGTTTTCATTGTCAGTTCATAAACAAGTAGAACATCAAACCAAGTCATTTAAAATCTATATTCAATTAAAACCCACATGTTGTTTGTGAACCTAAGGTAATAATTCTATAAGGACATAGCAGTCGTAACACAACTATATTATCAGGTGTATATAACTTATCAACATCAACTACATGTTTCGGCCATTGCCGCTGTGGCCATCTTCAGGTTGGATACAATTTTTTATCAGAGAAGCTATATAGATATGATATAATATAAAACAAATTATTAGTGTAGATAAGGGGGAATGACATCTCATTCCCCCTTACCTACACTAATAATTTGTTTTATTATATCATGTCTATATAGCTTCTCTGACAAAAAGTTGTATCCAACCTGAAGATGGCCACAGCAGCAATGGCCGAAACATGTAGTTCATGTTGGTAAGTTACATACACCTGATAATATAGTTGTGTTACAACTGCTATGTCCTTATAGAATTATTACTTTAGGTTCTAACAAACACAACGGGGATGTTGCACCTTGAAGTTGTTTGTGAATACCTGGTGCATTCACATTGGTCACAACCTCAGATTACATGTAAATTATGTATTAATATCACACTGTTAGAACACTTGAAATAGAACACATGGCAAAAACCACTTCCCTTATTGTAGCCTCACCAATGGGCTAAGTTAAAACTTCTTCAGTTGTTCTAGCCTCACACTAAGCTCTTACGGCTGGCTTTTGTGCTGTTAGCAACTTATCTTGTGTTTTTCCTTTCAGTTTCCTTTTTCCATCCATTCTTGTTGGACATTTATATTCCTAACTCTGATCCATGCATGGTACGTGAGCTAAATATAATCTAAGACTTTAAACATGAGAACAGATAAACATTAAAGTCATCAGAAACAGATAATTTCATTCCCAAGAATGCATAGCAAACAAAAAGTATACTGCAGATTGGTGGATCACTAGTGGCATTTCCAATACTACAGGTTGCTATACCACCACACAATTTGGTTACCGGATCATCAATGGGAACAGGGAGCACTGCTCGAAAGCAATTTTTCTCAGCCACTGTCACCAGAGAAAAGCAGCATGTAGCAACCCAAATGCAACAGATCTGAAGAATTTCTACGAGATTAGCACTACAACAGATACAATAACTTCTCACTGTTGAATGGGACAAGGTTTCCCACGCATGACATAAATGCTGTGCATTAAACATCCTAGGTTCTACGACACCTTTAGGTTCCTCTGAAAATGTCGACCCACTGCTCTCAAGGACAGGTTTGTCAGATGCAGAAGTGTGAAAGGTGCACCACAGAGCATGTTTTACTGGTGTCTCACATGTGTAGCTACAGAGGATCACCCAACTGCCATCTACGCCCCGGCTCCAGACTGCTGTCTTTCCCTTTACATACAACTCCTCCTCACACTCTGGCTCATCACCCTTACTAGCACATATGTGCCACCATTCTGATTCCTAAAACACAACCCAACTACATTAACACAAATAGTGGTAAGTGGGAAAGTTGTCAAACAGGAATCAAAACCAGAAAATTCAAAACAATTATTACACATAACACTGCATTTGGCATTCTCTCTGCGGGGAATACCATATAGAACTTCAATCATAAAACTGTATTTCAGCAGTTTATACCTTGGCAGTGTCTGATATAGCCACTTGACTAAGACGGTGAAGTAGAAATGACTCTGGATGCAGCTGTGGTTGTGTGGATGGCAACACCACCTCCCCGGGATGTCTCTTGATTTGCTGCCGGCCATATGGCACAAACTCCTATACAGTTATTAACAATATATTTATATTCAGCTGCATACATTTACAGATACATTCTGGATCATTCCCTTATTACAGCCATTGACATGACTACATCAGAATTCGGTGAAATTTGTAGGCCTACAGAGTCTGATTTGCAAGCCACAAATATGAAGTGGTTCCTTCCTGGGTCAGTTATTTTCAAGCCAGTACATGCTGAAGTTTTAATTTTTCCCTAAATTTGGCCATATTCTCATTCACTAAAATGCTTACAAGTATGGTCCTAATTAAGACAGACTGCTCATTCTTGTACCACATGAAAGCTCTTAAGAGGGGCTTTCATTTGGTATGCACTCAAAACCTTTTAAAGCACATTAACATTTTCACATCTGACCTTACCTTATGAAAGAAGTGAAGAGCAAGGTGTAATTAGGACATTCCCAAAACAATTTCTGATTCTTTACATATGTAATATCATGAACATTCACAAGGACTTTTTCCAGTGTCACCAAAATTAAAAAATGAACACTATGTTTCAGAAGCTACCTGCTTCCATCCTCAGGTAGCTTTGAAAACGTAGGGTTAGTTTTGAATACTGGTGACAAAAAAAAAATCCATACTCATGTAAATCCATTGTCAAATATGTACATGTTACTTTAAATACATGTTTCAAAAATTATGTGTTCGGACATGACTGGGCTTATGGGATGCATACTCAAACATCACATGTATTTTTTTTTGGTCGATTGCTTAAAGATTACAGTATGCTCTAAAATGTAAGAAGAAATGTATAAAATAAACTTGGCAGAACCGTCCATTTATCACTTAAGAAATACTAACTGCAGCAGTAGCTATTTACAGTCAGCAACACCTGGTTTCCAGTTTCTCAGCAGTACAAAAGGTATCCTTCTCATTGGTAATATATCTGCAACACACTGTGGTTTATGGATACACTTTTCAAAGAAATTTTCAAGCTAGAACAACCAAAACTAAACAATTTATTGAAGCTAGAAAGATGCAAAAATGTTAGTTGAATTTCACTGTCACTGTCTTTTGCAATGCACAAGCTAGCAAACCTTTTTTCATTCAGAACTTAGAAATCCTCTGTCTTACACGAGACGCTCATCATCTTGCAAGTGTACTATATACATAATAAGAAAAAATTTGCTTTTCAAAATGCTATTGCCTGAACTCAGTTCCTTCAAGCAGGAATGATACAAAATGAATCTGTTTAAACCTAGTAGTTTTCAAAGTTTCCTGAACCTCTCTTTGAACATCATGTTGGACATGTCACAGTTCAGGCAGTTACTTGCAAGCCTCAAATCATGGTTGCCTGGGTTTGATTCCAGGCCAATTACATGCAATTTGTGGTAGACAACTACTAGCAGCTTCTCAGGATTCTGTTCTTCAAGACTTAAGCAGGCTTCTTTTAGATTACACAGTGTTAGCTGTTTCTGAAGATAACACTTACTGCCTTCTGACTTAACAGAAACATCACTTTATGCTTATGCCAAGACCATGTCAATTTTATCAGACACACAAAATTGCATTATCATGGCAAGTGTTGCAGGAGCCAGCATTCTTTCTGGTGTTACACATACCAAACACAAGCCCCATTCAAACAGTTCCAAATGGTCCAAGAAATGAGCTCTCTTACTTATGGCCAGAATTATAGGCGTTTTAGTGAATCAGAAAAAGGTAAAGCTAAAAAAAAACCTTAACATTTCAAAATGTCATATCTCTACAATTAATGAACACACGAGGGTAAAATTTCAAACACCACTTAGGAGACCCAACAAGCTAGCAAAATTTTCTTGGGATCAGACAGCCATGAAATGTTTGCCTCTGTGTTAATTTGACAGGGATGTTCCTTCCACCTACGTCTAAATCACGGGTGTCTACAAAACGTGACGTACATTCCACTACCGTGTAACGAATCACATAACGAAAACTGTTATTTCTCCACTTTAACGTCTGATGAAAATTCAGGTTCGGTTAGGTTGGACTATATTCTATTTTTATTACAGTTAGTAACAGCACAATAAACACGAATTTTTTTTTTCAGTAACCATAATGCATAACTGTAGGGTCTTTGATAGGCTCTGGCGTTACTTGTAGTTTGAAGGGTGAGAAAGAAAACAAATAAATCCACAATGCGGCAGTTCATCAGAATTACCTGGGGTTCGGAGGCGGCAATCATTATTTCCTCCTTTACATCCAGATTTGCTGAGAAATTGTGTTTTCAGCAACGAACTAGCTCACTTGTATATTGTACATGACCCAACAACGAAACGGCTATGTATCCTAGACGCCCTTCCTATACAACTGCATATAATGACAACGGAAATATACTGAACTTTTTTTAACGTACAATACACCAGTATTTAACACATTCTCGAAATACAGCACGTAACAACAGGCATCATAAAATTTTACAAAACACATAACCACATTTACCGCTGTGCTATTAGAGAATGTAGTGGCATACTGGATAACTAAAATTAACAAAAGGCCCTCGCTTTTCCAGGTGCACCAACTTTAACTAAATTCTCTCCACACAGCACAATACACAATAAACAAACACTCAAAAACACGTTTCTTCTTTTACACATTATCAGCGCGTTTTGTGAAAACCGTTACATTCATGTTTTTCTGTTTTTACATGCCGATAGAAAATTAGTTTGAAGTTAATGAATAATGTCCAACGAAAGTCAAAGATGATAACATAGTTTCAAAAAGTGACCACTATTGGCGCCTTAATCGTACGGTATCGCCTAACGACGTTCGTGTTTCCGATTAATTGCTAGATGACCGGTGTTATGGTCGCGGGTTATTCGTGGTTTGGTGACCGTTTCACGTGGCAAGCAATTTTCGATAAACTTTGTAAAAGGGAATATACGGCATTGTGATTTCACAATTTTACTACTATTTATTTTAAGAAAGCCAAAGTAAAAAAGAAGCTTTCAAACCAGCTAAATCTGTAAGCATACAAGCGGTGGTACACAACCCATAATCCCGGTTCGCAAGAATTAAGGTCTGAGGCCACACATACACAAATATCCTGAAAGTAAATTACCATTTACAGTTTCACAACAGTGAAACTGCAAATGGTACAACCAACACGGAGCTTGAAGACACTCCGCACTGGTTCATAGTCACCGAGATATTCACACAACTGGACTCAAATCAGTGATAGATCTGTTTATATACTCTAAGCCGTGATAATTCTGCTACACACATAAACGCTCGTACTGTACAAGAAGAATAAGTGACATCACGAACAAAGGATAGGGTTCATGCCGAACTAACAGCAAACACCCGTGCCTACATCTACACACCCAGCCTTTATACTCCGGGGGAGACGACACAGCGAATGACATTAAATCACACACCAAATTACACAACGATCACTCCGACTTCCAAAACTGTAGAACCATACTAAAAATGGCCCGTACAACCACGCTCCGAATAACCGGCCGACAAAACTAACACACAGCAGTGCATCAAAGAATGGCCCTACTACCTTCCTCGAAGTTCAGCACTAAATCACACATAGACTGGGAAACATCTAAAACCCTATGCTTAGAACATTCAGTTGTAACAGATAACTCAGCGAAACCAGAAAAATGACACTAAGTCTAGCATTGCCGTTTTACTTTATTTGGTATGTTTATTTACTCCTTACGGTTATTTCAGTTTTAATTTACTTCCCCTACCAGCCTTACTTTTAGTTCCGACCTATATTAGTTTTACTTTGTTAAACTGTACAGATAAACTACAGTGAATCTAACCAGATTATACAGTAAATATAATAACAACTAGAATAGATTAATGAACCTAAAACTATAACTATAGAAACCACATTTTGTATAATATTGCACATTGTATAAGATAAGTATATATGTACATATCATTCTACAACACACGTAATATGATACCGTAGACCTAACTATATTAACTTAGACATAATACATAACAGCAGAGTCCCCCCATGTACCCACACCACCCAACCTCTATGACACATACGAGATCTCGTGCCCACCTCTCCTCCTACCTTCCCACTTTATACAACCCATATAGTCTCGTATAACTGCTTACTAAGTATTTCATGTACAACCTGAAGATAGCCATTGTCAAGCGCCGAAACATGTAGTTGTACCTTATGTAATAATACAATGTATACCTCTACCATCAAATAAAGTTGTGTTAGGCAGGTACAGTACATAGCTCCACTCTAGTTAGTTCACAACAGTGAAATTAGAATATGTGTGCTTTTCCCCCCTTCGCCACACCGCATTCGTGTAAACTTGGATTATCATAGCACACTACCAGAGAAATGGATTACCCCATGCTACACACGATATAAGAATTCAGTTCGCCAGTGAAATTTTTAATATTCGGCGAAACTGATGAAAGAAGGCAACAAAGGAAATATTCATTGCACTACGGCTGCAGTAAAATTGCTCCATGGAGCAGAGCCCTTGAGAAGGTAACCGGTTCTCAGCTATTCAAGAAATTCCCAGCATTTTATGGAACCCCAAAGTTCATTACCGCATTCACAAGTGTCCGCCGCCTTTCCCTATCCTCTGCCAGATCGATCCACTCCATGCCCTCACCCCATTTCCTGAAGATCCATCTTGATATAATACTCCCATCTATGCCTGGGTCTTCCAAGTGGTCTCTTTCCCTCAGGTTTCCCCACCAAAACCCTATATACGCCTCTCATCTCCCCCATACCTGGTACATGCCCCACCTATTCCATTCTTCTCGATTTGATCACCCGAACAATATTGGGTGAGGATTACAGATCATTATGTAGTTTTCTCCACTCCCTTGTTGCCTCGTCTCTCTCAGGCCCATATATTCTCCTGAACACCTTACTCTCAAACACCCTTAGCCTACGTTCCTCCCTCAATGTATGTTACCAAGTTTCACACCCATACAAAACAACAGGTGTAATTAGTGTTCTGTATATCTTAAACTTTGTATTTTTGGATAGCAAAAAGGAATACAACATATTCTGCACCGAATTATAGCAAGCATTCCTTAATTTCTGTCTCTCTTAATGTCTTCCTGAATAGAATTTTGATTTGTCAGAGTTGTTCCCAAATATCTTCCCTATAAAAAATCTGTGTGCATCCTATGCATAGGCCAAGTTGAACCACCTAGATATCACTATCCTAACAGTAAATACCGGGGGACGAATTCATTTTTATATGTTACCCATCCAGCTCAGGATAGGGACAGGTGGCGGGCTCTTGTGAATGCGCTAATAACCCTTCGAGTTCCATAAAATGCAGAAATTTCCTTGACTAGCTGAGGACCTGTTAGCTGAGAAGCTAGGTGGAAGGTAGATCATATATGGTCTGTGGGTAGGACTCTGCTCTATGCCGTTGGTTAATTGGTCTGTTGGTCGGTCCAGAGATCGGGATGTCCGTCGGTCGGTTTGTCGGTTGTTTGTTTAATTAGTTAGTCAGCCAGTCAATTGTTTGCTAGTTACTCATTCCATACTTCCTAGATGTAAATATTTTCTTTACCTCTCCTTCAGTACTTACTATGTTTTTCCTCAAAATCTGAGACAACTTTTCATGTCCGCACAAAACAACAAGTAACCCAACTGTTTGTGTTTCCCGATCTTCAGAAATCACACACAACGACGAGTCACATTCGGTAGGAATCCTCTGGACGATTGATCGGCTAGTCGCAGGGATCTCCACCTCACAACACACAACACTCACAACAGTCAAACACCAATGCCCCCGGCGGAAATCGAACCCACGATCTCAGTAGGCCAGCGGCCGCAGACCTACGCTTTAGAACGTGCGACCACTACAACCAGCAGGGATTATTTACTTGCAAACCAGTTTCTTAACTGAGCTCTACAATTTTTTACTTCGGATAGTATATAAAAACCGTCTTCTACCATTTTATGGCGTTTTTAACACTCGAATGTCTTGCTTCTTTTTTCTCTTCTCTCTTATTCACGATACCACCTACCTAGTCTTTGGAGACTAACTAGATAGGTATTTTACTCTGACCTAAATTGCTACGTTGTCTATTTGCTGCAAGCGTCGCCCATCGGTTCAGCCTGCTTTATTCTGGCTCCTCATTCAGGAGGTTTCGAAGTTATACACAACGAACGACGCACCACAGTCGGTAAGGACTTCCCTGTACGAGGGGCCAGCTCGTCACAGAGACCTCTACCTGACAACACTCACAACAGACAAACATCCATGCCCACGGTGGGATTTGAAACCACGATCCCAGCAGGCGAATGGTCGTACACCTACGCCTTAGATCGCGCGGCCACTGGGACCGGTATGTCTTGCTTCAGTACACATTTCTGCTATCACTTACCACTACCAGAATGGTTCGTCAGTGCAAAAAGTTTAGAGAACATGGTCCTTCATCGGCATTAGGTCCAGAGTTTAATTGAAACTTAGTATAATCCCCCGACGATGAATGCAAAATCTATTTATGTTTTTACTGTCACTGTTCTGTCGTTCATCTCAAACATTATGTTTTGAACATTTTGCATGAAAGATCGATATGAAACATTCGTATTTCATTGATTCAAAATCAACACTTAACATATCGTGAAAAGGTCTTTATTAAAAGCTAATGTGCTGTCACGGAAGAACAAGGGGACTATTTTAGTTGTCTCATCTTCGTGTAACTGAGATGTTCACGAATTGGTACGTGATATAAATAGCACTCTTTAGCATGGCAATGACTTTTTCTTTGCCCAGTTGCTTTGCATACAAATTAGCGAGTAGAAAATGCGCAAATATACACCTTCTCTAACGCACAGTTAATCTCCACTCTAATTGAGATCACAGTATTTGGCACAGGGGGGAGGGATCGAAGAATGTCCGTACTCGTGTAAGATATTAAAAACCCGAAAGGCTGCCAAAACAAATACCTAATCCACTACTTCAAACAAATTTGTTTTAATCAAGAGTAAGAGCAAAAAATTACAGAGTTATGCGTGTCGGTGTAGCACACGTCTCGCGGGGAATTCATTTCATCGGTGCGGTAATCACTCAACACATCTGCTCAACACGTTATGTCCTGGGAGGTATTTCGGCTAAATTCTGTCTGCATGCGAGCAACAAAAAATGTAATACACAAAATAATGAGTAAGTAGACGTATAAGTATATTTATAATTTACCCTTATTTTTATACACATAATATGCATATATATATATATTTATTTATTTATGTTAATAGGAAAAGCATAAAAATGTTCTCGGAGGAGGTTAGTGCGTCGCTATTTTAGCACATTTTAACAAAAAAGAATTCGTAATGTTATACATTTTTCCATAAATAAATAGCTCATACATTTTCAAAATCGCTTCGGTGCACTATCTCGGCTTTGGCAGGGAAGGTGTTAAAGATATTTATTCAACTAGGATGTCTCCACGGGCAACAGGTGGTGCGGGACTACAGCAGTCTAGGTGTTCATTAGAATGTAAAACTTACCCTTGCTGTTGTTCTGCAATAAGACAAAGGCCCATGTGTTACAGTTATTTGTGTAATTAGAAGTTCATGCACAGATTTTCCAAAAATCTAGAAGCCACCCAAAAATCATAAGGACACATAATTCATATGAAGCAAGTCCCACAGCGAGGACCCACAATCTGTGCCACCGTACAAAATTCAACCGCCTGGGCGATCTGGCGCTTGGGATTTTTGCATCGCTGTAATTAGATATTACACGAACAAAATAGCCTCGCTAAACTATATGCAAAGTAGGGACAAGTTGTATATTGTCGTACTCACTACTGGCGGAATTTCTGTTTCCGTCAGTGAAGCGCACGTAACGTACCGGGAGACGAAATTGCCTGAGGATGTCGTAACGTTACGCCACGTGCAATGAATCAACACTTCTATTTGCTTTCCGTTATCAGAAATAGAGATGACAGCTGTGTGTGTGAAATTGTTATTCTGCAAAATTGTGGAACAGTTACAATAGTGACCTAACTGCAGTGCCCATGCTGTGACTGCCGTTGGGATCAAGGAATATCATGCAACACTTTACGTAATTATTACGCTAACATTTAATCACATGGATTTGTTTTGCTGCATTGCAAATGTCCACCAACGCATATCCTAGTACACGCCGTTGTCGGTAGAGTACACCGTTGTCGTCTATTGCGCAACGGTCTTCGGGCAAGTTGTGAGTTTTACGTTCTGATGTGACGTCACTGACAAGTAGGGGGGCCGCGCTACAGGCATCGACCAATGAGAGTCTCGCTTTTGATCCGTTTGACCTAGCTGCAAGTAGTTGGCTGGTAAATGTATAAAATAGCTGTGCGCGAGGCGCGCCTTCGCATTGAGTAGCAGTATCTGTGTGTGTTTGGTTGTTGCTGTTCATCGTACCGAAGTAATTTTGAAGTCATGGCTTTTATGATGCCTGTAGTGAAGAACGACTGGGACATCTACAAGTCCAATAGATCGCGCCGCAGTTCAGAATGTTCGAACCCGCAATCCTGCAGAAGTCGTAAGGTTTCCGAGTGTTCTAAGTCGGAAGGTCCTAGCCTGTCAACTTCTCCGGGCAGCGACTTTATTGTTGGGTCACCGGCTCATCGCTCCATCCCCATGGCGATGTCCTCTCGTCAGTACTCCAGGACCTCTTCGCGTGCCTCCCAGTCGAGCCTGCAGTCGCCAAGTAAGTCTACTTCTTCGTCGCCACCTAAATCCGGGTCACAGTCCTCACTGAACAAGTTCCACAACCGCTTAGTGGACAAGTTGAAGCGTTCTCTGCGGGGAAAAGATTCTATTCCTGATGGTTCCGAGACGGCGGATACAACACGGACGTCTTCCTGAGGTACAGTAGCTGAAGAGGACTCAGAAACCCTTCAGCCACCGGCACTATCTATGAGACGCAGTAGTTCCCGGGCGACGATGGCGACCACGACTCCAATCTTGGTGCCCACCAGAACTCGATCCGGGAGCCGTGAGACAGCGATCCCTCAGCGTGCCGCATCGTCGTACCCCGGTACCGGTTTCGTGTGGGGTGGAAGCAAGTGTTGATAGTATTACAGACTGCAGCAGGGAGATAGGAACTGTGATATGTATAAATAGTTGCAAGACTTCTTTTCGTATGTCGGTGCTGGTTGCTAGTTGTAAGTCGTTGAGGGGACGACGGACATGGGCTGAATACAATCTTGTAGTGTATATCGAGATATATATATATATATATAATATATATTCATATTCAAGTAGATATTTCAGTGAATATAAGGACAGGTGTTACTTTTGTTTTATTTGCTTTGGTTCTTCTCTGCCAGCGAGGAGTAAACTGAAAACACACTGTGATTTTGCTTGAGTTTTGTTGCTAAGGATAGACTTCAAGCATTGCAGACATTCCAGTAACCATTTTGTGTATGCCGAAGTTCGTGTTTCTTTTCTGATTGATGTAGAAGCGCTTTTGAAATACATACGTGTATAAAAGTTGCAGTGAGAATGTGTGGGTGTGCGTGCGTATGTGTGGAAGTGGGAGTACCTCGACGTTAATACCACAGATTTGTTCCTGGCAAAAATGGAAAAGGAGCCACGTTTAGTTAGCGGGTACAGTTCGACGCTTTCAAATCAGGTTTAATTCATGTATTCATAGGTAAAAATTATTTAAAATTTAATTTTGTAGTAATAAATTTGCCATATCAAGAAAACAATAGATCGAGACGCAACCAACATTGTGTTATTTATTGCTGCATGAATCAAGGTCGTATATGGACTTGCTGGTTGTATGGGGTTATTGAAATGTGTTACTGGTTGAGTTTTTTTCGTCTGTACGTGTTTTTGAGTTCCATTTCCTAATATTTTGTGAGGAAAAGGGTACATCGTACTTTAGTCTGAAAGAGTGCGGAGTTTATGTAACTCCACGCAACCCGTTCTCTAAATACGGCCTTGATAAATTCGTAGAATTGGATCCTGGAGTATCCTGAACACCCCCAACTTTGTTGTTAAAGTTTTAGACCAGGTTTGACTATAATTAAACCCAGAGGATATAGCCTATATTCCTTTATTTTGTATTGAGTACGCACTTGAAGGCGGTGTTTGTGAAATGCAACTTCATTGACATGTTCAGTGCCTTGGTTTTCCCAGTACCATGGTCTTTAATTGATATCACAAAGGCATAGTATGTCACAATAATGATTATGAAGTAATATTCCTGTATCTTATGTTTATTGGACCGTGCATCATCATGATAATTGAATAAAGTGAGACCAACTTGATGTCACTTGCTTTATTATTTCATTATTTAGTGCTCAACGTGTTTTGGATGTTAATACATCCATCCCTAGGAGCTTGTGACTTATTTGATGAGTTACTTCATGGGTTGTATTGTTCTGATTAGGTGTGTGTTGGTGTTACATTGTGGTATGACTGGGGTGGTGTGGTATCTATACAGGCTGGAGCACTAGTGAACAATACAACCCATGAAATAATTCATCAAATAAGTCACAAGCTCCTGAGGATGGATGTATTAATATCCAAAATATGTTGAGCAGTAAATAATGAAATAGTAAAGCAAGTGACACCAAGTTGGTCTCTCTTTATTCAACTAATATTCATGTATACTGATGTAATTCCTAAATGTCAAGAGGCGATATAATTGTTGGCATCTCTGGTTCTTACTCAGAAGGTCCCCACTATGATGTCCCAGGGGGAGAATGGCAATTCTGCTTGAGATTGTGATTTTCATTAGTCCTTCTCTGCAAATGGTTGGATGATACACTTTATGTGGAGTTACTACTGCAGTCTGTCATACATATCGTTTTAGATATGTTCAGACCTGTAATGCTATGTAATTTTTGGATTTGTAAGCACTGCTAATCGCTGTTTTCAGCAAGTGATGGAACGAAGACGCACTGAACAGTGATTGGCTTGATGATAGTTATGGAAGTCGTCTTTAGAAATGTGACAAATTCAGTATATTATGCTTGACTAGAACATATTATATTTCATAGTCGTTTTAAAATATTCTCTCTTGAAATGAGGAAGGAAATGGCAACCACATGATTGAATTGCTGGTATTCCTTTAATTTGTATTTATGTTTGTGTAACTAAACTGTTAGGAAAGCACCTGCATTGCACAATTATGTATTCGTGCGGTGGTGCTTTCCTGTAAATGTTCGCAACTGGGGATAACCAAGATCGGTAATGTACGTGTAACGTAGCACGGTGGCGCGTAACTGGCGGAAATTCAAACGTTTTGTATGTTTTTTTTTAGCTATGTGTCATTGTCAACTGCATTGAAGTTTTGAGCGTACTGTAAAAATTCCTTTATGGCATTTATGTCGCCGGCAGCAGTGAAAAGTACTGAGATCTGCATGTAAAGTGCCCGATATTTTTGTCCGATTTCAACCAAGTGTGCAGTTTGACAGATTGACGTGAAGTGCTAAATAAATATGCACGGTCGTCCACTTGGTGCCGCACTGATACATGCGGATAGACGTACGGACATGAAGCTAATTGGCGCTCTTCGCGACTGCAAACGCGCCTAAAATGGATGATGTGGCATTTCGCGTAGCCGCATCGTATGTATTGACGAAGTTAAGACTGCGTTGAAATTTTATCTCCACCGCTGTGAACGTTTTAATGACGTTCTTGAGCTAACAGGCAGCTCTTCTTACTTCAGCTGATTATGAATATGTATAAATAATAAAGTGAGACTGCTGCATTTATCTGTCACTGGAACTCGGCATCCTTCCAAAAAAATTGTCATTTTACGTACAGTCCGGTATTTTTTTCCAGGTCGGAACCAATTACATACGAGAGCTGAACCCAGTACGTGGAAGGAATAATGACGATTCCTCAGATCCCTGGTCTGATTGGATGCACATTTCCTAGCATCTTCTGACACTTGCGAAGGTCATTTCGCACCCTGTGCATAACCTTGCCCAATATCCACACAAAATGATAACATGTCTGACGTGTGCGGGAGGTGCCTAGTTTGAATTTCAGCCGGGACACTTCTGTTACTGATGGCGTCGTTAACAGTTGGCCAACATGGATCAGAATCCGTCTTGAGAAGCGAATACACTCTATGTTACTCGGATTCCCAGCATTTTATGGAATACGTGCACTCCAAAAGCCCATAAAGATTCCACCCAAAAACAAATTAATCCAATCCGTCCCCCCCCCCCCCCCAAATCATATTTCTGTAAGATCAATTTTTATATTACCTTCCCATCTAGATTTTCAAAGCAGCTTCTCGCCTTCACAATTCCCACCAAAACGTGGTATGAATTTGGGAAGTGCGTTCGTAAAAACCCAGAAGAACGCAGTTTTCATCTACTTCGCGGCGGAAGCCTGAAATCAGGCATAGTATGGTTTTATCTTCTGAGTACATGCCGTGCCAATTACATCATCCCTGATTTTATAATCCAAATTTTGCTTTTAGAGTACAAATCGTAACAAGACAAGCAACGCACTTCTGTACAAAACGTGACATTGCGGAGCGTTCGAGTAACTACTGTTGACGTGGAAAAAAGCGTAAGTGTTGCATATTCTTTCTTTGTCTAGCCTGAACTATTCAGCATGCAATGCGCCTGCGCATAATTATGTGTATATCTGTGGCCTCTGGCAGTGCCATATTTTTCCACATTATCTCGTAAACGGCACGATTTTTGTTAACGTTTTTGAACGTAACACGTGTGTCGATTTTCTCTACGATTGTCTGAAATATTTTTCATTCTAAGAAGAACTGAGCAAGATACTGTGATAAATGTACATTGGTCTTGTGTAAAGTACACGTTCTTGTCAGATTTTAATTGAATTTTCTTGACAGACTTTCGAGAAATACCCAAATATCATTTTTCATGAACATTCGTTAAACAGTCTTAGCAACTGACCAACTTAATGCACAAATTCTTGTTTTATAGTAAGTTTATTATATTCCTCTACATGTTTCGAGCACTGGTGTGCACATCATCAGATCAGATTGTATTATACAGCATCTGGTATCGTCACACTTTGTAGGTGGCGTCCGGTGCGCACCGGACGGCCACTTACAAATGTGATGATACCAGATGCTGTATAATACAATTTTAACCTCCTGATGATGAGCACAACAGTGCTTGAAACATGTAGAGGAATATAATAAACTTACTATAAAACAAGAATTTGTGCATTAAGTTGGTCAATTGCTAAAATTATACTGAGATGCAGGGTCAGCAAAACATCAAAATTCGTTACACAGTTGTCAAAGAATCTCAGTCTATATGTTATTCCCCCAGCGTAAGATGCCATATTTTCACGCATACAAAACAGCATGCAAAATTATACTGTTGTGTAATAAAGCTTTACGTTTTTAGATACAAGGAAATTGGTAACAGGCAATTCCTGAATTTGATGTCCCATTACAGTTCCTTGTGAATCGGCATTTATTCGCAAAGTATGTACGCTGTTGTCACAGCAGTGTTAATGCAGATTCAGGTCCTTTGGGTACGACGCCGCATCACTTGGCAAATAACTACCGTAACTATTAATTTTGACGCGGTCCGATAATGCATAAAGTTTGATTTGATAGTGTCGTTTCCACATTCAGGCATTCCCCTATTCTATTTACGAAGATTTTACATAACGAAGGTCAATATTTGTAGCCTATTTTCATTTGCAAACAAATTTTCGCGCTTACGAAGGCACTGGTTCAGAATCCGAAGACGTGCAACGAAAATTCATTTAATGTCTTATTAAAGAATTGTTTTTGTCACTGTACTGTTTATTATTATTTTCTCAGTAACAATTATGCTACTTGTTACCTGAGTAAACAGTAACTTGGGAGACAAACTGCGTTTACTTGGTTGTGTGGCATACAGTACTTTGCTCTTGCAGTTACACTAATACTGTCATAGGAGTAACTTGGCTAATAACGTTGGAGGCAGGCAAAACCAATATGGGTATTAAGAGTGGAGTTAAAGGAATCAAGTTAGAAAGAGGGAGAAGACTGGTTTGAACCAGTCCTTAATACACATTAACACCTCTTTGCCCTGTGTCTCAGCCATTTTTTTTATTTGACCACCTTCAATTCAGTAGCCAAAAAAAAGTTTTCTTATATAGATAAAAGTATTGGTGGGGCATTTGCACGTGCTCTCCCCCCCCAAGTTACGCCTATGCTGTTGCATGACAACTAACACAAATTACTGTCTTTAGGTTGTCTTGGTGTGAGTCATTTTTGTGTATTGTACTGGGAACGTGGTTGGTGATGTACATATGTTCATCCAACGAACTGGCGCCCTTTGTAAACTGTGAGTTGCCTGTATTTAAACTTCTGCGCCGGAAGTATTAAGCCCTGCGGACATTTTCTAGCTTCTTTGTTACAAACTCTGGGCAAAATGAGACGTCTTAAGTTTCAGTGTCTTTGCCAACCTTCCTTGAATTGCACAATATCGACCTGCCCGAGGTTCTTGTTTGTTAGTACCCACGGCTTCTGCTTCTCCTTTGAGGCTTCATCAGCACATAAAGTGAACGTACCAGTCCCGACTTTAAGTGTGGAGGTGGAAATAGAACGTGACACGGCCTTATCCTTACTTGTAGATGGCGGTGAGTGGGTAACTTCAGGTCTCGTTTATTCTATCCTTGAAGAACCCTCCTGGCCGTGCTTTTGGATAGAGTCGGTCTGGACGTGTTTGGGTGATGTAAAATGTCTCCCATGGAAGGAATCGAACCCGGATTCTTTTGTCCTCCAGCCCATAACCTAGTCATTATGCTAACTGAGCTATGCCTACTGCTTCTGGGGTTACTGTGGTGTAAAGTATGATGACTAAAAAGATTTATCAAGGCATATCCCGTAAGGGCCCAAATCAGAACTACTTCCGGTGAATTATACAATTAGATGCCCCTGAATCAAAGAATGATCACGCACTTTCTCTGCGATATAAATAGGACTGCATTCCTACAAAAAGCGTCAGGCATTGCCCTGTGAGACAAGTCCTGCAGGACCGGTTTTTTCCCGCTTACTGCAGAACTGCCAATGTGGGGACGATTACTGCAATTGCCCAACACGTGGCAACACCCGCACATTTCTCGCGTTAAAAACAATACAAAGGCATGTAGCATTATTCAGAACTGTTAACATGGAGCTCTAGTGTATTAATTATAACGTATCTCACCAACATCCGTCCGACGGCCTAATAGTCGCTCAGCTGGTCATAAATTTATCATGAGCAAGGAATAAGTTTTAAAATAAGTCGAAGCACAACTAGTATCATAGGTATATTATTATTATATTTTATTTAAGGTGACGACATATTTCGGCCCCTGTTAAATAAATATGATATTAAAATACCTATGATACCAGTTGTGTTTCGACATATTTTAAAAACTTATTCCTTGCTCATGCTAATTAACACAACGGGGATGACTCACCGAAAGATAAATTTATCAGCCCGGTAAGTCAGTAGAAACCCGATGATACATAAACCCCAACACTCTGGACCCAGTTATCAGCCAGACTGTTTAAGACCACATTATCACAACCACTTTATATAAGATGCTATTTCAATATTATCCGCCATTGATAACCCAAGTTCTCTTTTCCCATCGCACCTTGTGACCAATTTTGTGTACATTTATCACCTCTACCATGAGTGGTATATGCCCCGCAATTACAATCCTTGATTAAATCACCATGTACATATATGCTCGATGGAAAGGACAATTCATGAAGGTTCCCATTATGTAAATTTCACCTGTTAGTTTCTCTCTTGGCTGATCGCGGTAGTCGCGGGTTCTAATGCGTAGGTCTGCGGCCGCTCGCTTGCTGTGATTAGTTCGAATCCCACCGGGGGCAGGGATGTTTATGTGTTGTGAATGTTGTGTGTTGTGCAGGTAGAGGTCTCGGACGGGCCGATCACTCTTCTAGTGGAGTCTTGCTGAATGTGTGTCACTGTGATCAGGTTCAACATTATCTCACTGCACCTACAGGGAATAGGTAGAAGAGGTCCGACTAAATCAAAAAGTCTCTCGCATTCAGCCTTTCATCTCAGCACACTCATTGCGTTGTTTCTTTCAGCTAAAGACAAGAGTTTTATACCCGTTGAAAATGCACTAGTGTACTGACCAAAGCAAGTTAGTTGTTCAGCTTCGTGAAGTTGAAACAAAAAACTATCAATATGGAGCTGATATGATTATCTTGAATGTGTGCTACTGAGCTGTCACGATCTTGCTTCCTTTACAATAACTCAGATACGAACTGGTTGACTGTGAATGCAGTATAACGTGTTTGACATTTCCATACTTCGTAGAATGAACGGCAAGCAGTCAGTAACTGTTCGTGATAAGACAGCCTAAGAAGGCACTTTCTAGAAATCGTGAGAGTACGAGCAAGCAGCAGTAATTTCCACTGACTATACGTACCCTACGAACAGAACAGGGGTAACCGTTAATTCTTCCGCAGATGTATGTACGTATGTATTTATATGTATCGATATTTCCGACTGTATAGATTCTATAAAGTGATAAGTGAACAATACATTGAAGCACATGTGCAATGAAGCGGTCGTGGTCTACTTAGAGTCACTGTCACGGTATTTGAGTCAGTTTACTTGGCCACTCCCTCTCATGCACTCAAAAACACATTTATGGTTTCTCGCTGCTTTAGTTCGTTCCTTCTCTCTCTCTCTCCCTTCTTCTTTATTTCTGTGATGCTATTGTGTACCACTAGCGTTGATGTGAACGAAAAAATGTGGAAATCTACAAAATTCTTTACATTAAACCTGATAACTGTCCTGTCAGAAATAAACCCTGGACTGCTAGGTGTGTTTGTTGGGCCATTATCTATTGCTTGTGGCTTTATAATAAATCTGTTCCGTATTCCACACGAACTTGCTTGTTTAGCATTGGGCGTTTTTGAACATGGTTGGTTACATTAAAACAGTGGTTTTCCTATAAGCTGTGAAGTTTTAATGGTGGACCATGTTAAAATTACTGGGTTCTGGAATGCGTACCAATGATTTTGGACACGCCTGCTGCGTATATCTTCAGGGCCTTCTCCCACCATGAAGATGGTGACGACCAATTTCCCCCGAAATGTTAGTAGCTGTCTACACGCCGGTATATTCCAGAACACCATATTTTTTAAGAAATTTGTTAAATGGCGACCAGTTCAGTAAGTCTAAGAATTACACAGTAACGGTGCCGGGGGGGGGGGGGGGGGGGGG